>Ga0208564_1000462_pt1 | contig 37117 bp, 30 predicted proteins | sample AD_UKC073_MetaG_FD_184439 | JGI IMG/M metagenome (GOLD analysis project Ga0208564, IMG submission 184439) | Active sludge microbial communities of municipal wastewater-treating anaerobic digesters from USA - AD_UKC073_MetaG (SPAdes) (version 2) | ecosystem: Engineered > Bioreactor > Anaerobic >... | reverse complement strand
ACAGGCACCCCGCACAGCGTCGCGGACCTCCCGGACGCTCGCCGCTGGCCGCATCGCCAGCGTTCGACTGCCGCAGGCCACCTTCACACGCCGGGCGGAAATCTGCCGCCCACGCTCCTAGGCCGATGCGGCCAGCCTGCGTGATGCGCTGATGCAGTGGCTGGCGCCGCCCGAGGAGGCCGGCGCCGGCACCGGCCGCGGCACGCTGGACTTCCTGCTGCGGCGCATGCGCCACAAGCGCGACTTCCCCGCACTCAGCGGCCACGTGGTGCGCATCCAGCGCCTGGCCAGCTCGGACAGCGAATCGCTGGGCACGCTGGCCGACGAGATCCTGAAGGACGTGGCGCTGACGCAGAAGCTGCTGCGCATGGTCAACACCGCCCACTACCGACGCAGCGGCCACGGCGTGGCGACGGTGTCGCGCGCGGTGGCGATGGTCGGGCTGGCGGGCATCCGCAACCTGGCGCTGTCGCTGGTGCTGGTGGAGCACATGCGCGACAAGGCCCACGCGCAGCGGCTGAAGGAAGAGTTCCTGCGCTCGATGCTGGCTGCCCAGCTGGCGCATGCGCTGTCCGAAGGTGCGCGTGATGCCGAAGAGGCCTTCCTCGGCGCGATGTTCTACAACCTCGGCAAGCTGCTCACCGAGTACTACTTTCCCGACGAGGCCGACGCGATCCGCGCCCAGCAGCGCCTGACCGCGTCGCCGGCCGACGCACGGCTGCACCCCGACCGCCTGGCCGACCGCGCTGCGCAGACGGTGCTGGGCCTGGGCTTCGAAGGGCTGGGCATGGGGGTGGCGCGGCACTGGAGCCTGCCCGACAGCCTGCAGCGCTGCATGCGCCGGCCCGACGGTCCGCTGCCAGCCCAGCCGCTGCCGGCCGGGCCGGAGCGGCGGCGCTGGCTGTCGGTGGCCGCCAACGAGGTGGCCGACGCGGTCTGGCAGGCTGACGACGCCGAACTGGCGACCCGTCTGGAGGGCGTGCTGCAACGCCATGGCCGCAGCTTGGCACTGGCGCAGCCGCAGCTGCGCCGGGCCGTCGATGCAGCGCGCAGCGTGCTGGCGGACATGGCGCCGACGATGGGCCTGACCTTGCCGCGCGGCAGCCGCGGCGCGCAGCTGCTGGCCGCCGCCAGCGCCACGCCGCCCACCGAGGGCGACGTGCTGGCGGCGAACCGCCTTGCACCCACCGCCGTGACGGCGGGCGCTACGCGCACCGGGTCCGCGGCGGCGCCGGCGGCCGGGCGCACGTCCGAGGCCGTCAGCGACGTGCTGGCCGCCGGCATCCAGGACATCACCGACACCATGGCCGACGAGAGCTTCCGGCTCAACGAGGTGCTGCGCATGGTGCTGGAGACCATGTACCGCGCGCTGGGCTTCCAGCGCATGGTGTTCTGCCTGCGCGACCCCGCCGGCGGCCGGCTGCTGGGCCGCTTCGGCCTGGGCGAAGACGCCATCGCGCTGTGCCCGCAGTTCAGCGTGCCGCTGCGCTGGGATGCGCGCCAGCCGCCGGACCTGTTCGGCGCCGTGTGCGTCAACGGCAGCGACATCCTGATCGCCGACGCCCGCACGCCGGCCGTGGCGAAGCGGCTGCCGGCCTGGTACCGCGAGCGGGTGGGGGCGCCGTCGTTCCTGCTGCTGCCGATGCGCATGAAGCAGGCACCGTTCGGGCTGATCTACGCCGACCATGCGCGGGCCGGTGCCATGCAGGTCAGCGAGCGGGAACTGGCGTTGCTGCGCACCTTGCGCAACCAGGCGGTGATGGCGTTCCGCCAGCGCGCGCCCCAGAGCCGAAACCCTGCGCGGCGCGGGTCCGACCCACCTGAGCCGGGGCTGGCTGGTGCGCAGCGCCCCGGCTAGAAACGGGGGTGACGAGCCTGACCCCGGCACTGGTTGCAACGGTTGGGGCTGCTTCGTTCCCGACCTGACCCGGTTGGCCGCGCTTCCATGCGAGGAGGCCCGTCGATGCCGATTGTAGGTGATCGCTCACCCGATCCCGCGTCGGGGGGCGGGTCACAATCTGTCGCTTCTTCTCCGGTCCCACCTGCTGCTTCCATGCTTCCTGCCACGCTGGCCCTGGTCGACGACGATGCCACCTTCAGCGAATACCTGACGGCCTACCTCGCGGGCCGGGGCGTGGCCGTGCAGTGGTTCGCCGACAGCGACGACCTGCTTTGCAGCCCGCAGCCGTTCGGCTTCGACTTCTACGTCGTCGACCTGATGCTGCCCGGCATCGACGGCCTGAGCCTGATCCGCCTGCTGCGCAGGCGCACGGACGCCGGGGTGCTGGTGGTCTCGGGCAAGCTGGCCGACGACGTGTTCGACCAGATCATGCTGGCCGGTGCCGACATGCACCTGGCCAAGCCGGTCACCTTCGAGCAGGTGACGCTGGCGGTGGGCACGGTGTTCCGCCGCTCGGGCGGCAAACGCGTCACCCAGGCTGCCTGGCGGCTGGACGAGGCGGCGCGCCGCCTGCTGGCGCCCGATGGCGCGGTGATCGAGCTGAGCCCCACCGACGCCAGCGTGCTGGCCTGCCTGCTGGAGGCCGACGGCGCCACGGTCGGCCGCGACACCCTGGCCCGGCGCCTGGGCCTGTCGCTGGACGAAGACCCGAACCTGCTGCACGCGACGATCTACCGCCTGCGCCGGCGCATCGAGCGCGCCACGCCGGGCCTGGTGCCGCTGCAGTCGAAGTCGCGCGTGGGCTACGTGTTCCGGGCGCCGCTCGAACCCGCCTGATCCAGCGCGAGCGCCGGCTCCGGGTCCGGCCAGTCGGAGTCCGGCGGGTCCTGGCGCTCGCGAGGCGCGACCCGCGGCTGCAGCGGGTCGTCGCGCACGCTGCCGCCCGCCATGGCGCCGGCCCCGTGGTCCAGGTCGTCGTCCAACTCGTCGTCCGGCAGCGGGAACACCAGCTGGGCGACGAAGCCCCGCGGCAGCTCGTTGCCGAGGATCAGCTGCCCGCCGTGCAGGTCCATCACCTGGCGCACCACCGACAGGCCCAGGCGGCGGCGGGTGGGCTCGTCGGGTCCGGGCGGCGCATGCAGACGCTCGGGCGGAATGCCCGGGCCGTCGTCGGCGACGACCATGCGCAGGCTGGGCGCGCCGGGCAGTTCGTCCAGCCGCAGGCTGACATTGACCCGCGGCCCACCGTGCACGAACGCGTTGTGCAGCAGGTTGCGCAGCGCCAGGCGCACCAGGCCGGGCTCGACCTCCAGGGTGTCGATGTCGGTCAGCCATTCCACCGTCAGGCGGTCCAGCTGCTGCTGCGGCAGGTCGCCCAGGGTCAGCTCGACCAGGAAGTCCAGTGCCACTTCCTGGCGCACCAGCGGCGCCTCGCGCGAAAGCAGCGTGGCGGCGGCCAGGGTGTTGTCCAGCACGGCGCGCACGTCACCCAGCACGTCCTGCGCCTGCTGCAGCCGGTCGTTGACCTGCGCGGTGCTGGCGCCGTCCGGGTGGTGCAGCACCTGCACCGCGCCTTGCATCGCCAGCTCGGCCTGGCCCAGCGGGGTGCGGATCTCCTGCGCCAGCAGCTGCAGCAGGCTGTCGTGCTCGTCGGCCAGGGCGTCGCGCTGGGCCAGCAGCTGCTGCAGCGCCTGGGCGGTCTGCTCGGCGGCTTCCCGGCCGGCGGTCTCGTCGACCTGGGCCTGGTGCGCCTGCAGTCCGGCTCGGTGCACGGCGTCCATCACCATGCCCAGGAAGCCGAGGTTGCCGAACAGCGCGGCCAGCGCGGCGGCACCCACCGCCAGCCACCAGTCCCAGCGGCCGGCCTCGGGCGAGGGGTCGGCCAGCGTGAAGGCGCGCAGCAGCAGGGCGAGGCTGAGCAGCGATTCGGTCAGCGCGATCCAGCGGGCCGTGCGCGCGCGGCAGCGGCGGCCGGTGCCCTGCCACGCCTGGCGCGCGGTCACCGCGGCGCCGACCAGCAGCACGGCGTTGGCATAGCTGCGCAGCACCACGCCATCGGCGGCCTGCAGGCAGGCCACCCAGCCCAGTGCCAGCAGCGCCGCAATCGCGATGCCGGCGCCCAGGTGAAGGGGCTGGCCCTGGTGCTGGCGCAGGGCCAGGACCCGCAGCAGCATCGCCGCCAGCACCAGGGCGGGCAGCAGGACCAGCAGCAGGCTGGTCTGCAGGGTGGCGGGCAGCAGGGCCTGGGGCAGGGTGTCGGCCAGGCCGCCCGCGGCCAGGCCCAGGCCCAGAGCCAGCGTGCCGGCCGCCCACAGGTGCAGCGCGGCAGCCTCGCGCGGGCCGCGCAGCATCAGCCAGGTGGCGCAGGCCATCAGCATGTGCAGCAGGCCGACGGTGCCTGCGGCGAGCTGGGTGAGGAACTCCGGCGTCATGCGGCGGCGCCCAGCGCGCTGTGCTGCTGCGGAAACACGAGCCGCGCGACCAGGCCATGCGGCTGGCGCGGTTGCAGGCGCAGGCTGCCACCGTGGCGCGCCATCACCTCGCGCACGATGTGCAGGCCCAGGCCGCGGGCAGGGCTGCGGCCGGCGGCGTCGCGCGGGCGGCCACCGGCTGCCGGCTGCCAGCCGGGCGGCGGGCCCACGCCGTCGTCGATGACGCTGATCACCAGCGCCGGTGGCACGGCCTGGTGCTCGCACTGGATCAGCACCGACACCGCAGGGCCGCCGTGGCTGAAGGCATTGCGCAGCAGGTTGCGCAGCGCCAGCCGCACCAGGCCGGCCTCCAGCTCGGCGCTGCCGGGCAGCTCGCGCCAGGGCACGCGCACCAGCCGGCGCTGCGCCTCGGGCAGGTCGGCCAGCACCTGCTGCAGCAGCGGCATCAGGGCGGTGTCGGGCATGTACAGCGCATCACCGCCGCCCAGCAGGTTGGCCGCGGCCAGGGTGTTGTCCAGCACCGAGCGCACCTCGGCCAGCACGCCCTGGGCGCGCTGCAGGCGTTCGCTGGCGCGCGGCAGGCGGTCGGCACCGAGCTCGCCCAGGGTGGCGCGGGCGGCCTGCAGCGCCCCGCTGGCGTTGTGCAGCGGCTGGCGGATCTCATGGGCCAGCAGCTTGAGCAGCTGGTCGCGCTCGCCGGCCAGGGCGTCGCGCTGATGCAGCAGGTCGCGCAGGCTGGCGGTGCGGTCTTCGGCGGCTTCGCGGCGCAGGCGTTCGGCCCACTGCACGGCGCTGGCGGTCTGCTCGGCGGCGCGGCTGTGCAGCAGCACCAGGCCCAAGTAGCCCAGGTTGCCGAACAGCGCGGCCAGCACGGCCAGCGCCACCGCGGCCACCAGTTCCCAGGCCGGGTTGATGGCCGCACCCGGGGCGCCGGGCAGCAGCATGGCGGCAGTGCGCAGCACGATGGCCAGCGCCAGCAGCGACTCGGCTGCGGCCAGGCCATGGCCGAAGCGCGAGCCCAGCGCCCGGCCCAGCGCCACTGCGTGGCGGGCGAACACCAGCGCCGCCGCGACCAGCATCACGGCGCTGCACAGCAGCCGCACCGAAGGTTGCGGCAACAGGCTGGCGGCGTGGTCGATCGCGCTGCCCAGCAGCCAGGCCGACAGCGCCAGGGCCGGTCGTGACGGCTGCGCCAGCTCCACCCGCAGCGCCAGGATGCGCAGCAGCATCGCGCCCAGCAGGCATTCGAAGACCAGGCCCGCGCCCAGCCAGGCGGGCAGCAACGGGTGCAGGCCCAGCAGGGCCAGCGCCACGCCGGCCAGCACGGCGCCGGCCACCCACAACGACAGCGGCACCAGCGGGTGGCGCCGCCGCAGCAGCAGCCACAGCGTCAGCGCCAGTGCACCGTACAGCACGCCCGCCACCAGGGCGGTCGTCTGAAGGGGGGGCAGCGGCGGCATCGGAGCGTCGGAGGGTCAGGCAGGGCGGCCGGCCCGGCAGAACACACCGCGCCAAGCGCCTGATTTTCGCCCTTGGCCGGTCGGCGGCGGCAGGTGCTGACCCCCGGGGTCGAGGGTCAGTCGGCGGCAGCCACGGCGGGCATGGCGGGGGCGTCGTCGCGCTGCCGGCGGTTGTTGCGCCGCGGCGCGCCGGTGGCCTGGCACCGCACCAGGGTCGAGCCGTCAGGCAGCAGCTGCAGCTCGCCCGAGCGGGTGAGGGCCATCATCACCCGGCTGACCATTGCCCGCGAGGCGCCGATCATGTCGGCGATGGCCTGGCGGCAGATGCGCCCGCGCACGACGGGCTGCCCATCCTGCTGCTCGGCCAGGTCCAGCAGCTGCTGCACCACGCAGCCACGCACGTCGTGCAGCGCCAGCAGGGCGATGCGGCGGTTCTTGCGGCGCACGCGGGCCACCATCACATGCAGCAGGGTCTGCAGCAGGGCCGGCGACTCGTGCAGCAGGTCGATGAAGTCGTGGCGGGCGATCACCAGCACCTCGCTGGGCACGGCACAGCGCACCGAGGCGTACTGCGGCGCGTCGTCGATGGCGCTCAGCTCGCCGAAATGGTCACCCGGGCGCAGCTGGTCGACCACCAGCGCCCGACCGCGCTGGTTGTGGCGCACCACCTGGGCCTGCCCCTTGAGCAGCACGTACAGGCCGCACTCGCGGCTGCCCTGTTCGAACACCCTGCCGTGGCGCGCGATGCGGCGCACGACCGCGCGCTCGGCGATCTGGCGCAGCAGCAGCGGGCTCAGCGTGCGCAGCAGCGGCAACGTGCCCAGCAACTCGACGCTGACCTGCGGCCGCAGCGGCGTGGCCGACGACAGGGGGGAGCTCGCGACCGAAGGAACGGCGATGTGCCGGGTGCGGTCCTGGAGTCGGTGATCAGGGAGGCTGAGATATGACATTTGGAAGAACTGCTGATGTCATTAAAATCATATCTGATCATTCCTGATTGTGTAGGGGCTTCTTGATGAATTGTGCAATTTGGCCGATTTCGCGCAGCTGCAGTGCGCGCGTGCGCACTGCAGGCGGCTGTCAGCGCAGCTGCAGCGCGTCGTCGCCGAAGCGCAGGCCCAGCGGTTCGATCAGCAACTGCTTGTCGCCGTCCTCGACCTGGCCCGCCACACGCGCGCCGATGCCCAGGCCCTGGGCGATGGCCACCGTGCGCCCGGCGTCCTCCGCCGCCACGAACAGCGCGAAGCCGGCGCCCATGTTCAGCGTGCTGTAGGCCTCGCGGTCGTCCTGCTGCGCATGCTGCTGGATGAAGCGCAGCACCGGCGGCACCGGCGGCACGGTGTGCATGCGGTAGGTGAAGCGGCCCGGGTGGCGCAGCAGCTTGCGCCAGCCATGGCCGGTGATGTTGGCGTTGTAGTGCGGCACGATGCCGGCCTTCCACAGCGCCTCGGTCACTGGCGAATACAGCACCGTCGGTGCCAGCAGGGCCTCGCCATAGGAGAGCCCCGGGTGTTGCGCAGGATCCACCTCGGTCAGCCAGCCCTGCGGCAGGCGCTCGACCAGCTTGCGCGCCAGGCTCAGGCCGTTGGCGTGGATGCCGCTGGAATCGAGCAGCACGATGGCGTCGCCGGCGGCCAGCTTGTCGCCCACACTGAGGCGCTGCTTGGGGTTGATCAGCCCGGTGCAGGAGGCCGCCAGGTCGATGCGGCCGCCCTCGACGATGCCGGCCAGCGCCGGCGTCTCGCCGCCGCCCCAGGCCACGCCGCAGGTCTCGCAGGCGGCTTTCCAGCCGGCCACCAGGGCCTGGGCGCGGCCGGCATCGCCGAACCAGTCGCTGCCGCCGGCGGCCCAGTAGGCCTGCACCACCAGGGGCGTGGCGCCGACGGTGATCAGGTCGTTGACCGCCATCGCGATCGTGTCCTGGGCGATGCCGGCATACCAGCTGCGGCCGGTCAGCGCAGCCATCTCGTCGGCCACCAGGGCCTTGCTGCCCAGGCATTCGACGATGCTGGCGATGTAGAACGGGCCGACGTCGACCACATAGGCCGACTCGCCGCGCGAGGCCGCCACCTCGCTGAAGCCGTGGCCGGCCAGCTGCCCGGCGGTGGCTGCGGCGGCGCGCTGGGCGCTGACCTTCAGCGGATCGATGAGGTCATAGTTGACGCCTGCCTGCTCATAACTGAGCGTGTCTGGAGCGGAGGGTGCGTGGGAAGAGCTCATGCTGCCGATTATCGGTGACGCCCCGGCGACAAGCCGGCGGCGAACCGCGCCGGACAAGCTGTCTCCGACCATCCGCCCGACACGGCGCCGACCACGGTCTGCCGAGGGCCGCCACCTAGAATGACCGGATGTCCCATGTCGTCCTGGCCCGCAAGTACCGGCCCCGCAGCTTCGCCCAGATGGTGGGCCAGGCCCACGTGGTGCAGGCCCTGGGCAATGCGCTGCGCAGCGGGCGGCTGCACCATGCCTACCTGTTCACCGGCACCCGCGGCATCGGCAAGACCACGGTCAGCCGCATCCTGGCCAAGAGCCTGAACTGCACCGGCCCCGACGGCACCGGCGGTGTCACCGACCAGCCCTGCGGCGTCTGCCAGGCCTGCACCGAGATCGACGCCGACCGTTACATCGACTACATCGAGCTCGACGCGGCCAGCAATGGCGGCAAGGACGAGATCAAGGACCTGATCGAGCGCGCGGCCTACAAGCCCAGCGTCGCCCGCTACAAGGTCTTCATGATCGACGAATGCCACCAGCTGTCGAAGGACGCGTTCAACGCCCTGCTGAAGACGCTGGAGGAGCCGCCCGAGTACCTGAAGTTCGTGCTGGCCACCACCGACCCGGAGAAGGTGCTGCCGACGGTGCTCAGCCGCTGCCTGCAGTTCAACCTGCGGCCGATGGCGCCCGAAACCGTGGCCGAGCACCTTCAGCATGTGCTGGCGGCCGAGGCCGTGGCCGCCGAGCCGGGGGCGGTGCGCCTGCTGTCGCGGGCGGCGCGCGGCTCGATGCGCGACGCGCTGTCGCTCACCGACCAGGCGATCGCCTTCGGCGCCGGCACGCTGGCCGAGGCCGGCGTGCGCACCATGCTGGGCACGGTCGACCGCTCGCATGCGGCCAACCTCGTGCAGGCGCTGGCCCTGCGCGACGGTCCGGCCGTGCTGGCCACGGTCGACGCGCTGCGCGGCATGGGCCTGTCGGCCGCCGGCACGCTGGAAGAGATGGCCGGCCTGCTGCAGCAGATGGCGGTGGAACAGGCCGTGCCCGGCGCGCTGGACGACACCGACCCCGACCAGGCGACTGCGCGCCGGCTTGCGCCACTGCTGCCGCCCGACGAGACGCAGCTGCTCTACGGCATCGTCGTGCATGGCCGTGCCGAGCTCAGCCTGCTGAGCGATGCCTACGCAGCCCTGACCATGGTGTTGCTGCGCCTGCTGGCGTTTCCGGCGGCCGGCAGTGCGCCGTCGTCCGCCGCCGCGCCACGTGCCGCACCGCTGGTGGCTGCGCCGCGCGAGGCCCGCAGCGCCGTGCCGGCGCCGGCGATGCCGGCCGCGGCCCGGCCGATGGCCGCAGCGCCTGCGGCACCGGTCGTGGCACGTCCTGCGCCGGTGGTGGCGCCTGTCCAGCCGCCCGCACCAGTCGCACAGGCCGCGCCTGCTGCACCGTCACCCGTTGCAGCCACGCGGCCGGTGCCACCCCAGCGGCCGGTGGTTGTCGCACCAGCGCCCGCCCCCCGGCCGGCGCCCGCGCCGCGTGCGGCCGACGAGCCGCCGCCCTGGGCCGACGAGACGCTCCCCGACGACCTCGGCGCGTCCGAGTCTGCCGCTGCACCGGACATCGAGGGCCACGAACCGCCTGCGGCCTGGTCCGCCGAGTCGGCGCCGCAGGCGTTCGCACGGCCGCCAGCGCCGGCACCGTTGCCACCGCTGCAGTGCACGCCGCTGGGCGACCGCTGGTCCGACCTGGTGCGGCCGCTGGCCGCGGGCGGCAGCCTGGTGGCGATGGTGCGGGAGCTGGCCTGGCAGGCCGAGCCGCTGGCCACCGGGCCCACGGACGACGGCGGCCTGCGCTGGCAGCTGCGGGTCGAGCGCGAAAGCCTGCGCAACCCGACGCTGGCGACCAAGCTGGCGGCCGTGCTGACCGAGTCCCAGGGCCGGCCGGTGGCCGTTGAAGTGGTGCCCGGCGCCGCGGTCGACTCGATGGTGCTGCGCGACACCCATGCCCGCGAGGCCGCCCAGCGCGCTGCCGAGCAGTTGATCCACGACGATCCCGAGGTGCGTGCGCTGATGGCACAGTTCCGCACCGCCCGCATCGTGCCGGGCTCGATCAAACCCCTGGCCGCCGACGGCGGCAATGCAAAGGCACCCCCACCATGATGAAGAACCAACTGGCCGGCCTGATGAAGCAGGCCCAGGCCATGCAGGACAACCTGAAGAAGGCGCAGGACGAGCTGGCGACGATCGAGGTCACCGGCGAATCGGGCGCGGGCCTGGTCAAGGTGCAGATGACCTGCAAGCACGACGTCAAGCGCGTCACCATCGACCCCAGCCTGCTGGCCGACGACAAGGACATGCTGGAAGACCTGGTGGCCGCCGCCATCAACGACGCGGTGCGCCGCGTCGAAGCCACGACGCAGGAAAAGATGGGCAAGCTGACGGCGGGCATGCCGCAGATCCCCGGCATGAAATTTCCGTTCTGACCCCCCGGTGGCCGAGCGCGCACTCGATGGCCTGATCGAGGCCCTGCGCCGCCTGCCCGGCGTGGGCCTGAAGTCGGCGCAGCGCATGGCCTACCACCTGCTGCAGCATGACCGCGACGGCGCCCAGAGCCTGGCCCATGCGCTGCAGACCGCCACCCTGGCGGTGCAGCACTGCACGCGCTGCCACACCTTCACCGAAGAGACCCTGTGCGCCACCTGCGCCGACCCGCAGCGCGACGCACGCCAGCTGCTGGTGGTCGAAAGCCCGGCCGACCAGGCGGCGATGGAACGCAGCGGCAGCTACCGCGGCCTGTACTTCGTGCTGATGGGGCGGCTGAGCCCGCTCGACGGCATCGGCCTGGCCGACATCGGCGTGCACCCGTTGCTGGAGCGTGCGGCCGACGGCGTCGTGCAGGAGGTGATCCTGGCCACCGGCTTCTCGGCCGAAGGCGAGGCCACGGCCCATGTGCTGGCACAGGCGCTGCGCACCCTGCCGGGCGCCGGCGGTGCGTCGTTGACTGTCACCCGGCTGGCGCGCGGCGTGCCGGTGGGCAGTGAGCTGGAATACGTGGACCTGTCGACCCTGGCGCACGCCCTGAGCGACCGCCGCTGAAGCGGCCGCTCACCTGCAGCGTCAGTTGGGCTTGCGTGCCGTGGCGGCGGGCTTGCTGAGCCGCTTGGCGGCGCCGGCCTTGGCGGGTCGATCCGCGCCGCGGGCACTGGCCATGCGCACCGGCTTGTTGGGCACCATCACCACCACCACCTGGCCGGGCTTGAACCGGCCAGCCGCACTGGTGCCATTCAACTGCGCCACGGCTTCGGGCCGCAACCGGTAGCGGCTGGCGACCGCCGCCACGGTGTCGCCCTTGCGGCCGGCCTTGAAGCTCACGCGCTTCATCGGTGGCACATCCGGCGCCAGGGCCAGGGTGGCGTGGTCGGCGATGTGTTCGGCCACGTCCTCGGTGCGGTGCGCGCCGCGCGGCACCAGCAGGGTCGAGCCGGCCTTCACCAGCATGCCCTTGGGAATGTTGTTGACCGCCCGCAGCTGGGCCTCGTCCATGCCCACCTGGCGCGCCGCCTCGGCCGGCTTGACGGTGCGGTTGGCCACCCAGGCCGTCCAACTGGCCAGGTTGCCGCGGTGCTGGGCGATGGCGCGCACGAAGCGGTTGGCGTTGTCGTAGGGCAGCAGCAGCTGGGGCGTGCCCGCGGCCAGGATCACCGGCTTGTTCATCTGCGGGTTGAGCTGCTTGAACTCGTCCAGCGGCAGGCCGGCCAGTCGCGCGGCCAGGTCGATGTCGATGTCGCGGTCGATGCCCACCGAGACGAAGTACGGGTGGTTCTTCAGCTCGGGCAGCACCAGCCCGAAGGCCTGCGGGTTGGCGACGATGTTCTTCACCGCCTGCAGCTTGGGGTAGTAGTTGCGCGTCTCATCGGGCATGCGCAAGCTGTCGTAGTCGGTCGGCAGGCCGGCCTGCTGGTTGCGTGCGATGGCACGCTGCACGCTGCCCTGGCCCCAGTTGTACGCGGCCAGCGCCAGCTGCCAGTCGCCGAACATGCGGTGCAGCATCTGCAGGTAGTCCAGCGCGGCGCGGGTGGACGCCAGCACGTCGCGGCGGTCGTCGCGGAACAGGTTCTGCCGCAGCGCGAAGTCGCGCCCGGTGCCCGGGATGAACTGCCACATGCCCGAGGCCTTGGCGCTGCTCATGGCCTGCGGGTTGAAGGCGCTCTCGATGAAGGGCAGCAGGGCCAGCTCGGTGGGCAGCCCGCGCTTGTTCACTTCCTCGACGATGTGGAACAGGTAGCGGCCGCCGCGCTCGGTCATGCGCTGCACGTAGTCGGGGCGGCTGGCGTACCACTGCTGCCACTTTTCCACCCGCTCGTTCTGCAGGTCGGGCACGGCCAGGCCCTGGCGCACGCGGGCCCACAGGTCGGTGCGGCTGTCGGGCGCGCCGAGGTCGAGCAGTTCGGTGGGGCTGAGCGGGTCGACGGCGATCGTGGTGGCCACGGGGGTCGCGGGCGCTGGCAGCGTGGCGGCGGGCTTGAGCGCCGGCACCGCAGCGGATGCCGGCGGCGCGGCGGTGGCAGCGGCCTGCAAGGCGGGCGCTTCGGGCGCTGGCGTGGCAGCGGCCATCGGCGCCGCGGCCTGCGGTGGCGGCACGCTGGCGCAGGCCGCCATCAGGGCGGCCAGCGCCAGCGGCGCCAGGCGGCACATCCGGGAAGCCAGAACGAACCGGCCGAGGCGGTTCAGGGGAAGCGGGTGCAGGCCGGCGGCATGGGGAGGTGTCATCGGAACTGGTTCTTCCATTCGCGCAGGGCGCCCAGGACTGCGGGTCCGCCGCCATCGGCCGCGCCATGCCGGCGTGCGGCGGCGATCACGGCGGGCGCATCGCAGCGCATGAAGGGGTTGATCGCACGTTCCTGCGCGATGGTGGATGGCAGTGTCGGCCGGCCTTCGGCGCGCAGCGCGCGGCAGGCCGCGGTGTAGCGCGCCAGCTCGGCATTGCCTGGCTCGACGGCATGGGCGAACTTGAGGTTCGACTCGGTGTACTCGTGGGCGCAGCAGACGCGGCTGTCACCTGGCAGGGCCGCCAGCAGCGACAGCGAGCGGTGCATCTGCGCCGGCGTGCCCTCGAACAGGCGGCCGCAGCCGCCGGAGAACAGCGTGTCACCGCAGAACAGCAGCGGCGGCTCGCCGTCGCCCGTGGACGCTGCGTGGTAGGCGATGTGGCCGGCGGTGTGGCCAGGCACATCGATCACGTTGAAGCGGATGCCCAGCACCTCGATGCTGTCACCGCCGTTGAGCGGCACCGTCGGCTGGGGAATGGTCTCGTGCGCAGGGCCCCAGACGGGGCCTTGCAGGCGCGCACGCAAGGCATCGACGCCGCCGACATGATCGGGGTGGTGGTGCGTCACTAGAATGCCCACCAGCGCGAGGCCCTGGCCGTCCAGCGCTTCATCCAGAGCCTTTGCCACGGGCGCCGCATCGCCCGGATCGACCACGACGGCCTGGTGGTCGTCGTGCAGCATCCAGACGTAGTTGTCGGTGAAGGCGGGCAGGGCAAGCAGTTTCATGACGCGCAATCCTTCGATTATAGAGTTGGCCCAGTGGCTGCAGAGCCCGGCCGGACGCTACCTGCTCGACTGGGAACAGGCCGAGCTGGACCGGGTGGTGACCGACCTGTTCGGCTTCCATGCGCTGCAGCTGGGCCTGCCGGAACTGGCCGGTCTGCGCGCCAACCGGATGCCGCACCGCTGGGTGGCCAGTGACAGCCTGCGCGAACCCCAGCCGATGCCGCTGCCGGTGGTCGACGATGCCCTGTCGACGCTGCTGCCGCTGGAGCCGGGCCACGCCCTGCACTGCGACTTCGACGCGCTGCCCTTTCCCGCCCAAAGCCTGGACCTGGTGCTGCTGCCGCACACGCTGGAGCTGGCGCGTGACCCGCACGACACCTTGCGCGAGGTCGAGCGGGTGCTGGTGCCCGAGGGCCGGGTGGTGATCGTCGGCTTCAACCCGGCCAGCCTGTGGGGGCTGCGCCAGCATGCCGGCCACTGGCGCCAGCGCCTGGGCGGCAGCAAGCCGCTGTACCTGCCCAGCGCGGGCGAGTTCCTCGCCTTCCGCCGGGTGCGCGACTGGCTGCGCCTGCTCGGCTTCGAGGTCGAGCGCGGCCGCTTCGGCTGCTGGCGGCCGCCGCTGCGGTCCGAAGCCGGCCTGGCCCGCTTCGCCTGGATGGAAGCGGCCGGCGCCCGCGGCTGGCCGGTGCTGGGTGCGGTCTACATGGTCGAGGCGGTCAAGCGGGTGCGCGGCATGCGCCTGGTGGGCCTGGCGCGGCGCGAGCGGGTCGGCAAGCGGGCCAGCGCGCCAGCGGTGGTGGCCAACCGCGCCGCGTTGCAGGTGCAGGCGCCGGCAAGGGCAACAGAACAGACACAGGAGCAGGATTGAATGCAAGCTGAAGCGGCCGCCACGACCGGTGCCCCGGCCAAGCCCGAGCGGGTGGTGATCTACACCGACGGCGCCTGCAAGGGCAACCCGGGCCCCGGCGGCTGGGGTGCCTGGCTGCGCTGGGGCGCGCACGAGAAGGAACTCTTCGGCGGCGAGCCATCGACCACCAACAACCGCATGGAGCTGACCGCGGTGATCGAGTCGCTGGCCCTGCTCAAGCGCCGCACGCCGGTGGCGATCTACACCGACAGCAGCTATGTGAAGGACGGCATCACCAGCTGGATCCACGGCTGGAAGAAGCGCGGCTGGCGCACCGCCGACAACAAGCCGGTGAAGAACGTCGAGCTGTGGCAGCGGCTGGATGCGCTGGTGGCCAGCCACGATGTGCAGTGGCACTGGGTCAAGGGCCACTCGGGTGACCCGGGCAACGAGCGCGCCGATGCGCTGGCCAACCGCGGCGTGGCGGCGCTGCGCGGGCGCTGAACGGCGCTGCGCAGCGGTCCGGTCGGCGGATCCCCCCACCCCGCCTACGGGGCCCCGCGGGCGACAGCGGCGGGACGGTCGCGCCGTTACATTCGGCGATTGATCTGGCGCAGCACCTCGATGAACAAACTGCACACCACCCTTGTCGTCATCGCCCTGGCCGGCGCCTTGGGTGCGGCTTGGTGGCTGCAGAACCGTCCGGCGCCCGGCGCCACTCAAGTCGCCGGGGCACGGCCCGGCGGCGCTGGCGCCTCGGTGGCCGGCGGGCCCGTGACGCCGGGCGGCGCTGGCGCCGGCGCGGGTGGGCCGGTGCCGGTCGAGGTCGGCAAGGTCACGCGCGCCCGGCTGGAGGACGACGCCCTGGCCGTGGGCACGCTGCGATCGAACCAGAGCGTGGTGCTGCGGCCCGAGGTCAGCGGCCGGGTGGTCAAGCTGGGCTTTGCCGACGGTGCCCGCGTCAAGCGCGGCCAGCTGTTGGTGCAGCTGGACGACACCCTGCAGCAGGCGCAGCTGAAGCAGGCCGAGGCGCAGGCCGGCATCGCCCGCACCAACCTGCAGCGCAGCCGCGAACTGGTGGCGCAGAACTTCGTCAGCCAGAGCGCGGTCGACCAGAACGCCGCCGCGCTGGACGTGGCGCTGGCCCAGGTGGCGCTGGCCCAGGCCCAGGCGTCGCGCATGAAGATCCTCGCGCCCTTCGACGCGGTGGCCGGCATCAAGCTGGTCAACCTGGGCGACTACCTGAAGGACGGTGCCGACATCGTGGCGCTGGAAGACCTGTCGTCGGTGTGGGTCGATTTCCGCCTGCCCGAGCGCTTCCTGAGCCGCACCAGGCCGGGCCAGGAAGTGGAGATCGCGCTCGACGCGCTGCCCGGGCGCAAGCTCAAGGCCGTGGTCGGCGCGCTGGATTCGCAACTCGATGCCAACGGCCGCTCGGTGCTGGTGCGCGCCCGCATGGCCAATGGCGACGGCGTGCTGCGCGGTGGCATGTTCGCCCGGGCGCGGGTGGTGTTCGCGGTGCGCGAGTCGGCCCTGGTCGTGCCCGAGGAGGCCCTGGTGCCGCAGGGCGACAAGCAGTTCGTGATCCAGCTGGTGCCCGGTGAGAAGGGCCTGGTGTCCAAGCGGCTGGAAGCGCGCATCGGCCAGCGTGCCGGGGGCAAGGTCGAGCTGCTGTCGGGCCTGGCCGAGGGCGACAGCGTGGTCCTGGCCGGCCAGGCGCGGCTGATGCGCGCCGACGGCACGCCGGTGCGCGTGGTCGACCTGAACCGCGCCGGCAGGCCGGGCGGCGGGGCATCGGCACCACGCGGCGGTGCATCGGCGCCTGCCGCGGCGGGTTCTGCGCCCGGCGGTGTTGTCGGCGCGCGTCCGGGTGCGGCCGCCTGATCCCTTGACCGTCCAGCGCCGCGGGAGCCCACCATGAAGCTGTCCGAAGTCTCGATCCGCCGGCCGGTGTTCGCCACCGTGCTGTCGCTGATGCTGGTGCTGCTGGGCGCGGTGTCGTTCACCAAGCTGGCCACGCGCGAGTACCCGCGCATCGACGAACCGGTGGTGAACGTCAGCACGCGGCTGATCGGTGCCTCGTCCGAGGTGATCGAGTCGCAGGTGACCAAGCCGCTGGAAGACTCCATCGCCGGCATCGACGGGGTCGAGATCCTGACCTCGATCTCGCGCGCCGAGCAGAGCCAGATCACCGCCCGCTTCAAGCTCAGCAAGGACCCCGACTCGGCCGCCGCCGACGTGCGCGACCGCGTCTCGCGCGTACGTGCCCGCCTGCCCGATGCCATCGACGAGCCTGTGATCGCCAAGGTCGAGGCCGACGCGACGCCGGTGCTGTGGCTCGCCTTCTCGACCGAGACCATGACGCCGCTGCAGGTCACCGACCTGGTGGCGCGCGTTGTCAAGCCACGGCTGCAGACGGTCTCGGGTGTGGCCGATGTGCAGGTCAACGGCGATCGCAAGTACGCGATGCGGATCTGGCTGGACCCCGACAAGCTGGCCGCCTACCGGCTGACGGTGCAGGACGTGGAGGACGCGCTGCGGCGGCAGAACCTGGAGGTGCCGGCCGGGCGCATCGAGAGCGCGGCGCGCGAGTTCAACGTCACCGCCCGCACCGACCTCAACACCGAGCGCCAGTTCGCCGAGGTGGCGCTGAAGGCGGTCAACGGCTTCACCGTGCGGTTGAAGGACGTGGCGCGCATCGAGCAGGCGGCGGCGAGCGAGCGCAGCATCGTGCGCTACAACGGCAAGCCGGCGGTCAGCGTGGGCGTGATCCGCAATGCCACGGCCAACCCGCTGGACATCTCGGCCGGCGTGCGCGAGATGATGCCGCGCATCCAGCAGGACCTGCCGCCGGGCATCCGCATCGACGTCGCCAACGACAACTCGGTGTTCATCGACCGCTCGGTCAAGTCGGTCTACACCACGGTGGCCGAGTCGGTGGTGCTGGTCGCCCTGGTGGTCTTCGTCTTCCTGCGCACGCTGCGGGCGTCGATCATTCCGCTGGTGACGATTCCGGTCAGCCTGATCGGCACCTTCTCGCTGATGGCGCTGGCCGGCTTCACGATCAACACCCTGACCCTGCTGTCCCTGGTGTTGGCCATCGGCCTGGTGGTCGACGACGCCATCGTGGTGCTGGAGAACATCTTCCGCCACATCGAGGAGGGGCTGCAGCCCTTCCAGGCGGCGCTGAAGGGTGCGCGCGAGATCGGCTTCGCCGTGGTGGCGATGACGCTGACCCTGGCCGCGGTGTTCGCGCCACTGGCCTTCACGCCGGGCCGCACCGGGCGTCTGTTCGTCGAATTCGCATTGGCGCTGGCCGGCGCGGTGCTGGTCTCGGGCTTCGTCGCGCTGACGCTCACGCCGATGATGTGCAGCAAGCTGCTCAAGCACAACCCGACGCCGAACCGCTTCGACCGCGGCATGGAGCGGGCCCTGGTGGCCTTGAGCAACGGCTATGGCCGCGTGCTGCGCTGGACCCTGGGCCAGCGCTGGATCGTGCTGCTGGTGATGGCGGCGGCCGGCGGCGGCAGCTGGTGGTTGTTCACCACCGCCAAGAGCGAGCTGGCGCCGCTGGAAGACCGCGGCGTGATCCTCACCAGCATCAGCGCGCCCGATGGCTCGACGCTGGACTACACCAACCGCTACCTGCGGGTAATCGAGAAGGCCGGGCTGGACACGCCCGAGCTGGACCGCATCTTCATGTTCGCCGGCAACCCGTCGGTGGCCCAGGGCACCGTGGTGCTGCGGGCGCGTGACTGGGCCGAGCGCAGCAAGAGCACACAGCAGATCGCCCGCGAGCTGCAGCCCAAGCTGGCCGGCCTGCCCGGCGTCACCGCGTTTCCGGTCACCCCACCCAGCCTGGGCCAGGGCTTCCGCGAGCGGCCGATCAACTACGTGATCGTCACCAGCGACAGCTACGAGAACCTGGCGCGGGTGTCGCAGCAGTTCCTGGCCGAGATGGCGAAGAACCCCGGCTTCGTGCAGCCCGACACCGACCTGCGGCTGAACAAGCCGGAGATCTTCATGGAGGTCGACCGCGACCGTGCCGCCGATGCCGGCGTGGCCGTGGACCAGGTGGCGCGCACGGTCGAGACCATGCTGGGCGGGCGCGCCGTCACCCGCTACAAGCGCGATGCCGAGCAGTACGACGTGATCGTGCAGACGGCCGACTCGGGCCGCACCCGGCCCGAGGACATCGAGCGCCTGTTCGTGCGCGGCCGGGGCGATGCCATGGTGCCGCTGTCCAGCCTGGTGATGGTGCGTGAATCGGTCAGCCCACGCGAGCTGAACCACTTCAACCAGCGCCGCTCGGTGTCGATCACCGCCAACCTGGCGCCGGGCTATGCGCTGGGCGACGCGCTGAAGTTCATGGACGAGACGGCGGCCAAGGTGCTCAAGCCGGGTTATGCGACCGAGCTGAACGGCGTCTCGCGCGAGTTCCGCGCCTCCAGCGGCGCGCTGGGCCTGGTCTTCGTGCTGGCCCTGCTGTTCATCTTCCTGGTGCTGGCGGCGCAGTTCGAGAGCTTCGTCGACCCGTTCGTGATCCTGCTGTCGGTGCCGCTGTCCATCGTCGGCGCGCTGGGCGCGATGCAGCTGACCGGGGGCACGCTGAACGTCTACAGCCAGATCGGCCTGATCACGCTGGTGGGCTTGATCACCAAGCACGGCATCCTGATCGTCGAGTTCGCCAACCAGCTGCGCCAGCAGGGCCGCGACACGCTGGAGGCGGTGATCGAGGGCGCCAGCCTGCGCCTGCGGCCGATCCTGATGACCACCGGCGCGATGGTGCTGGGTGCGCTGCCGCTGGCCCTGGCCAAGGGCGCCGGCGCCGAGAGCCGGCAGCAGATCGGCTGGGTCATCGTCGGCGGCATGACGGTGGGCACGCTGCTGACCATCTTCGTGGTGCCGACGGTCTACACGCTGTTCGCGCGCCGGCGCGTGCCGGGCGAGATCACCACAGCGGAAAGCGACGAGGTCGTGCCCATTGCGCACGGCCTGCCGGTGCAGCCGGCGCAGCACGGCGCGGATTGACGGATCAGGTGGCGATCCGCAGCACGGCCCGCCTCGGCGGGCCGTGTTGTTTCAGATGAGGCCGTTGAATGGAATCACGTCGACCAGATCGCCCGCAGCCACGTTGCCCTGCCCGTGGTGCAGCACCACCATGCCGTTGGCCTGGCTCATGCTGCGCAGGATGCCGGAGCCTTGCGCGCCCGTGATCTGCACCTGCCAGCGGCCGTCCGAGGCCTGGCTGACGATGCCACGCTGGTACTCGGTGCGGCCGGGCTTCTTGCGCAGCGCCTCGGTGCTGACCGCACGCAGCAACGGCAGCGGCTGCGGCGTGGCGCCGGCCATCGCCAGCAGGGCGTCGCGCACGAAGGCGTAGAAGGTCACCATCACCGCCACCGGGTTGCCGGGCAGGCCGAACAGCATGGCCTGGTGACCGGGCTCGCCGATTCTTCCGATGGCCATGGGCCGGCCGGGCCGCATCGCGATCTTCCAGAACAGCACCTCGCCCAGGTCGCGCATCACCTGCTTGGTGTGGTCGGCCTCGCCGACGCTGACGCCACCCGAGGTGATCACCGCATCGGCACTGGCCGCGGCGCGGGTGAAGGCCTCGCGCAGCGCGGCGGGGTCATCGCGCACCACGCCCATGTCGATCAGCTCGACGCCCAGGCGCTGCAGCATGCCCCAGATCGTGTAGCGGTTGCTGTCGTAGACGCAGCCGGTGTCCAGCGGCTCGCCGATCGAGCGCAGCTCGTCGCCGGTGGAGAAGAAGGCCACCCGCAGGCGGCGGAACACCGGCACCTCGGCCTGGCCCAGCGACGCCAGCAGGCCCAGGTCGGCCGGCGTCAGGATGCGGCCGGCGGCCAGGGCGACTTCGCCGCGCGCCAGGTCTTCGCCGGCCAGGCGGCGGTTGTCGCCGGCAGTCACCGTGCCGGCGGGGATGCGCACCCGGCCGTCGGCCTCGGTGCGGGTGAATTCCTGCGGCACCACGGTATCGCAGCCGGCCGGCATCACTGCGCCGGTCATGATGCGCACACCCTGGCCTGGGCCCACTGCACCGGCGAACTGCTCGCCGGCCAGCGCGGTGCCGGCGATGGTGATCAGCGTGTCGCCATCCGCAGCCAGGTCGGCGCTGCGCAGCGCGTAGCCATCCATCGCCGAGTTGTCGTGCGCCGGCACGTCGATGGTCGAGACGATGTCGCGCGCCAGCACCCGGCCCAGCGCGCTGCGGATCGCCAGGCTTTCCACCGCCTGCACCCGCGGCACGAGGCGGGCGATGAAGTCCTGCGCCTGCGCCACCGGCAGGGCATTGGGGTCGTAACCCGCCACCTGGGCGGCAATCTCAGCGAGCGTGGGCATGTCCGGTTTCAACCACCGATGTAGTGCATCTCGACCCGCCGTTCGCCGCCGACCGGCGCCGCGGGCTGGGCAGCGCGCAGTTCGGAGTAGCGGTCGTCCCGCCCGGCCCACACCGCCGCCAGGGCGCTGGTGATGTCGGCGTCGCTGGCGCCGCTGCGCAGCAGGGCGCGCAAGTCGTGGCCGCGGCTGGCGAACAGGCACAGGAACAGCTTGCCCTCGGTCGACAGCCGGGCGCGGTTGCAGTCGTGGCAGAAGGCCTGCGTCACGCTGCTGATCAGGCCGATCTCCCCACGACCGTCGGCCCAGGCCCAGCGTTCGGCGGTCTCACCCGTCACGGTGGGGTCCAGCGGCTTGAGCGGCGCCACGGCCTGCAACAGCTTCAGCACCTCGGCCGAGGGCATCACCTCGTCCATGCGCCAGCCGTTGCTGGCGCCCACGTCCATGTACTCGATGAAGCGCAGCACGATGCGGCCGTCGAACTGCTCGCGGAAGAAGCGCGCCATCGGCACGATCTCCTGCTCGTTCGTGCCGCGCTTGACCACCATGTTGACCTTGATCGGCCCCAGGCCGGCAGCATGGGCGGCGCGGATGCCGTCGAGCACGTCGGCCACCGGGAAGTCGACGTCGTTCATGCGGCGGAAGATGGCGTCGTCCAGCCCGTCCAGGCTGACGGTCACGCGCTTCAGGCCCGCCGCCTTGAGCGCCGCAGCCTTGCGCGCCAGCACCGAGCCGTTGGTCGTCAGCGTGATGTCCAGCGCGTCACCCTCGGGTGTGCGCAGGGCGGACAGCATCGCGATCAGGTCTTCGAGGTGGCGCCGCAGCAGCGGCTCGCCGCCGGTCAGGCGGATCTTCTGCACGCCGTGGGCGACGAAGATCCGCGCCAGGCGGGTGATCTCCTCGAAGCTCAGCAGGCTGGTCTGCGGCAGGAACACGTAGTCCCGGTCGAAGATCTCCTTGGGCATGCAGTAGCTGCAGCGGAAGTTGCAGCGGTCGGTGACCGAGATGCGCAGGTCGCGCAGCGGCCGGCCGAGCGCGTCGGCCAGCAGGCCGGTGGCGGGAATGGCCTGCGCGGGAATGGCCGGTACCGGTGCGGCATAGCGCAGGTCGGCCAGCGGGATGACGGTTTCGCCCATGGCTCGGGATTCTGCCGTGCCGGCAGCGGCCGCAGCAGCGGCAAGGAATGGTCGGGGGGAGGGCGGCGCGGCGTTGCGCTGGCCCGGTCAGCGGGTGGTCGGCAGCGGCTGGGTGGCCACGCTCAGGTCGGCGCGGCGGGCGCCGGTGAAGCGGTGCGACCAGTACGCATCGCGCATGTCCTCGATGCGCACCGCGCCGCCGGCGCGCGGCGAGTGGATGAACTTGTCGTCACCCACGTAGATGCCCACGTGCGAGAAGGTGCGCTTCATCGTGTTGAAGAACACCAGGTCGCCGGGCTTGAGCTCGGCGCGGTTGATGCTGCGCAAGCCGGCGGTGGTGGCCTGCTCGTCGGCCCGGCGCGGCAGCACCAGGCCGATGCTGTTCTCGAAGATGTGGCGGGTGAAGCCGCTGCAGTCGAAGCCCTGCTGCTCGCTGTTGCCGCCCAGGCGGTAGGGCACGCCCAGGAAGTTCATCGCCGTCATGACCAGGTCGGACGCGGTGTCGCGCACCGAGTTGCGCACCGTCTCGACCAGGGCGCCGCCATTGCCGAGCGGCCGCAGCAGGCCGCGCTCGCCCAGCAGGTTCATGATCGGGTCGGTCAGCGCGTTGCCGCCTTGCGCCGCAGGCGCTGCGGGCGTGTCGGGCGCCGCCTGCACTTGCGGCGCCAGGCCCAGCAGGCTGGCCATGCACGCTGCCGCCAGGGCGGCACGCAGCAGGTGGGGGGCTTGGGCAGGCAGGTGCATCGCCCATGAGGATAACACCGCATTCAAGGGGGTTGTCCAGTCAGGTTGACAGTCAGTGTGTCGTCAGTGCCAGGGCTTGCAATGCCCGACCGACACGATTGCAGGCCCGCAGGAGACACGCATGTCCAGCTACCCCGAGTTCCACCGCCGTTCCATCGACGACCGTGACGGCTTCTGGCGCGAGCAGGCCGCGCTGATCGACTGGCAGACGCCGTTCGAGCAGGTCTGCGACTACAGCCGCCCGCCGTTCGCCAGGTGGTTCGTCGGCGGCCGCACCAACCTGTGCCACAACGCGGTCGACCGCCATGCTGCCCAACGCCCCGACGCGCCGGCGCTGATCTGGGTCTCGACCGAGGTCGACAAGGAGGTGGTCTACAGCTTCAGCCAGCTGCAGCGCGAGGTCGAGCGCATGGCCGCCATCCTGCTGGACCTGGGCGTGAAGCAGGGCGACCGGGTGCTGGTCTACATGCCGATGACGGCCGAGGCGGCCTTCACGATGCTGGCCTGCACCCGCATCGGCGCGGTGCATTCGGTGGTGTTCGGCGGTTTTGCCAGCCACAGCCTGGCCACGCGCATCGACGACGCCGAGCCGACGGTCATCGTCAGCAGCGATGCCGGTAGCCGGGGCGGCAAGGTCGTGCCCTACAAGCCGCTGCTCGACGAAGCGATCGCCCTGGCCAAGCACAAGCCCAAGGCCGTGCTGATGGTCGACCGCGGCCTGGCGCCGTTCAACCGTGTGGCCGGCCGCGATGCCGACTACGCTGAACTGCGCCAGAAGCACATCGACGCCCAGGTGCCCTGCGTGTGGCTGGAAGCCAGCGAGCCCAGCTACACGCTCTACACCAGCGGCACCACCGGCAAGCCCAAGGGCGTGCAGCGCGACACCGGCGGCTACTGCGTGGCGCTGGCCGCGTCGATGAAGCACATCTACATGGGCAAGGCCGGCGAGACCTACTTCAGCACCAGCGACATCGGCTGGGTGGTGGGCCACAGCTACATCATCTATGGCCCGCTGATCGCCGGCATGGCGACCATCATGTACGAGGGCCTGCCCACCCGGCCCGACGCCGGCGTGTGGTGGAGCCTGGTGGAGAAGCACAAGGTCAGCGTGATGTTCAGCGCGCCCACCGCGGCGCGGGTGCTGAAGAAGCAGGACCCGGCCTACCTGAGCAAGTACGACCTCAGCAGCCTGAAGGCGCTGTTCCTGGCCGGCGAGCCGCTGGACGAGCCCACCGCCACCTGGATGGCCCAGGCCATCGGCAAGCCGGTGATCGACAACTATTGGCAGACCGAGACCGGCTGGCCGATCATGGCCATCTGCAACGGCGTGGAGGCCGCGCCCACCAAGTTCGGCTCGCCGGGCAAGGCGGTTTACGGCTTCGACGTGCGCCTGATCGACGAGACCACGGCCGAGGAGATCACCGAGCCCGGCAAGAAGGGTGTGATTGCCGTCGAGGGCCCGCTGCCCCCGGGCTGCCTGCAGACGATCTGGCGTGACGACGACCGCTACGTGAAGACCTACTGGCAAAGCATTCACAAGCGGGTGATGTACAGCACCTTCGACTGGGGCGTGAAGGACGAAGACGGCTACTTCTACATCCTGGGTCGCACCGACGACGTGATCAACGTGGCCGGCCACCGCCTGGGCACGCGCGAGATCGAGGAGAGCATCTCCAGCCACCCGAACGTGGCCGAGGTGGCGGTGGTGGGCGTGGCCGACAACCTCAAGGGCCAGGTGGCGATGGCCTTCGCGGTGCTGAAGGACCCGACGCGTGCCGCCACGGCCGAGGACGCGCTGAAGCTCGAAGGCGAGATCATGAAGCTGGTCGACGGCCAGTTGGGGGCGGTGGCGCGGCCGGCGCGGGTGCGCTTCGTCAGCGGCCTGCCCAAGACGCGGTCGGGCAAGCTGCTGCGCCGCGCCATCCAGGCCGTGTGCGAGCTGCGCGACCCGGGCGACCTGACGACCATCGAGGACCCGAGCGCGCTGCAGCAGATCCGCGACCTGGTCGCCAGCGCCTGAGGCGGTTCGGGGCCTGCGGGCCCGGCGGCAGAATGGCGGCGCCGCATGCCTGCGGTGCCACCGGTTGTGCCGCCATGTCCCTGCTTGCCCGCCTTGCCTGTTCCGCCACCCTGTTGCTGGGCCTGGCCGTCGGCGCACAGGCCGTGGGTGCGGAGCCCGACCCGGTCGGCGGCGCCGGACCGGCCTGGGACGCGGCGCCCACCGCGGCTTCGGTGCAGGCCACCTGCCAGCGCAACTTGGCCCAGGCCGATGCGGCCCTGCGCGCCTTGCGGCGGCACCCGGCCGATGCCGGCTGGCTGGCCGCGCAGGACCGGTTCATGGCCCGCATCGAGGACTGGTCGTACCGGTTGAGCTTCCTGTCGGCCGTGCACGCCGACAAGGCGGTGCGCGACGCCTCCGAAGCCTGCGAGAAGCGCTGGAACGCCTTCTCCGCCCGCCTGGGCCAGGACACGACGCTGTACCGCGCCGCGCGCCAGGTGAAGCCTGCGGACGATGTCGAGCGCGAGCTGCTGAAGTCGCTGCTGGAGCAGTTCGAGGACGCCGGCGTCGGCCTGCCGACAGCGCAGCGGGCCCAGGCGCGGCGGCTGACCGAGCGCATCGCCGCCCTCGGTCAGGAATTCGAGCGCCACATCCGCGATGCCAACGTGCGCGTCGCCTTCACCGAGGCCGAGCTGCAAGGTGTGCCCGAGGCGGTTTGGAAGAACGCCAGGCGGGATGCCCAGGGCCGGCTGCTGCTGGGCGTGGACTACCCGACCTACGGCCCGGTGCTGCAACTGGCCGAGCAGGCCACCACCCGCGAGCGCCTGTGGCGCGCCAAGACCGACGAGGGCGGCCGGGCCAACATCCGCCTGCTGGCCGAGCTGAGCCGCCTGCGACTGGACAACGCCCGCCTGCTGGGTGCCGGCAGCTGGGCCGAGTTCGTGATCCGCCGCCGCATGGCCACCACGCCGCAACGGGTGGACGCCTTTCTGGGCGAGGTGAAGGCGGCGGTGCAGGACCGCGAGCAGCGCGAGCTGGCCGAACTGCGCCAGGCCAAGGCCGAGCACCTGGGTCGCCCGCTGGACCAGGTGCGGCTGGACCGCTGGGACGTCAGCTTCTACACCGAGCGGGTGCGCCGTGCCCGCTACGCCGTCGACCAGGAAGCCTTCCGCCAGCACTTTCCGCCGCAGCAGAGCCTGCAGTTCGCGCTGCGCCTGGTCGAGCGGCTGATGGGCGTGCGCTACCAGCGGGTGGAGGGCGCCGCGGCCTGGCATCCCGAGGTGCAGACCTATGCCATCAGCGACGCGGCCAGCGGTGCGTCGCTGGGCACGCTGTGGGTCGATCTGTACCCGCGCGAGGGCAAGTTCAACCATGCGGCGGTGTGGCCGCTGCGCTCGGCGTCCAGCGCGCTGGGGCGGCAGCCGCAGTCGGCGCTGGTGGTCAACTTCGACCGCAAGGGCCTGACGCTGGACGAGATGGAGACCCTGCTGCACGAGCTGGGCCATGCGGTGCACAACAACCTCAGCGCGACGCGCTTCGTGCAGCAGGCCGGTACCAACGTGCTGCGCGACTTCGTCGAGGCGCCTTCGCAGATGCTGGAGAGCTGGGTCTATGACAAGGGCGTGCTGGCGCTGATGGCCGAGATCTGCCCGGACTGCAAGCCGGTGCCGGATGCCCTGCTGGCGCAGGCGGTGGCGGCGCGCCGCTTCAGCCGGGGCGTGCTGAATGCGCGCCAGCAGCTGTACGCCAGCTACGACCTGGCCCTGCACGGCCCCAAGCTGCAGGACCCGCTGACGTTGTGGGCGCAGATGGAAGGCGCCACGCCGCTGGGCCATGTGGCAGGCAGCCTGTTTCCGGCCGGCTTTGCCCACATCGCCAGCGGCTACAGCGCCGGCTACTACGGCTACCTGTGGAGCCTGGTGGTGGCCACCGACCTGCGCACGGCCTTCGCCGACAAGCTGGACCCGGCGGTGGGCAGACGCTACCGGGAACAGCTGCTGTCGCAGGGCAGCCAGCGCCCGCCGCAGGACCTGGTGCGCAGCTTCCTCGGCCGCGAGTTCAACAGCAAGGCGTTCTATGAAGAATTGGCCCGCTGACGACGCCAGGGGCGGTCTTTCGGGGGGCGCCGCGGGCTGACCCGGCACCCCCCGCGGGGTGGGCGCCGATCCGCGCCGAAGGGGGATGGGCGGGCGGTGGTGGCGGCCGGAGACTGGCGCCATCGTTCACCACCCTGCGGAGACCGCCATGCCCCAGCCGCTGATCACCCGCCGCGCCCTGTCCCGTCGCGCCTTCCTGGCCGGCGCTGCCGCCGCCTGGCCGCTGCTGCCTGCGGCGGCCGTGCTGCCCGGCATCCCGCTGGCGCTGGACGCGCCCGAGGACCTGGACCCCGCGGGCCACCTGGTCAGCGAGAAGTACGACGGCGTGCGGGCCCTGTGGGACGGCCGACAGCTGCGCTTTCGCAGCGGCCTGCCGGTGGCGGCGCCGGCCGGCTTCCTGCGGCGCCTGCCGCCGGTGCCGCTGGACGGCGAGCTGTGGCTGGGCCGCGGCTGCTTCGAGGCGCTGTCGGGCCTGGTGCGCCGCCAAGCTGCCAGCGAGGCTGACTGGCAGGAGCTGCGCTACATGGTCTTCGACATGCCCTGGGCGCAGGGTGGCTTCGCTGCCCGCCAGGCGCTGCTGCAGGGCCTGCTGCAGCAGCACGGCGACGCGGCCATCGTCGCGGTCGAGCAGACCGCCGTGCCCGACCGCAGCGCGCTGCAGCGCCGGCTGGACGCCGTGGTGCAGGCCGGCGGCGAGGGCCTGGTGCTGCGCCGCACGGACGCCCCATACGCCGCCGGCCGCAGCGCGGCCATGCTCAAGCTCAAGCCGCTGCAGGACGCCGAAGCCACCGTGGTGGCCCATCTGCCCGGCCAGGGCCGCCTGGCCGGCCGCATGGGGGCGCTGCGGGTGCGCGACGACGCCGGGCGCAGCTTCCAGATCGGCACCGGCTTCAGCGATGCGCAGCGAGCCGCACCGCCGGCGCCGGGCCAGCGCATCACCTACGCCTACCGCGGCCGCACCGAGTCGGGCCTGCCGCGCTTCGCCAGCTACCTGCGCGAACGGCCCGCGGGGTTGTGATCAGCGCGGCGGCAGGTGCCGTGCCGACAGGCTCTGCCCCAGCCGCTGCAGGCGTCGCCACAGCTGCCAGCCAGCCCAGGCGCGGCTGGCCAGGCGCCAGGCCCGGCGCGGCCGCACCAGGGCCAGCAGCAGTGCGCCACCGGCCAGCACCTCGGGGTGCGCGCGCAGCCACTGCCAGCCGTGGCGCACCTGGTCGGCCAGCGCCAGCGGGCGCCGCAGCAGCTGTGCGTCATCGACCAGTTGCTGTCGCAACCGGCCGCTGCGCACCTGCAACTGCTGCTTGCGCTGCCGGGCCGCGTCGAGCTGGCGGTCGAAGAACATCACTGAGGCGGCGGCGCCAGGCCGTCGCCGTCACGCGCCAGCTCGGCGCGGCTGGCTGGCAGCAGGCCGCCGGGGCTGGCCAGGCGACCGCGCGCCCGGTTCAACATCCACACGCCGCCGCCCACGCAGCCCAGGATCAACCCGGCGAGCGTCAGCGGGCGCCAGGGCTCGGGCGTCAGCGCCACCAGCAGGCCGGCGGCCAGCAGCAGGCCCAGGCCCAGCAGGAGCAGGCCGATCGCTGCCCAGGCCAGGGCGTCGAAGATGCGCAGCTTCTCCTGTTCCAACTCGCTGGCCAGCAGTTCCAGCCGCACCTGCACCAGTTCCAGCCCGGTCGACGCCAGACGGCGCAGCGACTGGAACAGGCCGGTGCCCGCTGCGCCGGGCTGCGGGGGCAGCGCCATGGCCGGGCTAGCGGCGGCCGATCAGCAGGCCGATGATCAGGCCGATGCCCGCGGCGGCACCGACTGCCTTCCAGGGGTGGTCGTGCACATAGTCGTCGGCGGCATGGCCAGCGGCCTTGGCGCGCTGGATCGCGCTGTCCTGCAGGTCGGCCAGCTTGTGGCGGGCGTCGGTGATGCGGTCCTGCACCTTGCTGCGCCATTCGGAGGCGCGTTCGCCGGTCTGGTCGGCGCCCAGGCGCAGCAGTTCCTCGGCGTCGCTGATCACCTGGCGCAGGTCGGCCATCAGCTTGTCTTTCTGGGCGATGCTCGTGTCGTTCATGCGAGGGCTCCTCGGTGGATGGGGGTTAGGTTGTGAGCGGTGGCCGCGGCCCGGGTTCCGTCGGGCGTCACAGCACTTCGGACGCGAAGTCGGCCAGGCGCGAGCGCTCGCCGCGGGCCAGCATCACATGGCCCGAATGCGGCCAGCCCTTGAAGCGGTCGACCGCGTAGGTCAGGCCCGACGAGCCCTCGGTGAGGTAGGGCGTGTCGATCTGCGCCAGGTTGCCCAGGCAGACGATCTTGGTGCCCGGGCCGGCGCGGGTGATCAGGGTCTTCATCTGCTTGGGCGTCAGGTTCTGCGCCTCGTCGATGATGACGAACTTGTTCAGGAAAGTGCGCCCGCGCATGAAGTTCAGGCTCTTGATCTTGATCTTGCTGCGCACCAGGTCCTGCGTGGCGGCGCGGCCCCACTCGCCGGCGCTGCCGTCGCCCTTGGCCAGCACTTCCAGGTTGTCGTCCAGCGCACCCATCCACGGGCCCATCTTCTCCTCCTCGGTGCCGGGCAGGAAGCCGATGTCCTCGCCCACCGGCACGGTGACGCGGGTGACGATGATCTCGGTGTAACGGCGGTCGTCCAGCACCTGCGACAGGCCCGCGGCCAGCGTCATCAGCGTCTTGCCGGTGCCGGCGGTGCCGGTCAGGCTGACGAAGTCGCACTCCGGGTCCATCAGCAGGTTCAGCGCGAAGTTCTGCTCGCGGTTGCGCGCCGTCACGCCCCAAGCCGCGTTCTTGGCGTGGGTGTAGTCCTTCAGCGTCTTCAGCACCGCGGTCTTGCCGGTGATCTCGGTCACCCGCGCATGCAGCGGCGCGGCGCCGGGCTGCTCCAGGAAGACGAACTGGTTGACCATCAGCACCGGCACCAGGGGGCCGGCGATGCGGTAGAAGGTCTGGCCGCCCTGCTGCCAGCTTTCCATGGTCTTGCCGTGGCGCTCCCAGAAGTCGGCCGGCAGGGCCAGCACGCCGGTGTAGAGCAGGTCGCCGTCGTCGAGGACCTTGTCGTTGAAGTAGTCCTCGGCGGCCAGGCCCAGGGCGCGGGCCTTGACGCGCATGTTGATGTCCTTGGACACCAGCACCACTTCGCGCCCGCCAGGCTTGGCAGCCTCGGTCTCCCGCAGGCTCTTGACCACGCCCAGGATCTGGTTGTCGGCCTTGCCCTGGGGCAGGCCGGCGGGCAGGGCCACGTCCAGCAGCATGGTCTGGAAGTACAGCTTGCCGCCGGCGTCCTTGTGGCCGGTCTTGTTCAGCGGAATGCCGGCGGCGGGGTCGAGGCTGCCGTCGGTCGCCAGCGCGTCCATCTCGCGGCTGACCTGGCGCGCATTGCGCGCCACCTCGCTCATGCCCTTCTTGTGCCCGTCCAGTTCTTCCAGCGTGATCATCGGCAGGAAGACGTCGTGCTCCTCGAAGCGGAACAGGCTCATCGGGTCGTGCATCAGCACGTTGGTGTCGAGCACGAAGAGCTTGACCGGGCCGCTGCCGCGCGGGCTGCGCACCCGCGGCCGGGGTGAGGCGGCCGGGGTGGCCAGCGAGGCTGATTTCGTCGGCATGCCCGGCGCCGTGCGGGCTGCAGAGGCCGGCGTGGCGACGGAGGTGGCGACAGGCGCCGCAGGGGCGGCCGGGCGTGCTGGCGCCGCCGGGCTGCGGCCGCGCGCGGGCTGCACGGGGGCGGCCACGCCGGGCGCGTCATCGCGCAGTTCCAGCGTGGCGGCGGGTTCGGCGCGCGTCTTGCCCGCCTTGCGTGGCGCGCGCGGCGCGGCCTGCGCTTCCAGGTCGGCAGGGGCGAGGATGGTGGCTTTGGCGGTGGGCGGCTTGGGCAGGGGCATGGAACGGCAGGGGATGTGGTTCAGGCAGGACGGCGGGCAGGCGGCATGCCCGGGCGGCCGGCGGGCGCCCAACAAAAAAGCCGCACAGACCCTTGTGCGGCTTCTTCATGGAAGGAGGTGGATGTCGATCGACTCACCGGCATGCGAACGATGATACACAGCCGGTGTGACGGCCCGCAGGCGCGGTCAGGCGGCCTTCTTGAGGTCCTTCACGGCCTTCAGGACCTCGTCCACATGGCCGGCAACCTTGATGCCGCGCCACTCGGCGCGGAGCACGCCGGCCGCGTCGATCAGGAAGGTGCTGCGCTCGATGCCCTTGACCTTCTTGCCGTACATGATCTTGTTCTTGACCACGCCGAACATGTGGCAGAGCTTCTCTTCGGTGTCGGCGATCAGCTGGTAGGGCAGTTCGAGGTTCTGGCGGAACTTCTCGTGGCTGGCCATGTTGTCGCGCGAGACCCCGAAGACGACGGCACCGGCCTTCAGGAAATCCTTGTGCATGTCGCGGAATTGCATGGCCTCGGTGGTGCAACCGGGGGTATGGTCCTTCGGGTAGAAGTACAGCACCACGGCTTGCCCGCTGAAGGCGGCGGGCGTGAACTTGACGCCACCAGTGGCTTGGGCTTCGAAGTCGGGCAGGTTCTTGTTGAGGACAGGCGTCATGAGCGGTAGTCGAGGTCAGACGTTGAGCCCTCGCGGGGCGTAACTCCGGATTATAAAGTTCCGGGGCATGTCTGCCCTTGGGGCAAGCGTGCACGCCCCGACGGATCAGTCCTGTGGCGCCGGTGGTGCCAGCAGCAGGGCTGCGACGGCCGAGCGGCCTTCGCTGACCAGCACGTTGTAGGTGCGGCAGGCAGCAGCGGTGTCCATGGTCTCCACGCCGATGCGACGCTCGATCAGCGCCCGCAGCAGGGCCGGTGACACGAACTTCAGCCGCGGTCCGCTGCCGAAGATTACCAACTCGGGCTGCAGCGCCAGCACGGCGTCGAAGTGGGCTGGCAGCAGGTCCTCGGGCCGGGCCGGTGCCCAGGGCAGCACGGCGCCCTGCCAGGGAACCAGCAGGCTGTGGCCGAAGCGCTGATTGCCCACCCACAGCGCGTCGGTGTCGTGGCGGGTGATGACATTGGTGCCGGCCAGCACATCGGGTTGGAATTTCACGTCGGCAGCGCCCGCAGGCTCAGGGGCCGCAGAAGCGGCGGGCAGGAACGCCGGAAAGGGCGGTCCCGACCGCTAAAATTATAGGTTTTGCGCTGCAGCATTGCGCCGGTCGACCCTGTTGTCCGCGTGTTGCCGCACCGCCGCCGCCCGCCACCCTCTGCTGGGAAAGCCCGTGTCCACTCTGAAATCGCCCGCAAGCCTCACGCCGATCGCCAAGTCGGCCAAGCTGGCCAACGTCTGCTACGACATCCGCGGCCCGGTGCTGGACAAGGCCCGGCAGATGGAGGACGAGGGCCAGAAGATCATCAAGCTGAACATCGGCAACATCGCCGCCTTCGGCATCGAGCCGCCCGACGAGATCGTGCAGGACATGATCCGCAACCTGCCGCACACGGCGGGCTACACCGACAGCAAGGGCCTGTTCGCGCCGCGCAAGGCGGTGGTGCACTACTGCCAGGAGAAGAAGATCGCCGGCGTCACCGTCGACGATGTCTACCTCGGCAACGGCGCGTCCGAGCTGATCACGATGAGCATGAACGCCCTGCTCAACAGTGGTGACCAGATCCTGGTGCCGGCGCCCGACTACCCGCTGTGGACCGCCAGCGTGGCGCTGTCCGGCGGCACGCCGGTGCACTACCTGTGCGACGAGGGTGCCGACTGGACGCCCGACCTCGACGACATCCGCCGCAAGATCACGCCCAACACCAAGGGCATCGTGGTGATCAACCCGAACAACCCGACCGGCACGCTCTACCCCGACAGCGTGCTGCGCGAGATCGTCGAGATCGCCCGCCAGCACCAGCTGATCATCTTCGCCGACGAGATCTACGACAAGACGCTGTACGACGGCGTGACGCACACCAGCCTGGCCAGCCTGGCCGACGACGTGCTGTTCCTCACCTTCAACGGCCTGAGCAAGAACTACCGCAGCTGCGGCTACCGCGCCGGCTGGATGATCGTCTCGGGCGACAAGCGCCATGCCCGCGACTACATCGAGGGCCTGAACATGCTGGCCAGCATGCGGCTGTGCGCCAACACGCCGGGCCAGCTGGCGATCCAGACCGCCCTGGGCGGCTACCAGAGCATCAAGGACCTGGTGGCGCCCACCGGTCGGCTGTGCCGCCAGCGCGACCTGGCCTACAACCTGCTCACCCAGATCCCGGGCGTCAGCGTGGTCAAGCCCAAGGCGGCGCTGTACATGTTCCCGCGGCTGGACCCGAAGATGTACCCCATCGCCGACGACCAGCAGTTCGCCTACGAGCTGCTGGCCGAGCAGAAGGTGCTGATCGTGCAGGGCACGGGCTTCAACTGGATCGCGCCGGACCACTTCCGCCTGGTGTTCCTGCCCAACAGCGATGACCTGGCCGAGGCCATCGGGCGCATCGACCAGTTCCTGTCGCACTACCGCCGCCGCCACTCTGTTTGATTCGCTAGGAAAGACACGCTCATGAAACCCATCCAGGTCGGCCTGCTCGGCATCGGCACCGTCGGCAGCGGCACCTTCCAGGTGCTGGCCCGCAACCAGGCGGAAATCCGCCGCCGCGCCGGGCGCGGCATCCAGATCACGATGGTGGCCGACCTGGACACCGCCCGCGCGCAGAGCATCGTCGGCCCCGGCGTGCAGGTGGTGGCCGACGGCCGGCAGATCATCGACAACCCCGCCATCGACATCGTCATCGAGCTGATCGGCGGCTACGGCATCGCCAAGACGCTGGTGATGGCGGCCATCGCTGCCGGCAAGCATGTGGTGACGGCCAACAAGGCCCTGCTGGCGGTGCATGGCACCGAGATCTTCGCCGCCGCCCGCGCCAAGGGCGTGATGGTCGGCTTCGAGGCCGCGGTGGCCGGTGGCATTCCGATCATCAAGGCGCTGCGCGAGGGTCTGACCGCCAACCGCATCGAGTGGATCGCCGGCATCATCAACGGCACCACCAACTTCATCCTGAGCGAGATGCGCGACAAGGGCCTGGACTTCGGCGTGGTGCTGAAGGAGGCCCAGCGCCTGGGCTATGCCGAGGCCGACCCGACCTTCGACATCGAGGGTGTGGACGCCGCGCACAAGGCCAGCATCATGAGCGCCATCGCCTTCGGCACGCCGGTGCAGTTCGGCCAGGCCCATGTGGAGGGCATCACCAAGCTGCAGGCCGCGGACATCCGCTATGCCGAACAGCTGGGCTACCGCATCAAGCTGCTGGGCATCACGCGGCGCCGCGATGACGTGGGCGGCATCGAGTTACGGGTGCACCCGACCCTGGTGCCGGCCAAGCGGCTGATCGCCAACGTGGAGGGCGCGATGAACGCGGTGGTGGTGCAGGGCGATGCCGTGGGCACCACGCTGTACTACGGCAAGGGCGCCGGCAGCGAGCCCACCGCCAGCGCGGTGGTGGCCGACCTGGTCGACATCACCCGCCTGCACACCGCCGACCCTGACCACCGCGTGCCGCACCTGGCCTTCCAGCCCGACGCCACGGCCGACACGCCGATCCTGCCGATCGGCCAGGTCGTCACGTCGTTCTACCTGCGCCTGCAGGTGGCCGACCAGACCGGCGTGCTCAGCCGCATCACCACCATCCTGGCCGAGCACGACATCTCGATCGACGCGGTGCTGCAGCGCGAATCGGCGGACGGCGAGAAGCAGACCGACCTGATCATCCTGACTCACGACACGGTGGAAGGCCGCATGCGCGGCGCCCTGGCCCAGATGCAGGCCCTGCCGACGGTGCTGGCGCCGATCGTCAACATCCGCAAGGAAGAGCTGAGCTGAGACCTGGAACGGCGTGATCGCTCGTCTGAAGGACACCGCATGACCGAAGCCGAGATCGATGCGCTGCTGACCCGCTTCCACAACGCACTGCGCATCGAGGGGCCGCTCGACGTCAACCTGGCGTCCGACGCGGCGCTGTACGTCTCGGGCCTGCATGGCAGCCGCGATGCGGTGGGCAGCCTCCGGCGCGACATCCTGCGCACCGAGGGCGGCGGCGTGTTCCTGTTCACTGGCCAGTCCGGCAGCGGCAAGAGCACCGAGCTGCACCGCCTGCAGCGCGACCTGCGGGCGCGCGACTGCAAGGTCTACTACGTCGATCTGCAGGAATGGCTCAACTTCAACGAGCCGGTCAGTCTGTCGAGCTTCCTGGTCTCGCTGCTGTCGGGCTGGGTCGACCAGGTCGGCACCGTGGCTGCCCAGCGCACGCCGGCCGAGCGCCTGCTGACCTTCTTCACCAGGACCCGGCTGATTCCGGAGAGCATCAAGCTCGATGCCGGCGCCGGCCCGCTGAAGGGGCAGATCCAGCTCGCAATGCAGACCGATGCCAACTTCCGCCGCAGCCTGGAAGCCAACCTGCGGCGGCAGCTGTCCAGCATCGTGCAGCAGGCGCATGACTTCGTCGCCGAGCTGAAGTCCGACCTGTGCCCGCATGGCGAGAAGTGCGTGCTGCTGGCCGACTCCATCGAGAAGATGGCCGGCATCGGCATCGGTGAGTCGGCCCAGGCGGTCTACGACAGCGTGCAGCAGCTGTTCGTCGGCGACGGCTCGGCGCTGAAGCTGCCCGGCCTGCATGTGGTGTATTCGGTCTCGCCTTTCCTGCTGGAGCAGAACAACCAGCTGCCTGCGGTGCTGGGCACCGGGGCGGTGGTGACGATGCCCTCGGTGCTTGTGTTCCAGCGCAACAGCAGCGAGCCCGACCTGCAGGGCGTCGAGGCGGTGACCGAGCTGGTTGCGCGGCGCTTTCCGCCCTGGGTGGACGTGTTCACGCCGGCGCAGCTGCAGCGGCTGATCCTGAACACCGGTGGTGACCTGCGCGAGCTGCTGCGGGCGGTGCGCGTGGCCATCAACGAAGACATCGAGGCCCTGCCGGTGCCCGAGGCCGCGGTGGACCAGGCCCTGGCCAGCGTGCGGCCGCCCAAGACCATCCCGGCCGAGCATGTGGCCTGGCTGGCGCGGCTGGAAGCCAGCCACGACTGCGAACTGGGCGACAAGATCGACGCCCGGGTGCTGCAGCGCTACCTGGCCACCAAGCATGTGCTGGTCTACCTGAACGGCGAGCCCTGGTACGCCGTGCATCCGCTGCTGCGCGACTGGGTGGCCGAGCGTGCCGCACGCCAGGCTGCGGCGCCTGCCGCTGCGCCACCCGCCGGCGCAACCTGACGCCCGGCGCGCCGCCCCATGCTGCCCACCGCGGGGGCTTCTCCGTCGGCCGCGCACTACCAGGTGCTGCGGCGCTTGCGCCGCATGGTGCTGCGCAGCGAGGGCGCGGTGCTGATCTACCTGTGGGGTGACGACCCACGCACTGCCGACTGGCTGCAGCAGCAGCTGGACCACGCGCTGCGCCCCCGCAGCCGCCGGGTGCTGCGCCAGGATGTGACCGACGACACCAGCCTGCGTGCGGGACTGGACGCGGTCCTGGCGCCGCCCGCCGGCTGCGAGCACTTCACCGTGTGGGTGCGCCTGCCGTCGTCGGCCGATGGCTGGCCGCTGGCCGACCAGTGGCTGGCCCGTGCCAACGAGCGCCGGCTGCAACTGCTGCAGCCGCCCCGGGCGCTGCTGGTGAGCGGGCCCACGGCCTACGAGGCCCGGGCCGGCGAAGTGGCGCCGGACCTGTGGTCGGTGCGCAGCGACAGCCTGCAGTTGCCGCCGTGGGACGATGGCAGCAGCGCTGCTGCCAGCAGCGCAGGTTCCGCCGTCGTGCCCGCAAGTTGGCGGCCGACACCGCTGCTGGAGTTGTGGCGCCAAGCCTGGGGTGCCGCGCAGCGGATGCCGTCCGCTGAACGTCGGCTGGACATCGGCTTGGGCATCGATGCCGCGCAGCGGCTCCTGAAGGACATGCAGTTTGCTGCCGCTCGGCAAGTGATCGACGAGTTGGGCCGGGCCTTGGCGGACTTGCCGGCGCCGCTTGAAGCGGCGGCACAGCGGCAGCGGCTGCAACTCGCCTGGTTGTCCGGCGACTGGTTCGGCGCACAGCGGCGCTGGCCGGAGGCCCAGGCCGCCCATGCAGAGGCCGAAGCCCTGTGCGCCCGGCACCTGGCGCTGACACCGGATGCGCCCGAGGCGCTGCGGGACTGGTCGGTGTCGTTGATCAAGGTTGGCGATGTGCAGCGCGCCTTGGGCGATGTGGCGGGAGCCCGAGGGCGGTATGAAGAAAGCCTGAAGGTGAGCGAGCGGCTGGTGGCGTTGACGGGTGAATCGCCCGAGGCGCTGCGGGACTGGTCGGTGTCACTGGAGAAGGTTGGCGATGTGCAGCGCGCCTTGGGCGATGTGGCGGGAGCCCAAGGGCGGTATGAAGAAAGCCTGAAGGTGAGCGAGCGGCTGGTGGCGTTGACGGGTGAATCGCCCGAGGCGCTGCGGG
>Ga0208564_1000460_pt1 | contig 37145 bp, 43 predicted proteins | sample AD_UKC073_MetaG_FD_184439 | JGI IMG/M metagenome (GOLD analysis project Ga0208564, IMG submission 184439) | Active sludge microbial communities of municipal wastewater-treating anaerobic digesters from USA - AD_UKC073_MetaG (SPAdes) (version 2) | ecosystem: Engineered > Bioreactor > Anaerobic >... | reverse complement strand
CTCTGGCTCTGACTCTGACCGCCAGCAGCGGGAGCACCTGAAGTACCGGTCGTCACACCCGTTTGTGATGATGCCTGTGTTTTACCTTGAGACTTCTGACTCTGGCGCTGACTCTGACCGCCACCCGATTTACCACCTTTACCAGCTTTTAATGGTACAAAACGTAAACCTCCTCTGCTTGAAAATGTTTTCAAAGAATGCAATTTTGCTTCATTTAAAATTGACTCCTCCCCCAAAAATTGTTCATGAAGCAAATTGCTAATTTGCATATCTATTAATTCATCAATATTTGATTCACCCACACCACGTAACCAAATTGTTTCGTCAACTTCAACCTCTCTACTTCCCGGTTTGTGTCCATATAAAACGCCTGCTTCAACCATTTCTTGTTCATAATCCATAGCAAGTTTATCCAATGCTTTTTGAAAACGTCCTCGATAATTTATACCGATGTTTCGTTCGATCAATTTACAAATAAAAGGTATTAATTTTTCATCAATATTCTCACTTACAAATGTTGGTACAAGGATTAATGATTGCATAATTTATATACCTCTCATATATTTATATCCATAGAATATCTTCTCCATCTTGGTAATCCTTTTTACTATTTACATTTAAATTTATATTGTTTTGAATAATATTTTTTTGCTGTATATTATTTTCTTTCTTACTATTTGGTAAACTAATATTATCCAATTTCCTTATGTGATCCAATGTAATTATTTTTGGTTTACATATTTTGAGCATAATTTATTAAGTTCTCTCTCATAACCTTATATGTGTTAAACAACAGCTTGAATTTCCAATTATTAGTAATTTTATTATTAATATTTTCTCTTAAAGATTCTTTTAATAATGCATAGTCCATAATATTACTTTTATAATATTTATCTGTAATCTTAATTGCAATATCTTCTTTAGAACCATCCGGTGATTTTATTGCAGCTTCTTCCACTTCTTCCCGTATGATTTTTATATTTTGTGGATCATTTATAAAGTTATGAGTTAGCTCTTTGGCAATTTGAATTTTATCTTCGATATAATCATACATCTCAGTTAAAGAATTATAAATTGTCTGATCCTTTTTAAATCCCAATAATGATTCCATCTCTTTTAAATTCACAAGGAACGCACTTTTATCTTCCAGATAATTTTGATAAGTCTCTCCGAGAATTTCTCTGGGATTCTTATCTTCAAATAAAATTTTATCAATAAGAATCCAATTCTCCAAGATAGATCTCTTATCGACTTTCATGACTTTAAACCTCTTTTTTTTAATATGGATGAAAAGAATATTCTTTCTGTTTTTAAAATTTATTCGTGATTTCTTGCTCAAATATTTTCGTGAAATATAAAATAAATCTATCTTCAATACATTCATCCAAAGCAATACGATTATTAAAAAAATTCAGATACATTCCAGGATATTCTGTTGTCTCCAATAATATGCAATTATCCTTTCCAAGAATTAGATATGCTAATAAGAATATTTCATTCATATTACCAACAAAAGATTTTATCTTCTTCAAATCATCAATCAATAATTCATGTCTCTTAAACGGTATTTTTATGGAACGCTCTTTTATCACGACATTAAAAGGCTTTGGAATAGTATTTGTATATGAATTCTTTTTATTACAATAATATTCATAAAATTGTAATCTCATTTTACTTAAGCAATGTTTGATTTTCTTAATATAAGAATTGGATTTTTGATTCTGAATAGATTCACTGATACATATTCCAATAATATCGGATTTGTAATTCTGATTCAAGAAAGAAGTTAAAGGGGATAACCTCATGTTGGTTATCCCCCCAATGTGATCTAATAAATTTTTCTTCTTCTTCCAAAAAGGAAGTTTTCTATCGTCCAGACCTAGCTGCTTTATTATTACATAGCTATTATTCTCTGGAGATAATCGCTCATCTTTTTTCAAAAAGCAATTCAAGAATTGAAACTCATTATCAAATCTCAGTTGTAATTTCTTTTTATGATATTTCTTTAATTCTTTAAAGAGATGTAATAAAATAATATTCTCAATTAAATCATTATTTTGAGATACGAAAAAAATCTTATCTTGATTTATCAGATCTGATAAGCTTATATCATCTATTTTCTGAAAATCATATATAAACATTTTTATAAGCTATAGATTTTCTTTTACAAATCATCGTCTGGTTCCTTAGTGGAATATTTATCAATAAATTCAGCCTTAATTGCGTCTTTTACTTCTTGATCAAAGATCTCTTTAAATTTAGGATTAGTTTTGTAAATTTTTGCTAACTCAATTTGTCTGAATTTAATCTCAGGCATACTAATTAAGGAACACCAAGCTCCTGCTTTAACCCGTTTAGTTTCTTTTAATAATTCATAATTTGTAAAGAAATTAGAGAAGCCATTCTTAAAACTAAATACCATTGATATCTCAATGTTTGGAGCAAACAATTTATTCTTTACGCATTTGCCCACAACTTTAGTTCCAGAAAATCCATATTCTCCTTTTAAATCTGTAGTTGGTCTTAGAAAGAATAATTGAAAACTATTGAATTTGGTAGATTCTCCACCAGGAAGAACTTTCTCTCCCATGTATTTTAATTCGTTTGGTTTCTTAAAATAACCCATATCAATCTTATCACGCAATTGATTTATTGCTAAAAGAGAAATATTATATCTTTCCAATTTTGGAACATATTTCGGAAGTAAAAATGACAATATTCTTGCTTTCTCACCAAGAACAGCGTTTGGATCTTCTGTATCAATCCCTTTTTCTGTCAAGGTATTTGCTAAACTATCCCATACAATAACCGATGGATAATCCAAATATTGAGGATTATTTTCTTTGAATGAGCACATTGCTTCCACGAATTTAAAAACTTTCTCAACAGTTATATCAGTATAAGGACGCAGTTTTGGATATTTAACACCTAATTGCGCCAATCTATCTGTGCTCATTGAGACTTCAGAATCAGCATATATCGCAATAAATTTACCTGGATATTTACGTTGTCCTGTTGCAATAATTTTGGACACCAATGCTGATTTTCCACTTCCAGGAGGACCAACAAATTGCACGAACCCCATTCCCACACCGCCACCCAATACAGCATCCAAAACATCAATACCTGTGGAGATAGTCTTTTTAGAAAATGTGTTCTCCTCAATTTTGAAATTATTTTTCAAAAAAGAAGAAAGTGAGAGATTCAAATCTTTGGAGGCTTTAATTTGATCTGAAGTCAATACTTCTTGTTCGATTCTCTCAACAAGCTGAATATCCACTTCTGATGTTTGATTCTCAGCAGATGATTTATCTGCATCATAACTCTCAGTATTCTCAACTTTTTCAATATTCTCTTGGTCAAATTCACCTACATTCATATCTGAATTTTCATTTGAGATATTCGGAACATCCACATCATCGGAGAAAATAAGAGCCATCTCTAATTCCTTTCTCTAATTAAATTTTTAAATTATTTCTTCAAGTTCTTTTTCATTTTCATTTTCATTTTCATCTGATTTATATTCTTTATCCATATTCTCTAATAACATAGATAACTTCGCAATATCGACCGCTTCCTCTTCATCTTTCTCATTCTTTTTCTTGAGATCAAATTCACTTTTAATTGAATTATCAAGTTGCTTTCTGATTTCCAATTCAGATTTAATTACCTCTGTAATGGTTTTAATTTTTTGTTCTAGAATAAAACGTTTTTTAAATTCATTTGAGGTAGGAATCAATTTCTCAAGATTATTACGAAACTCTTTAACCTTATCTAACAATTCTGATAAGCCTTTTCTGTTATCAACTAATTCATTAATAAGATTAGCATAATTTTTTTCCAGATCAACCATTTTAATAATTTCCTTTCAAAATAAAATTAACTTAGAATTTATTTCAAAACATATATCACATATTTCAAAATCTCTATTTATAATTAATAATAATCCCTATCAAGTAATCCATATGGTTTATTTGCATCTAAGGTATAAAAATAAATAACCGGCATGGCATTTAAAAATGAGTGTACAAAAACAGAAGTCCTAAAACTGGTTTTATCATCTGGATCCTTTCTCAATTTCTCTTTTTGATATTCAAATGTCTCCGCGTGCGCCATAAGCTTGGCAAATCTGAATATAAAAGCATCCATAAACATTTCAGGAGGTGAACCTCTTTTCTCTATTTGAGAAGCTATAGTAACCAATTTAAGAAAGAAATCTGACCAAATAAATATATGTTTGAAAACAGTAGAGAATCCATGCTTAATAGATAATCTTTTAAGAAATTCTTCAACTAAAGGAGATATCAAAATCATTGTTATGGCGCTAGCTAGGCTAAGATTGACTCCAGGTATCAATAATAAGGAATTCTCCACAAATACATAAAAAATTATTAAAATAATAATCAGATATACAGAAATACCCAATTGTGTTCCTGTGGGTAACTCTTTCGTCTTTTTTTTCATAGTCTTAAAAGTTTTTCTAAAAGTACGAGTGAGTGCTTTTCTATCCCCATTTAATATATTTTCTCGCAATTCATCCTTTACCATATAAAAAACCTTCTTAGGAATATTTAAAACCTCTTTAGCACTTATCCCAACTTTCTTGAGATAAGATAATCCATTTCTTATAAATTTTTCAAAAGACAATTTTACTTTATGCAACTTATTAACGATCATCTTAACAATATAATCCACAACGACACCTTCATTCAATATTATTATATTATTCTTTTCAAGAAATGCCTCTGAAATATAGTTGTACATTTTTAAAACTCCTTTTATTCTTATATTTTAGAAAGAAATATTAATAAAACCTTATTGATTAAAAATAATAAAATAAAACAAGTTCATTCCCGAAATTCCATAAGGCATGAATAAATATAGAAAGATACAAAGGAAGTTTACTTTCTGGATATGCTTTAAATCCTATCCTTTGAATAAAATTGGTAAAGTAATGAAATAATACTGCATACACCCTACCTAAAATAACAATTGGAGAAAGTCCATACTGATATATGTATAATAAGAATTCAATCCAAGCAAACACATGTATATAAGCTACGTTATTTCGTTTAATCGCTATGTTTTTAGAAATTTCTTCCGAAAAAGGTGCAACGCAAACAGAAAGAATAACGTTTATAAGCATAATTTTAGATGAGGGGATTATACCTTCGAGTTCTCCTGTTGACACATCAAAAATTATAAGAAGTAACGTTTGTAATGCAGTGTGAAAAAGAAACAAACCAAGTGTCCATATTGCGCTTTTAAGTATATTCCCCCCCAATCCAGACGTTTTTTCTGTGGCTTCAACAGAAACTTTTTTCTGTATGTATTTAAATATTTCTTTTAGTTTTTCAGTATTTTTCTTAATGATGGCATTAATAAATACATCTTTTATCTTTAAGCAAATTTTCTTAATATTGGCTATAGCAACGTAAACAGCAACTTTTAATTTCTTAAAATATTTCAAGATATTGGTATAAAACTCTTTATATTTCTTATGAATGCGATGCATGATAGAAACTATTTTATTCACTGCTCTATCGACTATGGCGGATAAAAAACCTTCATTTAAAATCGTTATCTCATTTAGAAAAATTTCTGAAAGATATATATTCTTATCCATTATGAATCTCCTAAAATTAAGAAATCATATTTTAAAATTTATTTCTAAAAAAAATTATATTTCCACCAATTCTATTTCATGCTGATCACCATAAAATCTCAAAATTGGACTACCATTCTTTGAAGGAGGTAAAGAAGAAGCATTTGCATATGAGAAATCATATTTCAGATATCCACCACACAATAAATAAATTTTTCTGATTACTTCTATCATCTTCAATCTTTTATTATATCTTTGTCTATATTCTTGCCATGAAAATAAATCATGAGTATGCCCCCATCCAAAAACATCGAACTCCTCAATATTTTTGGAAGCATCCATAACTTTTTTCATCTTACTGGATAATACTTTTGATGATCCATTCCCATGCTCTAAATAAGAGATATAATTTTGTTTACCAATCCTCAAATAATTAAGACCACCATAACCCAGATATGAAATATCTAGAACATAACTAAGAATACTCGTGATATCAATTCCAACAGTCTTCTTGAATCTTTCCTCGTGATTACCCATACAGATAGAGATTATTAAATCACGTTCAGCTAAAGGTTTAAGGAATTCAATTAAAGCAAATAACTGCTCATGTGGTTGTAAATTTTGCTCATATAATCCTGCACCAATAGAGAATCTGGTGGACCCCTCAATTAAATCTCCACCTAATTTGACATAGATATGTTCTTTTAAACATCTATCTCTTTGTTTCTGAAGTAAATCAAAATCACAATAAATAGAACCAATGTGCTGATCACTAAAGTACATTACATCAACATAATTTTTTTTAGCATCTTTCGGCTGTAGAATCTTGGAACAAAACCTTTTGGGTTTTATCTTTTCTAATCCAATTATTTCTTGTTGTTTAGTTCCGAATATCATTTAAATAAATGGAATTTTCTCTCCTTTAAATATTTTAAATTTGTTCCTATTTATAAGTCCAAATAAATTAGTATGTTATATAAATTATATAGTCTATATTTATTATTACTTTTATTTTTATAAATTAGATTTCAATATCATATCACATATTGGTCCTCTAGAATTCTTATTCTTTAATATTATATGAGCATAATTATCAAACCCCTTTAACTTAACCACGCACCAATTTAAACCATTATTCTGCTCATTGAGATGAGGATGATCAATTTGTTTAACATCACCAATACAAATGCATTTAACATTTTCTCCCATACGAGTTAGAATAGATCTCATTTGATGTCTCGTTATATTCTGCGCTTCATCAATAATTACGAAAGCATCATCAATATTCATACCTCGTATATAACCCAGAGGTAAGATTTCGAATTTTCTCGAATCAAATCTTATCTTATTAATATTATCTGTACTCAGAAATATTTTATTAGCAGGTCGTATATCATTTAATTTCAATAGTAATCCAAATAAATATTTCATGTAAGGATCCAATTTTTCATCCAATGTACCCGGTAAATATCCTAACTTTTCACCAATCTCAATAATTGGTTTAATTACAAATATCTTGGAATACTTCTTCTCTTGCAAAACTTTCAGCAATGCTGTAGCCAGAGATAAATATGTCTTACCCAATCCTGCTTCACTTTGGATTGTTACTAAATTAATAGTATCATTGAGCATTAATTCAAAAGCAAGATTCTGGTAAATATTTCTAGGCGCAATATTCCATACCACATTGGTATAATTAATAACTTTTGGATTTTTATTCTTATCATAAAATACAGGATATCCATTATTCCAAACAAAGCAATTTGGAATAAACTCTGTCTCTATATCTTTAACAAATCCTGTATAAATTTGAGACTCAGATTTAAATGGGTTTGAACTTTTAAAACTTTCACAATTGATATTCGATACCTTGGAATACAATTGAAAGATTTCATCATTGGTTACTAAAATGGGATTATCGATATCTTTCTTATCTCTAATCTGTTTAAGAATCTTCAGATCATTCTTTCTTTGATAATCAATATCTCCAATTATAGTAATATGAGACAAATTCTTATTTATATTCTCAATAGCTAAATTAACCAGATATCTCAATCGATCATTCTTTTTTAAGCTATCAAGCTCATGTATAACCTCAATCGGTAAAAAAATATTATTTTCTTCTCCATTTCTCAATATATCAATACACTCAGGGCTATCAATAAGTATGTTTGTATCGATGATATAGTTTTTCTTCATATAACATCCTTTTTATTATTATATGAATTGAAAAAAATAGAAAACATAAGATAATATACTCAGAGCATTTCATTAATTCTAATTTTATTTTATAATTCGTCAAGATACGCCGATAGCACTTTTGATAACTCGGTATCAATTTTCTCGAAAAATTCTTTTATAGTTGCCTGATTTTCTTTTACACCCTTTAATATTTTCTTATAGTTTTTTAATATTTCTTCTGCCTTAAAGTATTTTAAAAAAGGAAATAGACTTATCATAAAATCAACAATTCTAGCATGTATTGCATGAAAAGTGGATTTCAAAACTGCCATCGGGCCTGCCCCCAACCGAATAGTATAATTCAATTTCTTTATTAAATTTAAATATTCGATATTATATCCACATTTGCCAGCAAAAGCCGCTGCATTCAGTAATGCTCTTCTATTAATCCAACTGTGTCTTACTGTAAAATAAAATTCTAAAATCGTCTCTATAATAAAACCAAAGAATGGAATTACAGTTAATATGTTAGTAATAAAATCCAGCTTTCGAGAAAATAGTTCTTTTAATTTCCATTCATAATGCTTCCAGGAATAAATTACTCCGAGCATAAAGGCTACCTCTTCTTTTGGAGTTAAGATACCATGTAATCCAACAGAAATCCAAATTGGGATCTGTAATCTACTGGAGCTTGAAAAGTAAACATGTCCATTTTTTACTTGCTTTAATTTTATCGAATCCAAAAGGTCCTTATTATTTTTAATTATTTTCATCCAATATGCATAACCATGAAATGGACTTCTCTCCAGTTTTTTAATTGTTTTCAAATCAGTCATACCAGTATAATACCAAAAATTAGGAAAACTACTTCTGAATTTATATGGAATGATATTAATACCATGAATATACTTTTCAATGTTTTCCTTAACCTCTGAATAGACAGATAAATTATAAAAATTGAGTTTATCTTTCCATTGCTTAAATAAATAAGAAAATCTAGGAAGAAATTTTTTCAAAGTTTCTTCTTTGTTTCTTACAAATAATCCAACCTCTTCAGTTTGATCACTTACTTGTTCATTTAAAAACGTCTCTGATATCGATAACATAATTAATCACCTCAACTTTTTAATTTTCTAAAAATCATTATTTTAAATTTATTATTTCAATTCTTTCTTGATTTAATCAATATCCAGGTATCAACTTTCTCATGCTTCTTGGGTTTGAAACGAATTAAAGAAAATTTTCCAGAAACAACAGGACCTTCAATTCTGAATGTTATGTATTTATCACTCCATCCCAAGATTTCGGCTTCACCCTTTTGAACAATACGGACTTTCCCCTTCCCATATCCATCTTCTATCTCTCCCTCAAAATATAACCATAGACGGCTATGAGGATTTGTCCTGACCGCTAATAGTTTTTCACCATATGCTTGCGGAAATGTGGCTTTTGGTAAAGCCCATGATTCCAATAGTCCCCCCTTCAATCTTTTTATTCTTAAATCATAATGAACACCAGCTCTCTCAGCAATATGCTCATGTATAACATAAGAAGTTTTTCTAACAAATGGTTTCTTTATTTCTGATTGTGTCTCCATTTTATTTTATCCTTTTAAAAGTTAAAAATAATAGATCACTTTGAATTTTCTCTTTGAAACAATCCGCATCAATTTTCAGAAGATCATCAAATAATCCAATGTTAATCTCTTGATCCAACTTCCAGATAATTCTTATATGAAAATTAAAATGTGTTTCCAAGAAATTACCAAAGTAAGAATTAGTTAAAAGTAATACAGGTTTGTAATCCTCTTTAACTATTAAGATTGGTATCTTATTACAATTCTTACATTCGTTATTTAACTTTATCCACCATTCATATAACAAAGTTTTCTTATCTTGATCCTTAAAGAAATCCCAAATGTTAATTTTTTTATATGACTTCAATTCAAATATAAAATAATTTACAAGAAACTCACCTTCAGGATGTGCATTTGTTATATCTCCAGCTTGATTATATGTATCCAATCCCACTTTCTTACGAACTGTATAACGCCCCCCACTGGAATTGGTTCTCCAAAAAATATCATCGCGTTTATTTTTGCTTACCCATAAGGACAATTTTTTACAAATAGTTCTCTCAAAAGAGGATCCTTTTAATTTACCAAGAACCACTTTCTTGATCATCTCCTTCTTCTTAATGTAAGCTGGTATTATTTATACTTATCTCGAATTCATCATCAAAATTTTTAAATAGCTCATATTCAACATTTTGAAAACGGACTTCTATGCTTTCGCCTCTATCCATTTTCTTATGCAATGCAGCAAGAAAAATCTGATTCTCTATAGCAAGTTCAGTAAATTGACATTGTATTTCATTGATAATATTATCTAAATTTGGATTTGCATGTTCCATTTCTATCCAATATCAATTACCACAGGAGGTAAAGAATGTTCTTCCAGCTTTTCGAGTATCTCACGTTTTAAATCATCGCCTTCTTGCTTCAGTGTATCACCATTTAAATTAATCTCACCAAAGGGAGTACTTATTTGTCCTTGGCCATACATACTCCTGATTGATCCAATAATCACTTTTATCTCAGCTAATGCCAAATCCATAAATTCGCTTTTTAGAGCATTGGGTATCCTTCGTAAATCATGAGGTTGTTCTCTTTCATAAAATACCACAAAGTTATTAAGTATTTGAGGTAAAACCTGAATCATATTTGGTTGCTGAAACTTATATGTGTACGCAAATCTGCTGAAGGGAAGAAAGAATTTGGATTTAAAAACCTCCAAACTCCACCAAGGCAAGGAAGCAAAATTCATTGGTTCATACATAGGATGCCCACTTGCAGCTTGTCCCTCTAAATTAAAATAGCATTCTTTTATTCCATATATATCCAAATCTTCTTCGTCAAAAAAGTAATACCAGTTTTGACGTATCTCATGACGATAATTTGGATTGTTAACGATTACAACCGCATATTCTTCATCTGGAAAATACTTTGAGAATTCAGGAATGACTTTATCAATTATGCAGTTCTTAATTTTCTCGTCATTCAATTCTATAAAAGAGGATGGCAAAGATAGCTTATTGTGTATATAGGTTAAAACCGTATTCCAATTTAACATTATTTAAGCTCCTATTTAAATAAATAAGGGATTTAAATCCTCAATGGTGAGCTGTAAAGAATTGATTCTTTTTAATCCCAACATTAATGCTTGGGGATTATTAAAAATAATATTTCCATTATGATTTTTAATATTCAAGGTATTATCAATACTTTTTAATTTCTCTATTTGATATAATGTATTTCTTTGCTCTAGCCACCTGCATAAGAATTCAAAAGAAATCAATTTGAATGAATTAGTAACAACTCGATTATTCTCAATAGCAAGCTTCCAATTCCTTGGGAGTTTTTCATCTAAATTCTCGGTATTTTTGAAAATTAATCCATCATCATTTAAAACACGGCTAATAACTTCATTAAGATTTCCTACATGCTTATCAACTAATTCTCGATTGGAAAACATCTCAACCACTTTAACTGGTCCTAACCCCTTTACTCCACGAACGTTATCCCCCATATCACCGATAATGCTTAAAATTAAAACAAAATCCTCTGCTGAAATATGTTTCAATAATTCCAGAATCTTATTCTTACTTCTTTCTGATTTATTGCTAATTTGTAAAAAATGCATAAAGAAAGTATCTTTAGTTAAATACTTATTCACCGTCTTAAGTTTATATAATAAAAAAATATTATCTCTAATCAAAGTTTGAAACATATCTTTATCACTGGAGCATATAATATGAATAGTCTCATTATCATTGAATCGCCTGGTTATTAAATAATAAGAAAGAAAATCAGCCTCTAAATTTTTCAAATTAAAAAAATAAACATCTGGTAACTTATCACATACCAATTCAGCCATTTCATTATTTAAATGTCTGATTCTATTTAAATCTTCGAAATAAAAAGGTAAGGTTTTAGCACTGATACTTCTATTAAGTTTATAATTTTTATCAATTTGCTGATGGTAAATTGAATGCCCTTTGTCATTACAAAAGAATACCTTGGTTTTCAAATTTCTTAATTTTCCAAACTCTTTCCACCAACTTGCATATAATAAAATTGATTGCAAGATAGTCGTATCCACCTCAGATTCTTCGGAGCTTTTAACAATTTCTTGAGCTACTGAATCAATGAATAATGAGGTACAAATGTTTTTGATATCGACATATACATTTAATTTTGTAACTGGAATAGCTTCAATTTTACTAATCAGCCCTTCGGGTGGATACGTGTTTAAAATTGTGTTTGGATGAACCATTTGTATTAACCTTTCTAAAAGTATCTTATTTTTGTTAAATTTAATTAATTTATGTATTTGTATAAACCAAATTTTCTTTTCTTTGTCTCCATCTGTTTTGTAAATTACTAATGTAATTCAAACAATCTTGTTTATTTTTAGCTTTATTACAGATTTTCTTACGACTCTCCAATTCTCGAATTACATCATCGTATGCTTGCCTCAAACAAATCGCTTTCTCCAAGGCGCCTTTCTTAAAAGTACATTTCCATGTTTTTCCTCTGACATACTTCTCGGCAGCCTCACGTAAAACCGATAACAATTCTGACATAACATTTGTTATGTCATAACGCATAGCGCCTGAAAAAAGCAAACTAATGTTTGCTAGATTAGATATACTGGGTGGAAGCATTTTTAAAGCCAACAAACCAAGTAGTTTTGTAAAACTAAAATTCATAAATCGTGAAGGAGAGTTTAGTGCTTGAGCAGAATTAGCTGAAGCCTCTTGCTCAAAAATAAATTGCTCAGAAATATAACGAAATTTTTTCATAATTAATTTCCTTCTTATACTTTTTAAATTTATTCATAAATAGCAATCATTATCATATAACACATGATTCCCCATCACAGAATTTCTCTTGTATCTTATTTATATCTTCTAACCTGGTCAGAATTAGAGGTTTTAATTTAGAGACATAATCATCAAATTCAGTTTTTGTAATTTCTTGATAAGGAGCCTGAGGATAAGTATTTGTATTGATAGGTAAGAAAGTTATAGCTTTCAACTGATCCCCAAAGACCTCTAAAATCTTTGGAATATCTTTCCCCTCTTTTTCATTATCAAATGTCACTGTTATACTTACTTGATTATCACTCCAATACTTCTGAAGTAACACAGCATTACATACCTGTTCCCAAATAGTCACCTCTTTCTTACTTCTTTCGAAATTCTTTTCTTCGACAGCAAAGTATACCACATATGTATTGTCACCATAAAGACTTTCTTCAACTCGATAATTAGCAGCAATTAAATGTTTATATAAATCACTTTCTTTCGGTATTCGTACTGTTCGATAATAATATTTGGAATGAGGATAGTGAATTCCAGGTGTGGCTCCACAAAGCAATGAAATTGTTCCACTTGGTTTTATACTGGTGGTCTTGATGGATTGAGGAATGCAGAGCCATTCCGAATATTTTTTATCCAATTCATTTATATATTCATAACCTTCATTACACCAACGGATATGCTCTTTTATTCCATGTTTTTGAAAACTTTGAATAATTCCTGATTGAGATAATCCAATACGTCTGTTTCTCAAAATAACTTGATTCACGTCCTCTCTATGAGATGGTATCAAAGTTACGGTTTTCGCATATAAATAAGCATATTTCAATGTATTTATATAATCCTTCAATGAATCATGATGAGCAGGAAATGTCTCAACTAAATTACACCATTCTGTATTTTCAAGGGATTGCTCTCCGCAAGGATTTACTCCGCATACTCTATAATCCTTATAATTCGAAGGATCAATCAATCTTCCATATTTTCTAGCATTCTCAATCCATATGTAACCTGGCTCACCATTTATAGAGCTTTGTTTCCCAAACTTATGATAATCAAAATCCTCATTGTTAATAATTAAGCTATTATTTGAGGCCCATCTCCATTTAAATAGCTCAAAGAGATTCAATTCCAAATCCTTAGCTAATAAATAATCTTCATCACTGCATTCTCCCAGAGCAATTTGAGCTACCCTTCTGATACCACCACTAACAATGCATTTCCCAATAATATTCATCCAATCCAATATATCCAATGAAGTTATCTTTTCACCATATCTTGGAATGACTTCCTTGAATAGCTCTTCTGATTGCTTCTCAACCAATTTCTTCAATCTTGAAAATTCCTGATAATTTATATTATCAAAATTTGTATTATTCTCAAAAATATTCAAGATATTATTGAAAAGCCTTTCTTGCTTTTCTTTTGTGATAAACTTATATATACCTTTAAGACAAACAATTGTATATTTCAGATAGTCTTGATGATCCTTAAAATTATCTAGTTGCAAAAACCTCTGAATGATCTCTTCCTCTAATATATATTCACGTACAGTCAATCCTTTGATCAGATCTTCTTTATTAACCTTCCCCAGATGTAATAAATATGGACTTCCAACTAATTCTTGAAATAATTCTTTATCGTCAATAACCCCATTTCTCTTGGATAAAAGATACGGATAATATATCAAACCAATATATAATTCTCTGAAGAATTCATTATATAGAAATCTCTTTTTCTCTAAATCACGTTCACCATTGAATATTGATAATAGTTCTTTAATACATACTTTTAAAGGATCAGGCCCAGGAGCAACTCCACCGAATGTCTTTATGGGACTACCTTTTGGTCGGATTTTAGAATAATCAATTTCTCTTGGTAATGTGTTTCTTCCAAAATGAGCATCTATAACTCTCTTTATAATCTGAACCCATCCTTCTCGTGAATCATCAATAACATGACACTCATTTGATATTTTAGGTGTCTTAACAATTAAATCTTTCTTAGCTCCCAATAAATCAAATCCAGTTCCAATTCCAAACATACTGACATCAGCCATGAATTCAAAAGGATATGAAGGATCGACATCAAGATTTTCAGTGCTCACAAACGCACAGTTCATCAATGCTGCCACACCTTTTTTCCAAACCACATCACTCCCCATTGCAAATAAACCCCTTCCAGGTGGTAGAAATTTAAATTCCCACATCAATTTGAACATCTCTTGAGCACTTTTTTGAGCCTTCATTGCGTTCCAACGTAATCGATTGATTCTGCAATGATTTAATTGCACAGTATAGCATCCTTCAACGACACGCTTCAATGTTTCCCAAAATTCTTCGGTTTCTCCAGATTCTTTCTTTCTAGCGTATGACCTCTTATATACAAAATATCCCAAAGGACCCCAATTTGGTTGCTTATTCTTATATTGCTCCAGGAACTTTTCAGAAAGACGAAACTTTTCTTTTGGTTCGAATACATTCTCTGTCATAGCATTATTTCTCCATTTTATAAATATAATACTTAAAGTAAATTACGCATTTTGAGCATATCATAAATCTCTTTTGGTTTATGGATGTTCAAAGGATTACCATATGGACTTAATTGGGCATGTGGAAATTCTTTGAAGGTTTTCCAATTTCCAGCCCAATTTAATCCCGATGACACAACGGCATCTCCATATATCTGCCAACATGTGTTTTTAGTGTCCCAGATAGCTTTTCCATTTAATAATGGTACACAGTCAAATGCTTCTGAATAATTATGCCATGAGGCACCGGGATACGCATTTGTGATATGTTTACCAAGGGGCCCTTGTTGTGGGCCAACTTTAATTATTACATTAGCTAGAAAATCAAACCCCCTCTTATTTAAATCTGCAATTCGTTTATTTATTTCATTCTTAGTTCTGGTTTGACGCCAAAGAATAGCTTGTTCTTCCAAAGTTCTCAAGGTACAATATAACAAAATATCAAAACCTTTTTTTAAACATTTTTCTTTAACTAAGAAATATCTTTCACGTACTTCTGGGATAAGATCATCTACACTCCTAGAAACCATAGTGAAATTCCTTTCAAAAAAAAATTGAGATGGATATTATGATACATTGTGTATGATTTAATTCACAACAACAATATATTGTTCATATTACAAAACAATAGCGAGAATTGCAATTCCACTTAACAAGAATGTGGTAATTTTATTATGAAAGTTATCCATACCTCTATCTCTTTTTTCTTGTCTGTAAGCATTCTCAGAATTAACCCACAATTCTCGATATGTTAAACTTTTAACCCGTTCAATTTCGATAAATTCTTTTAAAGCATTAATCTGATCAATGTATGTATTTATTAAAGCTTCTTCACTTATAGCTATTTCTTTATATTGAGCACCTATCTCCAATTTAGCGGTAATCTTATTCAAATCTTCTGGAACTAATAAAATATGAGTTGCTTCCTCATCATTGTCAACCATCTCGACTTTATTGGTATATTCATTTACCTTTACAAATACTAAATTAACTTCACCAATTTTCTTGCTTTCTTCTTCGATCTTCTCAAATCCAACACTAAATTTTGGGGTTTTCTCAAAAGTTATTTCTGGAGGTTTATATGGTTCAAACGTAGTAGCACAATTTCCAAACAAAAAAATAAAGGATAATAATAAGAGATTATATTTTATTGAACGCATTGTGAAATTTCCTCTTAATCTCGGATGGATTTTTCTCTTGTAAAATCTCTTGAACAATCTCAGAAGATCTATCAACAACTTCTCGAATTGCTTCTTGCTGTTCAACAGAGATTTTTTCAGCTTCCTTTATTTTAGCTTCAATCTTAACTTGCTCTTGTTCAAGAGATTCAATTTTCTTTTGACCTTCATTTTGTTTAAATGCATGTAAGAGATCCTCTTTGATATCCTTAGCTGATTTTCCATTATTAAGGATTCTAGAAGAGATAATAATTACAGCAGCCAAAGCCAATCCTCCTCCCAAACCAAATCCAAACATATTTCCGACTTCCATGGAATTCTCCTTTCTCTTTATTTATTGCTTAAATTTTTCTGTATTAGTTTTTGCTGTTCGTTTATAATTAATAGCTGACATTTTAAATGTTTCTCTCAATCCAATCACAATACTGATGACCGTTGTGTTCACGGTCGTCCATTCTCCACCACTAATGTATCCATTAACTAGCAACCAGGTAGATACAGCCAGAAGAGATACCATAATGTGAACTTTAACACTAAGCATTATTGTGATTATTTTTTCAAATGCAGCTCTTCCAAAACTTATATCACCTGGATCTTGAAATCCATAAGAATCAGAATTATCATTTCTTTTGTGAAAATGAGGTACTTGTCTCTCAATAACTTCTTCATGAATTACATTATTGTTGATAGAGATTTCCTCTTCCATTGAAATCTAGAACTCCTTTCTAATAAGGAATCATACGTCTTTAAATTTAATTCTACTAATTACAACCCGATACGCATGGAAAAAGGATCAGAGTATTCTTTAGGGTAAAATTTAAAACACGTCGTATGATAGTTTCACTTATGTATATCATATTTCTATTAGAAAGAAATAAGACTGACTCTGGCTACTGTATTGAACCCTCGATGAGGTTTGGCAACAAATATCTTTTTGAATATACTGTTGATAGTTTCCCAAAGGATTATCAGAAAATATTCATTATTCAGAAAAATCCTGAGTTTAGAAATGTAATTTATAACAAATACCCAACGAGTGATATAGTTGAACTAGAGAAATCAAAAGAGCAATCTGAAACAGCATACCATGCTACAAGACTTTTAGATGATAGAGAGGATTTTATGATATGTGGTTATACTAACATCTTTGATGATATAAATTTTTTTAAAACTTTTGAGAATATAAAAATAGAAAAGAATATAGATGGTTATATTCCTTATTTCATTTACAATGACAAAAATAGAACAGAATGTAATTTTATAAGAATGGATAGTAATTATAAGGTTTTGATTGTAGAAGAAAAAAAGCGTATATCAAACTATGGTATAGTTGAGTTATACTACTTCAAAAACAGGATGATATATGAAAGTTATTTTTATCGAACTCTACTTAAACCATTCAAAGCCAAACCACAAATTCTAATGCTATATCATGAAATGATCGAGAATAATCTAAATATTTATACAGGTAAGATGAGTAAATTTAGTTACTTTAATGTAACAAGAAACAAAACAATTACAAGAAATACCTACCTATAAAATCCTTACGTTGCTTCTGATATGCATAAAATCCATCAAAACACTTCTTATAGGAATTCTCTGCTATCTCCTCAATATTTAAATTTTCCAATTCATTTAAATTAGTAAAATCATTCTTGATAAGAAATCCCGTTTTCTTATGCATGATATAATTGTTAATAGAAGGAGAATCCATACCAATCATAAAGCATCCTCTACTTAGTTGTTCTAAATTAGAAATCCCACAACTCTCAACTCTTCTCGGACAAAGGTAAATATTACAATTATTCATAAATTTTATATAACTCTCTCTTGTCCGTTCATTTTTCCCACTTTGATAGTGTAATTTCCTAACATGTATGTTCCTTAGAAATATGGAATCTAAATATGGATACCCCCCGTTAGGATGATCATAAATATACATCTCATCTATTTGTAATTTGTCAATTATACGATTGATTACATCAGTACAAAATAGATTTGTACGATTCCAATATCCAAGACGTCTTGAGTTAAAATCAACTTTGGATGGTTCTGGTGGCAAGTATAACCTAAATTTAATTATCTGATAAGATAGTTCATCTTCTAGAAATGAGTTGATTAGTGGGCAATCAAAATATAGCAAATAAATCCACTTTGAATACATTGGTTTTCTCAATTCATTTAATACTGAACCCTCCAAATGATAATGTAAAAAAATTGTATTCGTTGCCAAAAAATTTCCTTCCAAAGCAATATTCAGCCTCTCCGGGAGTTCACCAATAAAAATGACATTACTGTCAATCACATCTTTATATTCTGAATACTTAGTAATATCCCGGAATTGTAAATTTGAGATATCGTTATATATTTCGAGAATTGATTCGCTCTGCCTATTTTTTCCAAACCAAAAATCTCTACAGAAAATATAGGTATTCTTTTTCTTCTCAGTCATATGTTATAAGATAATTGGCCAGATATTCAAAGTCCTTCCAAGTAAATTGTAAAATATCACAAGCCTTTTTTAATCCCTCTATGTTTCTTATATTTCTACAAACATGAATTATCAATTTAAAATTTTTATAATCATTTAAAAACGAATCTACCTTATTTGTGAAGGAAATAAAATCAAATCCCTGATTTATGAGTGTTAAAGTCAATACTGCTTCATCAGAATGATTAAGTACAAAATCATCTGGATTTTTCTCTATGCGAACGGTTTGGTCTACATTCTCAATCTTAAGCATATTCTCATAGACTTTATTTATATAAAATTCAGTTTGCTTAGTTTTTCTAACCGCCCAAAAGCAACCTCTAAGTAAACGATAGTCCTTATACTTCTCATAGTCAACAGGAATCTGATAAAACAAATCACGCTTACAATCCATATACATTGGTATTGCTTCTTTAAAGAAAAACATATCCTCACATTTTTCTTTCATAAAAGTAAGCAAACCATCTTTTATGTCTCCTACTACTAAACTTCCAATATCACTTCCAATCGCAATATCACCATAGTCCAGATCATTTAACACCTTTAGAAATAAATATGGTCTCCATACAAAATGCCCAAGAAACCAAGGCAGAGGATTAAAATGATCAGGACACTTCGCAACCAAATCTTTTATATCGTCATCAGTAAATTCAATTATCTCATCTTCTTTAAACCCATTCTTTGTATAATTTAGGAATGCTATTCTCTGTGATAAAATAGAATTGCCCCATTCAACCGGATTCTCATGAGCAAAAGTAAATAATCTAAATTTCATTCTCTTCCTCCTAAATCTAAAGATAATTCATATATTTATCCTCTCGAAACGTATTTAGTATTAATTTAATATCTCTAATATCTGGGAAAACGAAAAGACAGTCACCCAGGATTGAGAAATTATATTTTTACATTCTCATTTACAAGAATCCAAAATACATCTCCTAACAAAGGCCATTCACTATGAAGATTCATATCGCATGGATGACAAAGAAGCCGTACATCATCAATAAAAATAAAATGCCCAACTTTGGATTGCCTTATTAAGGATAATTCTTTTAACAAAGGATGATTAGTTTCTTTACCAAATGTATTCCCCCTAGACCAATGAGCATCCAGCCAAAATATGGTAGGTTCAACTAGATAGTTTATTTCTAATTTATCAAAATCTGATAATATGTCACTAGATATCCCTTTATATAAATATATATTCGTTTTCTTTTCCCTTTGAAAACGCTTCAATGAAGCATTATAAAATTCCTCAGATGCCTCTATAGTGACTACCTTCATAAAATAATCAGCCGCCCAAGAAGAAGTATCCCCTTTGTATGTACCGGTTTCTATAAAATTACTAATCCTATAATGATTCTTTAATGTAAGAACAAAATTTTTAGGAATCTCGCAACAAACTTTTTTACAGTTAATATCTCTAACTAAGCCCATTTCCATAAAATCCTCTTCTTTCAAAAATATCTAGGTATACAATTCTTTCTTTCGAAATGCCCAATTCATATAGTTATCCTTAAAATCGGGTTCTCCTAGAAGTTCATTGACGACATGGAATACGTCTCCAACATACAGAAAAGCCCGTTTCTCTTCTTCGGTCACATCCTCGGATCTATAATAATCATGACCACTTAGAAATCCATTATCCTTGATTTTAGGCAGCCATAATTTTATATCTTCAGTAATATATTCTCTATTTCTCCATTTTGTGAAGTACCCCACGCACAAGGGGTGGGGTTTTCGAGCAACGTATTCCTATAAAAAACAAAAATTTAGAAAAAAATGGGGGTTACCCCCCTACCCGCAATACGGAGAGTCTGGGTGAGGCTGCCCCAGATCCTCTCCGCAATTGCATTTCCCTGGAACCCTCGTAAATTGAAGGTCCCAGGAAGGAAGAACTTTCGATTGCAACTTAGCATACTCCGCTAAGTTGCAATCTAGACATAGACCCCATTCTCCGGTAACAATCGACTGGACCCATCCCCCGATGCAATCGGGATTGTTGCACATGATTTTATCCTCCTTAAAAAAAGTTTTTTATTCAATATTTAATATATATAATTTTAATTCAGAAATATTAATCATAAGAATCAAAAAAAGAATCATGGGATGGAACCATAACTCCGTGTTCCAACTAATATCTCACCATTCTTACCATATTAGTTGAGATTTCACCGAGTTTATAGGAGGATAAAATTCTTTCCTCCTCGAGTCAGTTCATGATTTTCTCCAATCTTTGCCGAGGTATCTCCTCGGCTAAGCTCCCTTTGAAGATGGAGATAAACCAAAAGCAACAATTCCCCCGGAACAAATCATTATCCCAAAAGGATGATAATAATTGTTGTTCCAAATGAGCACTCCTGTTGTGCTCATCCATAGAAAGCCATCTTTCTAAATCGCCCTCGATGACTCCCCTGTTGCATATTAATGTGCCATGAGACCACCTCCGGAAGAAAGAATTTGTCTCTCTATAAAAGAGACTTATTATCATTAAATATATAGTCAATATAGAAAACTTCAATAATTTTAAGGTTAAATTAAAAATTAGAGGTAAGCAACATGAAAATTATATTCACTTTAGCTGGAGAAGGATTCAGATTTCGTCATTATTATAAAGAAACAATTAAGCCCTTAATAGAGATAAATAATAAATATATGTTTGAATATGCTGTAAATAGTTTTCCAGAAGAATACGAAAAAATCTTCGTTATTCAAAAACAGCATTCTTCAAAATATAATCTGAAAAATATCATCCAAAGCAAATATCCAAAGAGTTATATAGACGAAGTTAATCTCACTAAAGGGCAAGCCGAAACAGCTTATTATGGAACTAAGCTGTTGAATGATAAAGAGGACTTCATGATATTCAATTGTGATAGTAGTTTCGATGATAGATATTTTTTTGAATATTTTGAAGAATTAAAAAATAAAAAGAATATAGATGGATATATACCTTATTTTATTTCAGAGGAGGAAGAAACACACTGGAGTTTTATAGAAATCAATCAAGATAATAAAATAATCAATATAAAAGAAAAAAAACGAATCTCAAATTTTGCTACCATTGGATTATATTATTTTAAGAATAAGATAATTTATGAAAGTTATTATCAAAGAATATTGAAGAACTTGAATACCGAATTATATGTTTCAAAGATTTATGAGGAGATGATAGAAAACAATTTGGAAGTTTATGGAAGCTTAATAAATAATTTTGAATGCTTTGGTACACCTCAAGAATTAGAGAAATTCAAAAAAAAATGAAGTCTCTTTATCTCATATATCAAGAACTATTCTTTCTTTTTAATTTCTTGCTTAAATAAATCCTCTTTATATTTTGGGAAACTACTTCCATCTTCTTTAATATCATCCCAATTCTCAAATCTGAAAGCATTATCATCAATATAAATTTCTGCCCAAGGTTTTCCAAAACAAATTTCATCATATGGGATATTATATGTTTCTAACCAGTCTAAAGTTATTTTACCCACCTTTCTCAATATTTTAGAAATATTTCCTTCGCATGTTTTCATATGCCTGGCTGTATAAATTATGATATAATGTCCATTCTCTTTCAACTTTCTGATTTTCTCAACAGCGCCAGGTATGGGTTTTAACTCACTATACGATTGATCCGAAGTTTTTAGCTCACAAATTACACCATCTAGATCTATACATATTCTCATTTGTATCCATACTCCTTTCATTATTAAGAAAGTCGGTCAACTTCTCTAATCCAATCAAAGCTAAAATAAATTGCCTATTTATATTATCTTGATGCAAGGGCAGCATTGATAAAAATAACCAAGATTCTATTAATTTAATTTCCTTTCTTTGTTTGATATCTGAAAGAAAAATTTCATCGAACATCATTTTTATTTTCTCATGATAATCTGAATCATAACCATTGAATATCAGATCAATATTATTTTTGCTTATTTTAATATCCACCTTATTACCAACAACAAAATCATACAATCCATCCACAGAATGATACAATTTCGCAATATCATATTTACAATCCCCATAAATACCTTTTAATCCACCAAAATCCCCCCGAGGATCGATTAGCTTAATCACATTTTTATTAACAGAACAAAAAATATTTGAGAAGCACAAATCTCCATGTATCATATTGAAAGATTTATTATTACATAGCTTCAATAAATGGGGAAATGACTTCTCGAAAGTATCTTCAATGCGTATAACTTTCTTTCCATGCACTGTTAAGTTTTCATTCCATAGATTGCATAGTATATTATTCTTATCTCTATTTTGTGAAATAAAACTCTTTAGTCTATCATAGTTTTTAGTAATATAAAAATTCTTTCGAAATAACTCATTTGTCTGAGATTTAAATTCATATGCTTGAAATGCTGTACTGATTAAGAAATATAATTTGGAGATTATATTTCTCCACTGGTCTAAGTTAATAGTTTTGTTTAAAAACAAATCAGATAACAATGGGTAATCAATATACTCCATTGATATTTTAGATCTGTTGGAATAAAAATTAGAGATATATTCAATATTGGAGATTTTTGGAAACAAATAACATAATTGCTTATGCTCTATTTCTTTATAATAAAAAATTTCATCCTTTATTGTATTATCTTCCGATTCCTTAACGATAAGATTCATGCTGTCAATATACATTAGCTTATTAAAATACCTAGGCATAATATTAATCTTCTCCCTCAGTTAAATGAAATATTTATCTATAAAAGTTTTGAAATTCTCTTTAAATTCATTAAATCCGTTGATACAATCCATTCGCATATTCATACCTATCTGTTGTATATCCATATTTTCCAGATCATTTAAATTACTAAAATCATTATTAATTAAAAATCCAGTTTCTTTATGTTTTATATAATTATTCATAGAGGGTAAATCCATTCCAATAACAAAGCACCCTCTAATCATTTGCTCCAAGTTAGAAATCCCACAACTCTCAACTCTTCTTGGACAAAGATAAATATTACAATTCTCCATGAATCGAATATATGTTTCTCTCGACCTATTTTCTCTTCCATCCAAATAATATATATTATCACATTTAATACGGTTCAAAAAATCTTTTTCTAAATATGGATATCCACCATTTGGATGATCATAAATATAAACACAATCAATATATAATTTCTCAATTATACGATTGATAACCTCGGAGCAATATAAACCAGTGCGATTCCAATATCCAAGACGTCTGGTTTTGAAATCGACTTGAGGTTTTGTTGGAAGATAAAATTTGGTATTGATTGTCTGATATTTTAATTCATTTATCAAAAAATTATTAATCTCTGGAGCATCAAAATATAATAAATATATCCAGTTAGAATACAAAGATTTTCTTAGTTCGGTTATAATTGATCCCTCCAAATGATAATGAAAAAAGATTGTATTTGTTTTGAAAAACTCCTCGTCTGGGAAAATCTCTACCCGTTCAGGTATCTCTCCAATGAAAATCACATTACTATTTCTGACATCAGCATAACTATTATATTCCATTATATTACGAAACGCAAGATTTGGAATATATTGGTATATCTCTAAGATGGAATCGCTTTGACGCTGTTCACCAAACCAAAAATCTCTGCAAAAAATATAATTTTGTTTTGACATATTTATACGTAATTTATGTAAGATTGAGATAAATATTCTTTTTCACTTTCACTGAAATTCAATTTAGTACACGCCTCTTCAAACCCGCTAAATGAACGTATACTTCTACAAACATGAATCAATAGCTCAATATCTCTATTTTCATTTAAAAATTTTTCCATATTATTGTAAAATTTAATATAATCAAATCCTAAATTAATTAAGGTTAATGTTGGTACAGATTGAGAAGGATGATTTACTACAAATCCCTCTGTATTATTCTCAATTCTTATTTCGTGATCAACATTCTTTATCATACACATATTCTCGAATATTTTTTGCATATAAAAAAACTCTGGAGGTAGAAATATTTCTAATTGAACCCATAGTCTTAATTCTCGTTTATGATTCCTGTTTTAAAATATTATCCATATATTTCTTCATAAATTCAAATTTCTCGTTCAGATTCTTTATTCATAACCTCTTATGCTTCAGAGTTTCCTTACGGAATAGCCAATTCGAATATATATCTTTAAACTCAGGTTCTCCCAACATTTCATTTACCACCTCAAAAACATCTCCAACAAAAACAAGATTCTTCCTATCTTCATCTGTTATATCACTTGATCTATAATAATCATGCCCAGATATAAACCCACTCTCTTTAATTTTCGGAATCCATAATTTTATATCCTTGGTTATATATTCTCTATTATGATTCCCATCAATATAAACAATATCGATTGAATTATCTGCAAATAGCCCAACAGCATCCTCACTAGCCATTCTGATTTTAGATACATTATTAAAAAAACATAAATTTTTTATAAATTCATATTCTGCTGTGCATTGCTCAATAGGTATTCTATAAGGATCAATGGATATAACATGCTTGAAATTCTTGGCGAGAAAAAATGTGGATGCTCCCATATATGATCCAATTTCCACCAATAATAATTCTCTGCTATTACTAAAAGTATTTATATATCTGATCATATCCTTCAGATCAGTTCTATAACTAAATCCATTTTCAAGCGTTTCATGAGTCGAAATAAAAGTCATGGTGATGTATCTCCTTATAGAAGTGTTTTGTAAAGCTCTATCATATTTTTTATATCTTGCTGGAAAATATGTGGCAAAAGAGAAAAATTTTCAGGTAAACATAAGCATTTTTGATAGCATTCTAGCAATTGTTCTTGTGTTTGTATAATTAAAATCGGGCCCTGCTCATTATCATCATGTAAATTTATACATGCCGTATATGCAGTCAAATTAGTATTCTTCAGTGAGAAGCATTCTGGAATGTAAATTTTATTATTGTGTAATGTATATTTTCGATCGGGAAAAAACTTATATTGAATATCCCAATGTTGTATTAAGCAATCATTAACATTTTTATATACACAATTATTACTATGTATCTGCCAGAAATTATTATTTACTTTGTGAATATTAATTTTTGCTCTGGTATTTATCCAATCATAATGATCCCAGAATAGTAATAATAGATCACAATTATTGTTCGTATTATTCTGTATCTTTATATAAAAATCATCAATTAAGAAATCATCATTATCAATTGCATAAAGTAAAAATGGTTGCTCATTGGACTGTACAAATTGTATATATTCATTTATATAAAACAATTTATCAAATTGACATGTTTTCAATCTGGGAATAACAATTTCATTCTTTATTAACTTACGAAATGTAAATATATCAATGATAAATACACTATTCCATAACTGTATATATTCATAATACAATTTATTAATTTTATCCCATTGAAAACACAATTGATTCTCTTCTGAGAAACTAACTATTTTTTTATCCAGATAATCCTCCGAATATTCTCTAATCAAGCAGTAAATTGGAATCATAATATTTTCTTAATACGCAGTCCATCCCAGGGATCAATCACAATTGTATTTTCAGGAAATTGCGTATATAATTCCTTATGAGAAAGCAATACAACATATTTCATTGTTGGGTCCAATCCAAAATCCAAAGTTAGATTCCTGTCAATATATAATGGGTCATGACCCATTGTTCTGCAATAATTACCTACAAGAATAGCATAACTTCCATCACATAATGGGACATTTTCTTTATATGTCTTTCCATTTATGACTATTTTATCATAATTATTATTTATTAATGTATCCACTAGTAACTTAGCAATATTTTGTGCTTGTTTTTCTCTTATTTTCATAATTGTTCCAAAAAAATCATAATTCATATTATATTTCTTGGAAAGATAACTTAATGCAATATTATCTCTGGGATGACAGGGCCCCCCGTCCCCCATACCAGGTTTCATATACATATCACTTATCAATCTGTAGTTAGATTTTGATAGCTCCCGACAAACAAAATCAGGATCCAAATTTTTAATCTTGGTTGAAAAATCTAAAATCATATTCACAAAAGAAAGCTTAGTCGAAATAAAGGTGTTATAAAAAACCTTTATCGCCTCAGCCTCTTCCCATGTTCCAATAACTATACGTTTTGATCCTTTATACAATAAATCATAAAATTGCAAAAGTTTATTTAAATTATAATTCTTTTCATTCTTGTCTTTTATCCCAATAACTACCATTTCTGGATTTGTCATATCCTCTTTAACTGTTCCCATAGCAATGAAGTATGGATTATAAATTAGCTCCGGGATAATTTCCTGAAATTCCTCACGAACTGTTCCTGGAAGAACAGTACTTATTAAAACTATAGTTTGAGTATCTGATTTATATTTTTTTATTTCGTGTAATACATCTTTAACAATATTTGTATCAAAATTTTTGGGTTCCAGCATACTTGTGGGCTTGGATCCATCATAATCATAATGATGGGGAGTGGGGACTGCTATAAAAATAATATCTGATGCTAAACAGCAAATATCTTTAATATTATCACATAATATATAATACTCGGACTCTCTACCTTCTTTTATAATATCCGTGCCATAAAATTTTGAATCCTCATATTCTGTGTTTTGTTTGATTTTTTCTGAAAAAAACTCAAAAACTGGTTTACCCAATTTTCCCAAGCCAATAATTCCAATATTTAAGCAAACCATTTGAGTAATTCCTTTCTTTATAACAATTTTTCTCGGGTAAGAATAATGTTTTCTATTTATGTATTCTTGGAGGACTGGAATTTATAATGACTCTATTCTTCGTTAAATTATTAACGATTTGCTTACCTTTGATCTTTTGCACGATATTTTTATTTATTATTTTTTCTTTCTTAAATAACCAATTTGTATTACATACTAATTCCGGATCCCCCAAAAATTCATCGATAAATTCAAATACTCCCGTAACCTTAGTTGACCATGAACTATTTTCCTTATTGATTTCCTCTGGGCGAAAGTAATCATGCCCGCCTATAAATCCATCATCTTTAACTTTTGGATACCAAGATAAAAAATCATTTATTATATCTTGATAATGATGCTCACCATCGATATATAGAAAATCGATCGATTTATTTCGAAAGAAATTAGATGCTTTCTCACTCGTTAATTTTATTTTTGAAATATTATCTGTATATTTTAACCCATTCAAAAAAACATGTTCACGATTTGGATAAAAGTCCCAATAAAAATAACAATCGACGGTGAAAACATGTTTGAAAAATTTTGAGAAATAAAATGTTGATTCCCCAACGTGCGTTCCTATTTCTAGCAAATTCAATTTTTTTGTATCGATCTTATAATGATTACTTAAATAATCAACAATACAAGATAAATCACTTCGAACAACCGCTTCATATTTCTCATTTATTCTTTGTAATTCTGTTATTATATAAGTCATGACAATAGCCCTCTAGAATTTATTTTACCTCTAAAATAATCTAAAATACCGATAATAATAAGTATTGTCAGAGGAAACTCCTTCGTCCAGTCGTGGAATAGTTATTTTTTCACATTGTATTCCTTCAGAAATTGTCTTTTGAAATGGTTTATCTTCGGTGATATAACACATTATGTTATCCTTATATTTATGAATTAACCATTTTAAAAAACGCTCGTCTTCAGAATAAAGCAAATGCTCTATCTCAATTCTATTTTCACATATTAACCCTGAATCTTTATACAAAATTTGTTTATGGAGCATATATAAAATTTCAGATGTTAATTCATTTACATTTAAAAATTTTTTTATAACATCATAATAATAACTATAAGAATCAAAATATAATTTTATTTCATCTCTCATGTTAAAAAAGTTATTGTTGAATCCGTAAAAACCACCCGCAATGAAATAGCTCGCTTCATTATCAATGAAATCGTTTATACATCCAAATTTATTAACCTCATTCTTTTCTAGAACGAAATCAATAATTTGCCTGGTTCTATAACACAATCCGCAATCAATATCTCTTATCATATAAAAATTATAATTGGAATTATCATGTATTAAGAACCTGAGAAATTTCGGATTTAAACCTTTTAAAAAAGTATCACTCTCATTAAAATCAAAATATTCAAAACTAATTTTCGGATTTAACTGCTGGCATATCTCTATGATACGCTCCAATTCGGTAAATTTATTTTTATCCCAGATGTAATACACAATATCCCAATCAGGAAAATTATGCTTACTTAAAATTGCATTTATAATAGCTCCATTTAGATATCTATAGTTATTACCAAATAATGAAAACGAAATGATTTTTTTCATAATTAAATTCCTTAAGCCTCTGTTCTATAGATTTCCTTCATTAATAATTTATATATCTCCATATCTTTTTTAGAGGCTCTGTATTCCAAATTTCTAGCATTATGTTCCAATTTATCATAAACCAATAATATTTTTTTTGATAATTCAGAGTGCTTATAAGAGTACCACTTTCTTATTTCATTTATTATAAGATCAAATCGTATCTGAAGATCTTTTACCTCAGCATACCTCTCATCTATAATTTCCTCGAATGTCTCATATCCCCATTTTTTCAATTGTAATAAATTCTCAGAAGGTCCCACCATAATAAATGGCTGATACATTCGCATAGTCTTGAAAGTTTTTTCTGTAATAAATGCTAAACCATCTATATCATAATAAGTGGATTCAGTTATAACACTCAAATAAGAATTTTTATAAATATCATATTTTATTGCAGGAGAATCGAATTCTGGAGTAACCACATTTAAATCATATATCCAAGGGATACTTGATAAAAATTGATTTAATCTTTCTTCATCATTTATTTTACAATCATACCAAAGCATATTTTTTATTTCCTCTGTGGTGCGAAAATGATCATATGCATAACTCGAGAAAGTATATAGAACATCATCATTTCTTGCGATATCATATAAACTATAAGCTAGATAAGCTCTATGTAATTTACAAACTCTGTTTAAGCAATTAAATTTATATTTTCTTATCCTTTTTTCTTTGATATCATTTTTAATTTGTTCCTCTAATTTTTCTTCAAGTTTAAAATTATAGCAACTCTCGAAACAATTTGCATCAATGGTTTTTATTGGTTTTGGTATCGTCTCTGATAACCGCCCCCCATTGAATAAAAACATCGATTCATACGGAATTTTATATTTCCCATATAAGAGACTAGCAATGAAAAACGCATAATTATAAAAAGCTGTCTCATGTATGCAATTTAGCATAATGATGCATTTCCCATTTTTTATATCCCCCAAAACTTTTTCTGGAATAAATAAAACAGAGTCAGTAGTTACCCACATCGGATAGATATAATTTTCTTCTTTATTAATATTATTTATATCTCTAAATTCAAAAAGATTGGAATGCATGAATAGTCCTGTAAAATAATCTGTAAAAGTTGTAAGATTGACAGAATTAACCTTATTATAAGCATCCATGCTTAAATAACCGTTAGGATTTCTTTGAGTCATTTTATTCTCATCAAATTCATTGTATCCAAGAATAATTTTTTTCATAATTCATTCTCCTGTGGTTTTATAGAAATTCAAATTTCTTTAAATCTTCATATAATTCATTGATATCACAAATATATGGTAAATTTGTAATAAACCCTGATTTTGTATCATCACCTTCTTGTTTTATAACCTTAGTTTTAGGAAAATAAATAATTCGTTTATCATAGCTTTCAACTAATGAAATGGTATTACTTCGGTAATACTCATTGACCAAAATAAACCATCTGGAATCTTTGGAGAATAAAATATTTGCGCAACCAGATCCAATGGGTGTTACCACTTTTTTTACATTACTAAATATATTGATTTCATCCACTAAAGATAGTTCATCTGAGAACACTTCTTGATATCCATATTTGGTAAGTAAATCAACAATCTCATCTTCATTAAGTAATGTACGATTGTGCCAATGTGTTTTTGAATTTAAGTTTCTCCTGGATAAATAAACTCTTTCTGGATAATTATTTTTTGAAAAAGGTTCAGCCTTCTGCTTCAACTTGTTTATTATAAACTCCAGCTCAAAAGGAATATCTGGTTTATGTTTATACAAAAATGATTCTCGATAATCAACATATGGAAAATATAATTCTTTAAATATATAGCAATGATTGACCAAATGTAAATTTATAGTAAATTCCTCCATTTTTTTATCAAATAAGAGTTCCAGAACGTCTCTATGATATTTATGAATACCTAAAGTAAAAGTTAATTTCAAATTTGGAATTGTGTTCAGCATCTCGTAATATCCAGACAACATAAATATCATATCTCTAATCCAGTGCTCATAATTATCTTTCCACCTATAATGAAAAAAATAAGTTGGTTCGGTAATTATAGTTGAACCACCATAAAGAAAGTCATCGTAACAATGGCCCAATGAATGTTGATATATTTCATCATTTTTGGGGAAAGAAAGTATCACATGCCATCCCAATTTATTTATAAAAATATCACTTACAATAACTACCTGATCTGTCCTTTTCTCTATTTTATAAATTATTTTTTCCATAATTTTATTTAAATAAAATTAGCCTCCTTTAGGAATGCCTCCAATTTAATAATATCGCAATAATATGGAGAATTCAAATAAGATAATAAAATAATACTTGTTTCTTATAATGCTTAACTTTATTAATAATCTCTTTCATTTCGATTCACATTTTCCTATGCATATTTGAAATGATAGAACCATTTACGGTCTTGTGTTGAACAGAAAGTCATATTCCGGAAATGTCTCTAAGAAGTTTAGGTTTCGTCTTTTATCATATTCTTTAAAAAACATACAAAAAGATTTTTTTAGATCAGCTAGTTCTTCTTCTTTCAAATTATTTTTTTGATATATATAAAAATCATGTATTTGTTTTATTCTGTTTCTTTCATCCTCATTGAAAAAATCATGATTATAAATAAATTCAATTTGCTCATTTAATCTTGGAATGAAAAACTCTTCATCCAAAACCAATACACTCATGAATTTGGGGATCTCCAAATAAGGAATGTCTATAAAAAATTTTCCCGGTTTCTTTAGTTTGAATGATTTTACTAATTTTAAAAATTCCAAAAACGTGCTCACAGATAATGCGTTATATGTGCACATTATGGAAATCTTTATATCAAAATTATCTAACAATGTATTTATATTTCTTATCCATTTTTTATCAAAATCCAGACCATACCTAACATATTCAGCTTGTTTCCCGGTTGATTCCAAACTAGTATATAAAAGAAAACCATCTTTAAAAACAGAATTCTGAATTTTCTCAAGATATTTTAAAAATATATTAAAATAGGAATCAGGGATTGATAAATTACTATTTATAGATAACTCCAATCCCTCTTTAGGACTTTTTAAAATTTTATCTAATACCAGATAGGTATTCTTATTTATTAAAGGCTCTCCACCGGTAATTCTGAAATTTTTCAAGGTTTTATATAGTTGAGGAAACCATCTCCAAAATGCTTCGACATAAGGATTATTTTGTTCTTTCTCTATAGGAACCTTATCTCCATAACCCTTTATATCATGCAAAACATTTGGATATCCATAAGTAATTATATTGTATGGTCCATATCTCTTTATTTCTTCCATATATCTTGATGATACAATAGGACTACAGTAACAGCAAGCCATATTACATAAATGACTAAAAGAAATTTCAACATAAGCCGGATTATAATCCTCCTTCCAATCAGAGTTTCTAATTTTTTCAAAATTTTCTGGAGCAATAGTCGCGCTTTTATATATTCTATCACTATAACATTCTTCTGATGAGTCCTCAATATTCCAACAAAAAGAACATTCCGGAGGCCTATTTCCCTCTAACATCATTTTTCTTTGTAGTTTTTTATATTGCGTATTATGTATGGCTGAAGGATTATTCTTCAATTCATGCAGAGGTATTTTGTGAACTGGAGGATGATAGCAACTATGCGCTGTTCCGTTATGCAAATGTAAGGTAACTTGCTCCCATTTAGCTAAACAAAATCCAGGGCCAATATCATTCAATTTCTTTTTAATCTCATTTAAGTCCATTTTGAATTTTCTCCCCCTCAGATATTTTCTTTAATCAATTTATTTGCATATATTCTCATTTCACCATAAGTAAAAGCCTTTATACGTCGGAATTCTTCCTGCTGTATATTGCTTAAATTATGTTCTTGGTATCCAAAACCTTTTTTATCTATTTCATGCATTAAATGATGAATTGGATCATTGGTTTTCATTCTTATAATATTATTTCCAAGAGCAAACATTCGATAAACAACCTCATCATCCTCTTGCCCCCATTTTTTGAAAAACTGATTCATCATTCCACTTTCAATAAAGGAATCTCTTCTAAAAAAAATACAAGCACCCGTTCCAAGATAATGTTCTTTTAAAAATCTGTATGAGCATTGATTATCCAATTCCTTAATATCTTTTAAATTCAATATTTGTTTCTTAAACTTTCGGGGTATTTCCAGATATAATCCATTGTAAGGAATAATTACATCCAATAAATCAAGCTTTACATGTTCTAAACATTCTCGAAGTTGATTTCTCGTAAGAAAGATATCCACGTCATGAATACAAAAGAACTCTGTATTTACTTCTTTAACTAAGTTATTAATTAACTTGGTTTTTGAAAATATATCTTCATCATAAAATTTATAGCTAACGTTATCTTTCCGTTTATGTAAGTCATATTGAAAAGATGAGTCTGAACCCATCTCACCAATAATGATAGGAGCATTAACATGTTTATATAAATATTCCAATGATAAATTTACATTTTCAAGACGATCATCTGTATCATAATAAAATGGCATTATAAAAGTAACTTTATTATTAAAATCAATCTTATTCTCAACAGATGGATGTGAAATAGTAATTATTTTTTTCGCATTCTTACTATTGATGGTTTTAGAAACGTTCTTATATTCTTGAATCAATCTTTTATACCAGGAGAAAGATTGTAAATAATTAATCAAACTTGTCTGTGTTTTGAATGATTTTATTTTATCAAATTCCTTCCAGTTGCTTTGAAAAAATACATTTTTATCTGTACTATGTATCCCTCTAAAGTGATTCATATGATAACCAGGGCCAAGAACTTTTCCTATTTTACCCCCCATGAATTCAATTCGATATACTCTTTCGCAATCCTCGGGCCCCCAAGATTTAAAATTCTCATTCTCGAATCCTATTTTAGCAAGTATATCTTTTGATAAAGCTAAACCTAACCCCGAAGATTGATGTGTTTGTTTCCACTCATCTTCTTTCATATTGTTAGGTTTCTTAATTTTGGACAAATCCAATGTCTCATAAATGGTTATGTAAAACTCTCTTGGAATTTGTATTACGACATCCCTGAATGGAAAACATGCATCATAAATACCATTTCTTAATGCTATAATACATTTCTCAATTTGCTGTGGATAAAATAATGAATCACAATCATATGAGAATAAATATGGTGTATTGCTTTTCAGATACATCATATTTAATAATCTGGTCTTATAGAAAAACTCATCTGGATTATTATAAAATAAATAATCATAATTTTTCTTTAAATATTCTAACTTTGGTTTATTATCATGTGCTGTTTCTCCAATTATAATATTTGTATCGAAATAATGCGTAAGGTATTTCAGGATCAAATCCAGATTCTGTTTTCTATGGATACTATCTAAATATACAGGAATACAAAAAGTTACATCCTTTAAATCAATCTTGCTCATAACATTATTATCCTTTTAATTGCAATTCTTCCAATTTATCTTCTATCATACCTGTTCGATATGCTTCCAGATCTATAACATTGGAAATACTGAAATATGGAAACACATCAACCAAATTAAACATGGTGCGCTTATCCAATAAAATACAATTATCAGTTCCCAATACCATTGCCGCCAATAGAAAATACACATCTTCCTTACCAATATAATAACGGCAATTCTTTAATTCTTCAATGAATAATCTCTTATCCTTGGTAACTTCAACCAATTTATTTTTCTTATTCTTTAAAACATTATCCGCCATCATATTTTTAGAGAAACCTGATCTCAATTTAAATTCATCCAAATTGAGCTTGATTATAATAGAATCAGATGCCAATTCAACAATATAACTATATTCAATCATTCCACTTCCGATTAATTTATGTACTTCTTCAATACTTTTTTTACTGCTGAATAAATCTGCGTTATCATTTTTATATCTCAATACAATTGATTCTGAAGGTATAATTTTACCTTCAACTTTATCATTTCCCATAATATCAAATTTTGAGATATAATTAATAAAACCATTTGAGGTAACTGTTACGGAGCTAGCATTTACAGAAACTAAATTAAGATTCATTGTCTTATCGTAAGATTGTTTCTCTATTATATCGGGATTCAAATTTTTAAATTCCATTACCTTAAAAGAGCATTTTTTAATTTCGTTCAGAATCTTCTTATAATGTATATCATCTTCCTCTAAATTAAAAAACACCTTATCTGAATAATCTCTATTCAAATCATCAAATTCAAAACAAGGACAAGCCAGCATAAATCTGTTCAAGCCGATATATTTTTCATTTAATATATGAAATAGTTGAAATGTATTTTTATTATTCCTTAAACTTTCAGCTATATCTTTTACAGGTAGTTTAAAGTTAATTTCAAATAAACTCTCTTTGAGATTATTGGTTATAACTTTTATTAACCTAGGATCAAAAATAGTGAAATATTCAAATTTTTTGCTAACCCCCAGATAGAATTCAACTTCTGGATACTTCTTACGTAAAATATCAATGAAGTGGATAGCTATAATCCAATTCATGCAACTCTCTTTCTCTAATCTAAATAAAACCTTTATATCTTTTCCTTTATATTCATCAATCATCTGACACAATTTCTTATTGGATTTCTTTGTTTGCGTGTCGTATTGCTTTCTCATAACTTAAGAATCCTTTCTCTATATAATTCTTTAATTCATTTATATCCATTTGTTTAATTTTTTCAAGTTCTATACGGTTATTTTCTATTAAATCTTTATTCTTAAAGATATTCTTTCGGAAATGATTTAAATGATATAAAGGTCCCTTTATTTTTCCTATCTTAAACCCCAACTTATGTATTCTGTGATAAAATTCTTGCTCTTCTCCGCCCCATCCTTTAAAATTCTCATTGAACATTCCAGATTGAATAAAACTATCTCTCTTACATAATAATATTCCACTATTGGATGTGATTGCATATAGAGAATCCTCCGAGAATGTTTTCTCCAAATATTGCTTTATACTAATATTATATATTGGCCCCGTATATGGAAATATAAAATCAAAATTCTCAAGTTGCTTTAATGCTTTATTAAATCTGGTATAATCAAAAATTATATCAGCATCACATATACAAATAAAGTTACTTTGGCAAAAATCTTTCAACCTATTTATTGTATAAGAACGATTAAAATATTCAAAATTCACTTTATAGAAATATTTCTTATATCGATTATCATTTTTTAATTTGGGCACTAAATCACATTCTATAACATTGATTGGGAAATCATATTTTCTGTTTATATGATTAAGTAAGATATCAAGATGCTTTTCTCTAATCTTAAGATCAATTTTAATTGGAATTATGAATTCAAGCATTATTATTTCATAGTGCAATTAAGAATCCGCATATAAAATACCACCCTTAAAGCGTATAGTCCTCGTACTTAAATTAATATAAACATCAGATACTAAATTTCCATATGGGGTACTTGTTTTGACAACTGTGAGGCTTGCTGAATATACCAAAGTAATAAGTGAAGTTATACCAGTAGATCGATTGCAAGAAAAAGCAGTACTAGCATTTATAGTTCCATTGACATCCAATTTATATGATGGAAGAGTAGTTCCAATACCAATGTTGGAACCAGCTTCACATATTGGCGCGCTGGTATTCTGAAGTTTTCCAGCATCCGCGGAGAATTTAGGTATATAACCTGCACTAGCGTATCCTTGCACATGAGACGAGAAATGCTTATAAGGAGCAAATCCACTTATGGCATGAGTATGGCTCGAAGTTGTCACCGCGTTCGTTGTCGTGGACGTCAACGTTCCTGGAGTTCCAAGTGTAATAGTTCTGTTTGCGGTTAGATCACCACCTCCAGTTAACCCGTTTCCAGCCGTAATCGTTCTGGATGTAGGTGGCGCCCCTACATCGGTGTATGTTAACCCATGGGCTGCAAAACCGAACTGTGTAGCACTAGTCGCTTTCAGGAAGTG
>Ga0208564_1000457_pt1 | contig 37224 bp, 36 predicted proteins | sample AD_UKC073_MetaG_FD_184439 | JGI IMG/M metagenome (GOLD analysis project Ga0208564, IMG submission 184439) | Active sludge microbial communities of municipal wastewater-treating anaerobic digesters from USA - AD_UKC073_MetaG (SPAdes) (version 2) | ecosystem: Engineered > Bioreactor > Anaerobic >... | reverse complement strand
AAATAAATAAAAAAAAAAAAAAAAAATAAAAACATCTTATTAAACTATTATTTTAAATTAAGGTGGAGATAACTTGGATGTTTTGGTAGAGATCAATTATATCACTCTTTGAATTTATAGTTCTTATAGTAAAGATTTTATTATTTGAATCTGTATATTGATACATCTTCATTTCTGTATTAAAATTTTGATTTGTAAAATTCTTTTTTAGAATAATGTTATTTAAAAGTAGTACGTTACCGCCCACGATAAGAACATTTTTCCGCTCCTCAATATACGGCAACGGGTCGTCGTTATAGAATAATATATTAAGAACAGCATTATTGTGAATTTCATTGTTAATAATATTGTTATTATAATTGTCCATGTCCCTCGCCATTTTCTCTTTTTCTTTCCTCTCCTCCACCGCGCCTTTACGCATGTAAAATTTTTCTTTCATATAATCTCCCCTTAAAATGACATGATATTTATTATTGTTTGCTAGAAAATTGAAAAACATTTTCCATGAGCTTTCCATTTGATTTTGCATATATTTTGATGGTATATGATCGGAAACGAAATTGAGTATAATTTTATTTGATGATAAAACATCTTTTTGGTTCTCAATGCCTGAAGTTTTTATAACATTCTTTTCATTATTTTTTGGAATGATTCCACCTTTTAGTTCTCTGTTATTATTATCATAAATGTTTAATCTGATACCTGAATTATTACTTTGAATGATACGCAAGGATAAATCATTTATCATACTTTCGATTAAGCTTTCTTTTGTATTTGGTTTATCTTTACCTTCATATATTTTTTTTAAATTTTTAAAATGAAATACAGGAACAACATCACAGAGAATTAATTCATTGTTTTTTTCTTTTTTTAAGAATGAAGAATATATTGAGTTAACTATATTTTGATGATCCTTATAAGTTAACAAATTAAAATCAGGATCCTTGTTAATCTCCTCATAAACATCTATGAGAAGTATCTCATCTTCTTTTAAACGTTCTATACATGAGGCATTCTTAATTGTGCTGATCATTGTATCATCATCAAGTAATAAGATTTTATCATTGTCTGAAATTATATGTTGATGATAATTGATAAATTGAATTAAGCATTCTTTTAAAGCAAATGTATTACATTTGATAATTAAGGAATTCTTTCTTATATCATCTGAATCATTTTTCATCAACTCATCTAAGATATGTTGATAATTTTCAGAACCGGAAAAAATAAATTTGATATCAATTTTTTTATAAATCTTTTTTAAGACAGACAAATTACGAACATCGAAATACTTTGAGTTGATAGGAAATATACCAATCATATTTTTCTCCTTACCATCTATGAAATTTTTCTTTATATTTCTCAAAGATTTGATATACATTCATTTTAGCTAATTCTTTTTCTTTCTCTTTTAAATATTTCTTGAATTCTTCATTGTATTGATTGGATTGCAATTTGTTGCATAATGATCCAACCTCTCCGCCCAGATGTATTAATAAACGTTCATCATTGGGTGGAATTATAGCCGTTACATAATTGATTTTACCTTTTTCTTTTTGGATGATGCTCCAGGTTCCGGTATCATGCCTTTTATTTACGTTAAAGGTTTCACTAAAATGATAATAATTCCATTTCAAAAGTTCCAGCATCTCATATGTCATAAACCACATACCAGATGATCCTGCTTTTGATGAGAAATATATTTTAAATGATCGATTGTTGAAATTATTATTTAAGGTTACAGAATTTGTTGTATCAATAGTCTTGGCATGAATTCCACTTGGATACTTCACAATAAAATGTGTCTCTGGATTGTATATCTTGATATTATCTGCTGTGGTTATGAAATATGAATCCCAATTGAGACCAAATATAAAATCATTATCCACCAGCATATAATAATGCTGAAATTCTTTATCCATATGCTGATGATCACGTACCTCTTTTTGTATTTTCATCATTTCTATCCAACGTTGGAATACCACAGACTTCCCGAAGCAATTAAACATGGTATGAGATGTATCGTATGAATAATATTGAATCTGATTATTTTTTAATAAATTTTGAAATACTATAAATCTTTCTCCATCCAGATCAGACTTATTATCAAACACATAAATAAAAATTTCATTGAATAGCTTTGTGGTTTCCCATATGGATTCGATACATTTCTGGGTTAAGATAATTCTATCTCGACATGGAATACAAACATATAATCTTCTTTTAACCATAGTTCAAAACCCAAAGATAGTGAATTTATTTAATAATTTAATTCTGATTATGTGATTTAATTTCCATAATATTGAATTAAATTAACAAAATGAAGTTGATTTTTTGAAAGAGAGATTATTATGTTCTTAGAGAATCCTACCATAAGAAAAATCTTGGATAAGAAAAGTGCAAGAAAGAAAGTGATAGAATCCATGCTTATAAAGGATTTTAGGAAGTTTGGTTTTAATAAGCAGTTTCTAACCAGGAAATATGAAACTGTTGAAGAAATGAAAAAAAGTATTCCCGGTGTTGTTTTAGCTGAATCTGTCAGTAATGCTGAATTACGGGTAGGATCGGAAGTAATTAATCTTAAATCAGGTGACTTATATATTATGCCATTGGATTTCTATATAAGGGGTTTTACCAATGGAGAGTTCTTTTATTTGAAGCCTTATAAACAAAGATTTGAAGAATATTTTCGAAGATATCTTGGTTATGATTTAAATAATAAGAAGATCCTGATCTGGCGTGTTGGTGGATTGGGTGATTTAATCTTTTCTCAACCTCTTGTGCAATTTCTTAAAAAGACATATCCATCTTGTTATATTGGATTTGCAACTGCACCTGAGAACAGATTTTTATTTAAGGCTTGGCCTGATGGATTGATAGATGATATTTCAATTATTCCATTTAAGCTTGATTATTTTTCGAAGTTTGATTATCATTTGACCTTTGAGGGAGCAATTGAGCGTTGCAAGGAAAGTGAAAAAGTTAATTGTTATGATATCTTTAAAAGAGTAGCTAACGTCGATTTCGATGTTAGAGATTATTTACCGAGATTGATTCTAGATCAAGAGGAAGTTAATAAGTTCAAGCGGTTCGTTCCTGATAATACTATTCTTATTCAAATGAGAGCATCTTCTCCATTGAGAATGATGGCAACGAGAAAATGGATAAAAATAATAAATAAATTAGCAGAATTGGGATTCCATGTTGCTGTAATTGATTCTCAAGATAATCAAAAGATGTATGATGAATTTTTAATTCAGCAATTTGGTCTTAAGAATAAACTTACCAACTTATCCAAATTCTCAAAAACCATATATAACGGAATTCATATGCTAGCCAACTGTAAAGGATTTATTGGAATCGATAGTTCCTTCACACATATTGCTCCAGCTATAGGTATACCCTCAGTTGGAATATATGGACCATTCCTGGGGGATTTGAGAATGAGATATTATAAAAATGCGGATTGGGTTGATGCTTCAAATTATGATAATATATGTGGTAGATATCCTTGCTTCTTTCATCGAAGCGAGGTAGAGATATGTCCATATTATAGTGATCATCAACCTGTTGGATGTCTAAATAGTATTTCTGAGAATGAGGTTATAAATAAATTATTGAATCTTTTAAACTCACAAAAAGAAAAATGAAAAGAGAAAATAGAATATATTTAGAGAAATTGAAAATTGAATTTGGGGATTTTATTCAGTTATGTGAATCATGCAACAATAGATATGGATTATTTAAAGTAAGAAAAGCGACCATGAAACTCAGAAATATGCTCAAGATATTTCGAAAAATGTTGATTGAAGAAGACAAAGAATTAAATGAAATTACCAAACAATTTAATGAAAAAATACAAAATGACTTTTTCAATAAAGAGATTGATTAGAGAAAGGAGTCAGACAATGAAAAGAGTTATGTTGTTTTCTCCGGGATTAGATTCATATCTCGCGAATTATTTATTAATGCATTCATTGAACGAACCTTTGACGAGAGTCTATTTTGATTTGGGTTCCAGACGGTATTCACTTACAGAGGTCAACTTTTTACAAAAACTATATAATAAAAAATATGTAAAAATTGATGGGAGAGTGTTTCTTGGTGATCTTGAATATGCTGATGCACATATTCCAAACAGAAATGCTGTTTTATGTACCCTAGCACAAGCAGTATACAATGCGGATGTGGTTTATTTAAATGGTGTTAAGTGTGATCGTGTAAGTGATAACAATTCTCAATTTAGAAAGAGTATGTCCAGATTACTTACAAAAAGTGCTGGAAAGATTGTACTTGTTTCAAGCGTTTTATCCTCCAAGGAAAAAGTTAGCTGGTGTAAATATTATGCTGAGCAAGTAAAAAGTATTGATGAAAGAATGAAATTGATCATAAATACATTTTCTTGCTTCACTGAAAATGAAAATTTATCTTTTAAAAAAGTACCTGTATATATGTATAATGAACATGATGATGTATATGAAGAGTTGACTGATGTTGAATATCCTGGATGTTTAAGATGTGATGCTTGTTTCAGAAAGGTGTGCGCATTGACTGGGGCGAATTTATATATTGATATGTCCAAACCGTATAAATTTAGAGAAAAGTTTGATTCGCTATTAAATGATAAGACATTTTGTAGGAAATATCCTGCAAGAACGAAATCAATTAAAAGATATATTGATTTTTTAAATTCTGTTTAAGAGTTTTATTATGAGTCCATGGACTAAATTTCAAATTTGGTTAACGGATAATGATATAAAGAGCAAGTTAGATCCAGAGATTTTGAAAGTTGTTAATATCAGAAGTGCATTGCTAATGTTTTGTTACATGGATGATATTACTATTTACCTTAATAAATATTTTAATACATTCGAAAGTTTAAAATTGGATCAGAAAGATGTATTTGTATTCTTGAAAAAGATTTGCATGAGGAAAAATATTAAGAGGCATCAACTTAGTTTTATAAAGTATGAAAAGAAAGATAATATCTTAAATAAAGTTCAATTGAGAATACCATTTTTAAAGAAGGAGGAAATTAAATATTTTCTTGAGAAAATAAAAAATACAGAATATGAGGAACAATTGTTAGAGTCATTCGGATTAAAGAAAACGGAGAAAAAGAAAATCTCTAAAAAAGAAATGAAGAAAATGGAACAGCAGTTGAAAAATGAAAATTTAATTTCTTCGGTTGTTAAAATTCTAACTTGGAAGCAATGGGTAAATCAATTTTAGAAGGGAGTTATAAAAATGGATGAAATTCGGAGATTCGATGAAGAGGAAGATATCTTTGGTGAGATGACGGATGAAGATTTTGATGATGCAGATGATGATTTGGATATGATTAATGAATATAATTTTGAAGATGAAGAAGATGAACTCGAGGATGAAGAAAAGGAATATGAAGCCGATGAAGATGGGGAAATTATCTTCTGAGTGAATCATCAATAAATTAAACCCCGATAATTTTTGAGGGAGGTTCTCTATTGAGCCTCCCTCATTTTTCATTTAATTATATATATTAAATATTGAACAATAGTAGTTTATATTTTAATTTTATTTTTTTAAGAAAGGAATCACGTAAATGACAAACAAAAAGAAATTAAGTTTGATTGGGACGAAGCTTAAGATATGTCTTAATTCACCAGTGTGTGTGAATAGCGTATTAAAATTGTTTGGAATGTTAACTATAATTTATATTTTTATTAAGGAAATGTGTAAAAGAATTTCACGTATTGTTCCAGATAACGAAGAAAGATTTGTTTACATCTGGAAAACAGCAGTGATGAATAAAAAGATGTATGAGAATTATATTGCTGAAATCCTGAAACTGAGACATCAGAAAAAATATTCTGATGTCAATTTAGAGAAAATCTCAAGAATTTCCAAGAGATTTACCAATTTGTATTTTGACAAGAAAGGAGTATTTTAACAAATGGAATTGAAAATTTATGAGAATAACGGAATGATAAAGTATTCAAACCATGAGTTAGCAATTCACAATGACGCAATGATTGAAATGTATGAACAGCTAGAAGATGAACTAAAATATAAATCTGAAAAAAATAAGAGACTCTGGAAAAGAAAGATCATAAATAATATTAAGGAGGATGATATTATGTTATGAGTATTCAGAAACGTAACAGAAAAAAGGAAGCTTTCTTTCATTGTAAAGACAGAGCTAAAGAAAGATATGGTTTGATATTGACTAAAGACATATATGAAAATATGGTAAGATCAGTACATAAAGTTACATATGACTCGGAGGATTTTTATGTGATCTATCATAAAAATTTAGATGGTTTGGTCACATTTTTACCAAAAGATATGACTATGAATAATATTAGAGAAGAAACACGAATGATAGAGTACTTTAATTTTGTTGTATAAATCTTTTAATGTTAATAGAGGAGAGGGCTCTCATATAGAGATATCCAAGAGATCAAATGTTGATCCCCCTCTCCCAAAAAAAGGACCCTCAATTATGAGCGAAGAGTATTAATTGTGATTATTATATGTTTATTGTGGTTGCTCATTGGAATTATTTATTTTATACCTTCTTTGAATAAATTAGAAGGTTTTAATAAATTTTAAAACGGTTTTTGAGATAAACTGCGTGTTGGGGTTGGATCCATTTTCGGTTTACATCTCTGAAAACATCAAGGAGATACTTCAATGGTAAAAGTAAAAGAAAAGGAATTCATCTTGAATGAGGAGAATGGGACGCAAAGTCTTGAGCTTGAGAATTATATCAATTTGATAAAATGGCAAATCAGAAAACTGAGAGAAATTTATAAGATTGATTATAACCACTTGTATACAAAAAATGATGCTTTGAATGATGGGATTTTGGCTTTTTATGAAGCTAGAAGCAAATATAATCCCAATATTGCAAAATTCTCAACTTATCTTTTCTATTATGTTAAGAGAAATTTCTTGGATGGATTTAAATCGAGTGCAGCAGTTTACATGCCGAAAGTGAAGAAGACACCATATATTAACAATCCAAGTTTCTTAATTAATCTCAATGATATCAATGAGCAATATGAGAATGGTGAGACATTTAATTTTGATGACATGGTAAGGATAAGTGATATGGATAGAAAAGATAAAATACATGATGAATTAATTTCTGAAGAAATATATGATATTATTTTAAAAGTGTTAGATATTTTGTCTGGCCAAGAAAAAGAAATTATCAAATTATATTATGGAGTAAATTGTAAACAGATAAATCTTTTTCAGATTAGTAAGAAGTTTAATATTACCAAACAAGCAGTCTCATATCATATCCATCATGGTCTCAATAAAATAAAAGAATACTTAGTAAGAGAATATCCTGGTATTATTTAAATTAATGGGAGCACTTAATTTTAAAGACTTTGATTGTAGAAAAGATAATTCTCTGATTGTAAATATAAATATAGGGTATCCAACGATATTGCGATAAGCAGTACATATTCTTTTTGAAATAAATGGATTGCACCCGTGGCTCAAGTGGTTAGAGCGCTCGCCTTATAAGCGTGAGGTTGTTGGTTCGACTCCAACCGGGTGCATTTTTTAATTTTTAAGAAAGGATAAATCATGCAAGACAAATACGAAAAGTTTTGGGATGAATTGGTACTTAGAACTACAAGTATGATATTCCATGTGGATAAAGGAGAAAGTTGATCCGTTTTACCGAAACATTATAAAAAGTGCATTGATTGGCACAGGTACCCGAACGTCTTTGATAGAATTGAAGGACGAAGAATGTGACGAGAATATCTCGGATGTATATGATGAATTTTGCAGAAAATTGGAGTTTGATTTAACTGTTTGATGTTTGGAATACCCATGGCATACAACCGATCTTGCCAGGAAATCATGAGAATTTGCTTTAGTTGACGCGAACATGTGGTCATTGGTGTATGATTTGAGAGATTCCAAACTTGATGATGAGAATTGATTAAGAAAGGATATATAAACAGATGCAGTCCGAGAATGTCTCTACGATAAGAAAAGGAGTTGGATCAAAATTATCTGAGTTGGATGAACAATTGAGAATGTTACGTCTCGTTAAAAATGTCTGTATGAATTATTTCATACGTTATAAAGAAGACCTAGAGTTGATTAAAATGTTGGTGGAATTAGATGAATATTTAATCCAGAAGATTGATGACATTGAAAAAGAAATAACGGAGATTAAAAATCTTGTTTAAAAAAATAGAAAGGATAATTGAATTATTATGAAGCTCCATATCAATGATGATTATAGAATCATTACAGATAAATATTGCTGGGTCTTGCAACGCAAGAAATACAAAAAGAACAAAAAAGAATTTGTATGGAAGAATTTTTATTATTGTAATTCCTTGGAAAGTGTATTGAGGAATTTATACGAGCTTCAGATCAGGTTGATAGATAATAATAAGGATGATAATATTAATATCATTCAAGAAAAAATTGAGAAGTTTGAAAGAGAAATCAGAGAATTGATTAAGAATATCTCTATTAAAATGATCTCTGCTGAAAAAACTCCTCCACTCATTATTTAGGAGATGATAACAATGGAATCTGGTTGGGAGAAAATTAGAGAATTAGAAGAAAAAATTTCCATTCTTGAGGAGACATATAGTTATCTTAAGGTGTTGTGTCTCCAAACTGTTAATCCTGCAAATAAAGATATTTTATACACATATCTTAAAGATGTGATAAATATGGTTATTGATAATCATGAAAAAAAGAATGAATGAGATTCAAAAAAAAATAAAAAGGAAAGAATTATGAATTCAAAGAAAATCCCATTGAACAAATATCACTTTGTATATTTTAAAATAAGGGTTCAATACTGGATTGATTATTTTGGTTTGAGGGAATGGTTATGTTCATTTGAATTTGAGGATAACGACGAAATGCATGCACGAGTATGGTATGATCTTGAATCCTATACCTGTAAATTTTATCTAGCTAAGAATTTTAATGATTCGATTGAAGAAAAACTTGAGACTTATATTGATAAATGTGCATTCCATGAAGTTTTTCATTTGTTGCTATCTGAATTCAGTTCATTGGCTTCCAAGCGATATTGTACTCAATCGCAATTGGATGCAGCAGAAGAAAAATTCGTACGAAAAATGGAAAATTTGGTGTGGAATAAATTGGTGTAAATAACAATATTATATAATTTTCATATGGTTTGATCTCTTTGGTTTTACCTTTTATTTTTTTGAGAGAGATGTTATAAAGAAGGGTGGTTTTGAGATCATGAAAAAGAGTTATGCTAATTGCTCATTATGTCCTTTGTATGAGAAACCAATAGTAATTGGTGAATCCAGTCATAATGAATTAGACAAAATAAGATTATTGGTTTTAGCGGAAGCACCTTCCAAAGAAGAGGTGAAGAATAATAAACCGCTCTGCGGACCAGCGGGTAAAATTTTTAGAGAAGTATTTAATGGATTAAAATTAAATCAAATTCCACATATAATTACCAATGTTTGTCTGTGTGCTAATTTGGATAAGAACAATAAAAATTCAAATCCCCCACTTGAGGCATTGGAATGTTGTAAAATTAATTGGCAGACACTTATCAAAAATTTGCCTAATTTGGAACTTATTTTGATTATGGGTTCTATGCCGATGAAAGTATTTAATATTGCTGAAAGTGGAATCTTAAAATTAAGAGGTAAATTTTATACTTATAATAATATTAATGTAATGCTTACTATACACCCAAGTTATATTTTAAGAAACGGTGGTATAGGATCAGAATCATATAATTTGTTTGAATCAGATTTAAAGTTAATAAAAGAAAATTTAAATAAACACGTATTTGTAAATGTAAGTAAATCAGAGGATGTAAATATAGAATCGGCCCGGGGTATAAATGAGAATTATTTATATTATTTTACCTTACCATCTGAATATTATAAAGAAGAATATTGTTTATTTGATGTGCAATATTTAAGAAATAAGCATACCATATTATATATTTTTCTTGATAACAATGGAAATAAAGTATATTATAAAATTAAAGATGATATACAGTATTATTATACTAAGGAAGGTAATGCTTTGGATTATGAAACAATACTTCCTGCATCAAATGTAAATTTACATCTTAATTTTTATGATATAAAACCTGCCGATAAAGAAAAATATACATTCTTTGAGCGAGATGTTAAATTGGAATTTAAACATGTAATTGATTACAGAATAAAACGCGAGGTAGAAGAAATACCTTGCAAATTAAAAATTCAATTTATGGATATTGAGGTATTCAGTGATGGAAATCTGGAATTTCCAAGACCAGAAATTGCAAACAAACCAATAAATGCAATTTCATTTAAAAATGGAGATGGTCAGACCAATGTTTATATTGTCAGATTTCCTCAAATGGATCAATCAGCTATCCAAGAACGGGATGATGTGAATATTAAATTGTTTGATACAGAAAGAGAATTGTTGTTAGCATATTGTGAAGAGATTAAAAAATATGATCCTCATATCATAACAGCTTGGAATGGATTGGGGTTTGATTTGCCTTATATTTATAACAGAATGCAAAAAAATGGAATTGATATCAATATGTTATCTCCTATTGGAGAAACCTCATTTGATTTTGAAAGGTATGGAAATCATTTTATTTACGGATTGCATTTCTTGGATTTGTTAGAAGTATATAAAATGTTTACGTATAATCAAGAATCAAGTTATAAATTAGGATCAATTGCAAGAAAAGAATTGAGCAAAGATAAGGTTGCATATGAAGGAACACTGGATAACATATATATCAAAGACATCAATAAATTCATTGAATATTCAAAAGTTGATACAGAATTATTATTTGAATTAGAGGAGAAATTGAAATTTATTGAATTGCTATACGAAATGATAAGAATTTGTTCTTCAACTTGGAATGCTAGCAAGAGTACCATGGGATTGATTGATCCTCTAATTGTATCGTACGCCAAAAAGAATGGATATGTTTGTAAAGATGCTATACATGAAAGAGATGGAGGAAGTGAACCTATAAAGGGTGCTTATGTGAGAGAACCCATTTCTGGTTTGCATAGTTATATTGTTGATTTTGACTTTTCATCTCTATATCCATCAACCATTGTTACTTATAACATGGATCCATCCATAACCATGATCGCTAGTATTGATGACAAGTTGGCATATAAATATATCTATAAAAAAGATGAAATGCCTGAAAAGTTCACCATAATTTTATATCCGTATAAAAAGAATGTAATAAGTAAAACTATTACATTAGAGAAGTTCGATAAATTCTTGAAGAAGTATAAAGGAATTATTAATATAAATGGAACAATCTTTTTAGGGCATGATTATAAAGAATCATTTATTTCTCAAGTAGTTAAATATCTGTTGGATTCAAGAAAAGAATATCGGCAGAAAATGAGAAAATTGGATAAGAAGAGCAATGAATACCATGTCTGTTCAAATAGACAATTAGTTTACAAAATTACAAATAATTCAATTTATGGAGTTCTGGCTAATAAGCATTTCAGATTCTTCAATGAGAGAATGGCTGAGGCAATTACCAAAACAGGTCAAGAGGTTAGCAAGTTTGTTCAATATCATCTGGGTCATTATTTAAAAACAGGTAATAAAGATATTGATTCAGATTTTATAATTAAAAGTGAGGATCAGATTCCATTTATATGTTATGGTGATACTGATTCTATATTTGTGAATATTTATGATTATTTGTATAGTAAGAATCTTATAGCGAAAGATGATCCAGATATAGTGGAGAAAGTTTTATCCTGTTGTAAAGAATTAGAGAACTACCTGAATAATGAATTATTGGTTAAGTTTGTTGAATTACATAATATTAAACCAGATAATTCTTTACTAAATCTGAAGCAAGAGGTAGTTGCTGATCGAGCATTGTTCCCCAATGTTAAGAAACGGTATTGTTTACATATAATAAATAAAGATGGTAGACCAGTTGATGAGTATGACATTAAAGGAATCTGTTTGAAGAGATCGGAATATCCTGATAAGACTAAAGAATACATAAAACAACTATTGGATCTGATCTTAAAACCGAAAACAATTAATTTTCATGAGATAAAAGATTTTATTGAAGAAAAGAAAAGAGAAATATATGATTTGTGTGCTGAAGGCGATGCGTCAATTGCAAGAATGGTTAATTTCACTAAACCAATATCTGAATATAAGAATAATAAAGTTCCATTCCATATTGAAGCAATGTTGCTCTGGAATAAATTAGAATATGAATGCTTTTTCCATGGAACAAAAGGTAAATTGTTTTTTATAAAGGGCATTGATGAAAATAGAGCACCTGAACATATACAGAAAAGAAAACATTTATTGAGCAAAAAAAATACAAGTATTGTTATACCAGAGGATTTGGAACGATTACCAGATTATTATATTGTTGATGTTGAAAAAATGATTGAGTACTGTTGGATAGAGCGTTATAAAGAAATAACAGAATGTTTACAAAGAAAATAAATTTTAAAAGAAGAAATCCAAGATTTCATAATCATTATTAAAGTATTTACCCAATTCTTCTTGATACCATTTATCAAGATGTATCAAATATTTAAATTTGATATTTGGTTCATCCCTCAAGGTTAATAATTTAAACTGGTTATTATGAAATGTTGTTATCTGAGCTATTTCTGAATTCTTATTTATTTTTTTGTTAAAGGTATAGACTTTCTTAATATACTTAGAGGTTCTCACGGTATTAATAAGTTTGGGCTTTCTCCTGAATTCTTCTTTAAGCATTATTAAATACCTCCCAGAAAGGATTTAACTATGAATACTTTGAATCAAACTTTGAATGTTGTTGAACATTTTTTTTCAATTCAAGGTGAAGGATCATTCTGTGGTACACCGTCATATTTTATCAGAATGGGGATTTGTCCTTTACGTTGTTTCTTTTGTGATTCAAAATTTACCTGGAAGAAACGAAATGAAGAATGGTCATTGGAAAGTTTATATAATGCTGTATTAAAAAATAAATGTAAGCATGTGGTTATCACTGGTGGAGAACCTTTCTATCGAGAAAATTATGATCAGTTGGTAAAAATGGCTTCTTTCTTTGCTAGAGATTTCATTGTAACCATTGAGACAACAGGTATATATGACCCAGAACAAATATATATGAATACATTATTTGATAATTTAAATAAATTTGAAAAAGACATATTGGATTATTCTCTTGAAGATGATATTGATGAAATGGATAATATTTATTTTTCCATTTCTCCCAAACTTAATATTGAGGCTTATTCAGAATGTAATAACAAAGTAGATATCTCAACAGTTTATGAGTTTTATAACCTGAGAAAATTCTCAAAAAAAATGAAAAAGTTCAATTATAAATATTACTATAAATTTGTTTATAGTTCTGAGATGATGGATTCGATAGAATCTTTTTTGAACAAATATGTTCCCGATAGATTATTACATGATAATATTTTTATTATGCCAGAAACATTTTTGGTTGATTCAGATAGAACAAACAGAAAAAATAAAGAAGAAGCAGCGGAGTTTTGTAAAAGAATGGGAGTACGATATTCTCCAAGGATACATGTTGATATCTGGGGATTACAAAGAGGAAAATAATATTATAAAAATAAAAAGAGGAGGATTTACTCCTCCTCTTCTTTGCCTTCGGCCCGGATGGTATCCTTTACAAGGATCCCATCCTCGGACTGGTTCTGGGGAAGAGACCCCAGAACCAGATCAGCCAGCGCCGGCGAATAGCGCTGGCTTATTTCTTGCCAATCTGACAACAGCGTCCCTGACGAGGTTATTATGATATACATCTCTCTCCTCCTGATAAATATCAAATCAATAATTAATATATATAATAAAAAATAAAAAATTTCGACAAAAACACATTATATATGGAGCAGAAGTGCCCCATATATAATGTGCTGAAATTTTTTATTGTTTCCATGGGTTTTAATGCAAAATAGATTGGAGTCAATAATATTCTTAAGTAATTCTGCCATTAAAAATATCATTGACTCACCTCGTAAAATTGCATTTATATTAAGGAGCACCCATGGAAGCCCTTAATATAAATGCTAACGAGGAATTTGGGTACTGCGATACGTGTCTGTGTCCATGATATTTCTCCTTTTCTTATAAAAAGGATATATTTCCACAATTCATAATCTAATATATATAATGAAAGGATATGAAGAAAAATGAACAATCATGAAACAAAAAATTTTTTGAATCAAGTTGTTTTAGAAGGAATTATTTCTTCTGAGGTAAGAATCTTCGAAATAGACAATTCCAAAAATGCGGAATTCTATCTTCTTAGCAGATTCTCAAGAAAAGATTCTGAAGAAAAAATTAAAGTCATTTTTTGGAAAGCAGATAGATATCTGCATGTATTGAAAAAGGATAATCATTTGCTTATTATTGGGGAATTACAAAAAGATAAACATGTTAACAAGAAAGGTGAGAAAGTTAATACGTTTAAGATATCGGCAAACTATGTTCAAGAGATCTTCAAGCCTCTCTTTTTAGAATTACCTATTTAAAAATAATTTTTATAAAGGAGGATAATAACCATGAGTTCATCGTTCGTTTCTGCTGCTTTACCCAGTGTGCAAAATCATATTGATGCTGTTATAAGAAAGCATTCTGATTATTTAACTAATGAAAATGTGAATAAGTTCTTGCATAACAATGTTGATAAATTCTTATCATCAATTGGAATTTATGTCGTAAAGGGTTGCAAGGTAGAGAAAAAATTGATTCAACGTTATGTGAAGCTATTAACAAGAATGCGTAATAAAGAATATATGAAGGATATAGAGATTATTATTGATAGCGGAGGATATTCAATACAGCAAGGATATGTAGAGAATAAGGATATACCCCATTTTATTAAGCTTTATCATGAATTCTTAAATAAGAATGATTACTTATTTAACTATGCTTTTACATTGGATCTATCTGCTGGATTCAAAAGTTGTCCATTTAAAACATGGAAAGAATTGGAAAATTTGAATATCGAATCATATCAATTAGCAGTCAACTTGCCTGAGCATATAAGAAATAAAATTTTGTATATTCATCATTTCAGAACACCAAAGTTATTTCAGATATATAAAAAAATGTTTTATGAATTGGAATTTCCAAAGTATTTTAAGAATTTCGCTACTGGTGGTTTGGTGAGCTTGGCCAATACCAAGAATACTCCCCCATGTGTTATGTATGTTGTTCCTTTAGTTCATGTTTTATCTTATGCTAAAAATAATAATATTAAGAAATTGAGATTTCATGTTCTGGGCGAGACTGAATTTAAATCTATTTTGGAGCATTGCTTTTTTGAAAAGCACATTAAAGAAACTCATGGTATTGATATCGAGATAACATATGATAGCTCATCTATTTTTAAGATTCTTGGGATGGGAAGATATATATACGTTTTGGATAAGTTTAATATCATAAGAAAAATGACTTTACGTTCAGACTCTTTGGATATGATGTGGAGAAATGAGGGAATTATAAAGGATTTATTTTATGATATAATCAACAAATCAATAGATGGATATGGAATAAAGAAGTTGAATAAAATTGATGACCCACTTTATTGTAACGGACGGATGAACAAAATTATATATACATATGGAATTTTTCAGATGTTTAATTTATTTGCCACCTTTCAAGATTTGTGCTATAAGATAGTCGATAAGCTATATCCGTATTATAAAAATAAGGAATTTTTCAGATTCAATGACGAGATTGATAAGTATATGATTAAATTTAATGGTGGTAAATTTTCCAGAAAGATTGATTACAGAATAAATAACATTCAGAATTCCTTGGAGGTGTTGGAATCATTGGATCTGGATTATATTGATTACTTGGTAAATAACTATATGGTATCGGAAGAATTTCAAAGCCTGATATAAAAAGGATGAATTATGATTGGTGATTATTTCTTAAACAGAAGCCTATTATTTACTTGTACGATTAAAGAAATTGAGAACGAATATTCTGACTTCTTTGTTGATCTGTTGTTTATTCTTGAATTGTATGATAAAGAAACCAAAAGGGATGATTTTTCTTTGGAGTTTAAGCAAAAATTTGATTTGGTAAAACATATGGTACGCAGGAGAATGCAAACTCCTGATATAAGTATTGATGAATTGATTGATGATTTATATGTTGGTAAATTTAAAGAGTTCATATCTTATCTCACAGAATTAAGTCAGGAGAAAATTAATAAAGAAGATATCATTACTTTTTATAATAAGATTTTGAAAAGAAGAAAAATGTATGAGATGATTTTTGCAGAACGAGAGCTGACAACTATTCTTAATGATATCAGAACAGAGAATTATGAAAGTGAAGATATAATACTTGAAAATTATGAAAAATTATTAGTGAATTTATATGATAAGCTAATTGAGAATAAAAATCGTCAAATGCATAGGCAGATCTCTAAATTAAGTTTGTTGGAGGATGATTATACTCCTGTTCTCAATAAATTACGTGAGGTATCTGATACCAAGCGAAGTGTAAAAACAGGATTTCGCCTTTTAGAGGATAGGTTTACTGCGGGGGGATTTGAATCAGATCGTTTATATCTTATCGGTGGGGAATCTGGTGTTGGTAAATCGATGTTATTGATTAATTTAATTTGTAATGCTTTAATAATGAATCAAAAAGCTCCAAGAGAGGATGGGAAGACTGATGTATTATTATATATTAGTGCAGAAAACTATTTGCATGAAACATTCTCTAGATTTTATTGCTGTCTTACCGGGACATCTGTAAAAAGTCTAAGTAAGAGAATAATGGAAAATGATGATGTGAATATAATGAGTAAGATTAAGGAGATATCTAAACAGAATAATTGTGATATTAAATTTTATTATTATGAGCCAGATAAAACAAGTGTCAATGATATTGAGGCATTGATTAAAGAAGTCACTAATAATCCAAATTATAATTTGAAGTGTGTCTATATTGATTATCTTGATAAAATCTCAAGCGGTGAGTTTAAAGGAACAAAAGAAAAGTCAGAAAGTAATAGATTTGAGCAAGGTATGGTTGCAAAGAAGTTTAAATTGCTAGCAAATAAATATTCAATTCCAATTGTGACTTGCACACAATTGAATCGCTCAGGATATAATGTGGATTCAAATCCCGATTTAACCCAAATGGGAGAATCCATGATTAAGATAAATGAATCAGATGTAGTTATATTCTTGCAAAATGTATCTGATCCTCTATATAATATAAATACGAAGTATGGTATATATCAATATAAAAAGATCAGAATGACTTTATTAAAAAATAGAAATGGAGCAATAAGTGAGCCTAAGTTGGTGGTTGTAAAACAACAAATAAATGATCAGAATTGTTTTAATTTCAGAATTTTAGAAATTGATGAGAATGGAAATGAGCTATATTGCGGTGAAATGATAAAAGAAAATAATTTACAGAAAGATATATTCGAGGATTTGTCAATTTCAGGTGATTATGATCAATTTGAAATTAAAAAAGATACAGCAATATATTATGATGGGGATGATGAGTTAAGAATTGAGGAGAATGAAAACCTAGAAATAAATTTAACGAAGGAGGTAAAAATTCGGGATCCAGATGATTATGATTCAGGCAATGTTCCTTTCTAGAATAAGATATAATTAATTCTATTAAAGAGAATAAATTACAAATTTCAAGATTAAGAAAAAGATTTTTTAATTAAATATGGAGGATTACTAAAATGGAAGATAAGAGCTATATAACTTTTTTGGAAGAAGCTGTTGGTGGATTGATCGGTAATAAGATGAATTATTATAAATCATCGGTTGATCAGATTATTGAGTGGCAAGATGAAAATAAGCCTCTGAAACATTCCGAAACCTCATCTGCATTAACTAATACAGTTCAGAAAATTCTCGATAATAAAGTCGAGAAAATACAAGAAGATCTCCAGGATGCTGATGAAATAATTGATGAAATTTATGATCAAAAATTCGATATCAATTTAAATGAGGATGAAGAAGTCATCCTTAATAAGTTGTTATCGGAAATTGAATCTATTGAAGATTTAGATAAAGCTTTGGTAAATGAAGATGAATTTTCAGAAGAATTAGAGGATGATGAGAGTATCATTAATGATATTATCGATGAGGATAATAAAGAAGTTGATTTAAAGAGAGAACTCGATTCGATATTCACCGAGGACACAGAATTGATGCTTGAGAAAGTAATGGATGATGATGAGGAAGACGAAGAGGATTTAGAAGACGAACTTGAAGATGAGGAAGACGAAGAGGATTTAGAAGACGAACTTGAAGATGAGGAAGACGAAGAGGATTTAGAGGATGAGGACGAATTCGAGGACGAAGAGGATTTAGAAGACGAACTTGAAGATGAGGAAGACGAAGATTTTTAAATTTTAAAATAAACTTGTTTATTGTAGAAAGATCCACTCAAAGTAACCTACCACGGGGCAAGCCTCGTGGTTTCCTGTGCCTAATTTTTATGACTTGGGTGGATCTTTTTCCATCAATATTAGAGAAAGGAATATGATTTTATGAAGGTACGTATATCTTATTATTTAAAGAATCAATCCAAGCCAGTTGTTTTTCAATCCTCGGACGAACGATCGTTATCTGAAATCGAAGATAGCTTGATTTCCAGTTTGAAAACAATGGGACTTAGTTGTGTATCTGATGAGCAAAAGGCGTTAATAATAAAAAATGATGATGTTTCAGCAATTTTTATTGAGAGTACGGAGCAAAAGAATAACGCTCTCAAAATAAAAGGTAAGCACAAAGGAGAAGAAAATAAAAAACCTGAAATGAAATCTAAAAAGAAAGAAATTGATACCAATGTTACTATTATTGATAATATCCAAGAATCAGCAGAGAAAGAAGAAAATGATAAGATACCTGAAATAATTTTGGATCTCCCTGAAATAAATGAAGCCGAGGTACCTCAAATTGTTTTGAGTTCAGATAAAGATGACGAGGAGGATTTTAGTAATGATAACCACAACAATGATAGTGGCACTGATAGTATTTTTGACGATACAGATAATAATAATTAATTTGCTTATTTATTCTTGGTTAAAACATAAGATTGCTGTAGAGAAACGTGATCTTTTATATAGAAATTCAGAAAAGCTTTTATTAATTTTGGAGGGAATCAAAACTCAAGCATATGACAAAACATTTAAAGAATATGTTTTAATTAAAACGGCTGATCGCATCAAAACAAATCATCAAGAATTACAAGATGCTGCCACGAATTATGTGAAGCTGATTGTTGAATATTGTGGCCCAAATTTGCTTAATGACATGATTGAGATATATGGAAGTAAAGATAGTTTTTATAAACTTCTTATGGATGGGTTTGTAACAAAAATTATATTGGATGAAAGTCAAATGATTGAAGATAAAATTAATATAGAGGAAATTTAATTTCCATCTTTCCAAACATAAATATTATTTCTACAATCCCAAATTCTATCATAGTTATTCAATTGCATGTTTACCCATTCTGTCAATTCAGGATCAAATTACTGTAACTTATTTTCTAGCAAATGTTTTTGAAATTGTAAACGAGATATTCTTTGTAGGTTTTCATTTAGGTAATAATAACCAGGGACAGTTCTTCCAATGTATACAAAATTAATTTTATGATAAGCTTTCCCCTCACCATATCTTAAATCAACATATGTAATAACAGTTCTTGGATTATTTTTTTTCTTGAAATAATTAAATAGTTTTGATAATTCGCCATCTGGTTTTCTTTTTACATAACCTACGCAATACAGGATCTGAATCATTTAGTAAATAAATATAAAACTCGAGGGCGTTATTTTTTGCTAAATCTTCGTTAATGTAATCAAAAAGAGGTTTATTGTTGTAAATTAATTTTCTGAGAAATGGAACAAAAGACCTTTCTAATTTCCATATAGTTTTTAGTTTTATATCTCTCATTTATTTTATCGAATATAAAATTTCTCAGTTCATCATACATTTTAAGAAGTCTCATTTCTTTTTTTGAAGTTTATTAATTTTTTTATATATCATATAATTATTTTCGTTACAATCTTATAACGATATTTTTAATCTGAAAAGGAATAAATTTGTAAATAAATCAAATTCGTTATCATAATTATTTTTCTATATTGGAGATCAGAATGGCTGGTATATTGAATAAGATTAAAACTTCAATTTTTGGTATGAAGGTTGATAATTCCGCAGATGAAAATATAGATAAGACACTATATTCAATAAGTCAGAAGTTATTAAATAAAGATTCTTTGAATTCTGTTGATCTGGTTAGAGATTTAATTTCAAAAAGTAATTTGGCGTTATCTAACGCAAATATTTCTTCAGATTTTTTCCAAGGAATTACCTCAAGCACATTATTATTACATGATAATAAAGATAGAATATATAGATACATAAACGCAGAAGAAATCTGCGATGCAATTCCCTACTGCGCTAAAGCATTGAAAGTTCTTACAGATCAAATTATATCTCCAGATGATATAACCAAAAAAATCATTCAGATTTTTGGATTTGATACTAACGAAGAAGAGAATGATGATATAAAGTTTATAAGAGAAATAAATGAGCAATTGAATCTGGATGATAGTATGTATGAAATTGTATATGATACATTAAAGTTTGGGGATCAATTTATTGAGATATGTGATATCGAATCATCAGAAGTACCAATCACTCAGACAATATTGACAGAAGATGGTTCCGATATATTCGAAGAAGATGAGGAATTTACTGTTAATGTACCCACTGTTGTTTTGAATGAGAATGGAGAGCCTGAAATTACAAATATAGAGAAACATATAAATCTGGAGCTGGTTATTGAAGACGATTCCAATAAGAAAGAATTATCTCTTGATAAATTATCAGATAAAGATAAAAAGAATGGGATTGATTTGTCTAACTTAAGATTAATTATTCATGATCCCGCATATGTAATTAAGATACAATCCAATCGTTTTAAATTATGCTTGGGTTATTTGGTTATTCCAAAGACAGATCCTAGCAATTCTCCAATGAATCTCTTGACGGGATCAGGTAATATTGGTGCTCAAATTCTGAAACAAACCAATCTTTATTATAATTATACAGGAACAAATAATGATTTCTTTTCAGGAGTGAATCAAATATATAAGCAAATTATTGATAAACTAAAGAAGCATCTTCTTTCAAAAGATGAAAATAAGATTCGAGATAAAGAAGATATTTCTATTAATAAAAATGAAGCATTGAATATCTTAAGTAGAGCAATAAAAGATATTGATGACAATTCAAAATTGTTTCGAGTAAGATATGTTCCTCCGGAAAGAATGGAGCATTTTGAGATTTATAATAAACGTTTCTTCCCTTATGGAGAATCAATTTTATATAAAAGTACGTTCCAAGGAAAATTGCTTATTGCTTTGGAAACTGCTTTGACTGTTAAAAGACTATCGGATTCAACTGAGAAGAGAATTATTTATGTTGAATCGGGTGCCATATCAAGAAATGTTAAAAATACTATTGAAATTCTTAAAGAAGGATTCAAAAAGAGAAAATATAGCTTGGATTCATTTGGAAGTATTGGAAGCATTCCAAGTTATATAAATACATATGAGGATTATTATATTCCACAGAGAAACGGTAAACGTTATGTTGAATTTGATACATTAAGTCCTCCAATTAATATCAGAGATATATCTGAGGAGTTAAAATTTTTCAGAGATCAATTAGTTGCTTCTCTGGATGTTCCTCCTTCATTCGTAAGTTTGGAAGAGAATTCTGTTACAAAAGCCAATTTAGCTCAAGAATCAAATGTATTTGCTAGAACCATAATAAGCTATCAAGCATTGTTTGGTAAATGTATACAAAGATTATTTTCAAAGATTTATCGTTTTTGTCGTAAAGAAAAAATGCCAGACGTTAGAATTAGTTTGTCACCACCGAAATTATTGCAATCTGAAATTTATGCTGACTTTCTTGATATTGTTATGCGTATTGCTAACTCATACAATGAATTGGGAATTCCAAAGGAGCATGTTGTTAAGGAATTGCTATCCTTAGAATGGGAGAAAATTGAGCATTCCAAAGTTGAAAAAGCATTAGAGGATAGATTAAAATCCTCTAAAGAAGGATCGGAGTATGGTGGAACTCAATTTTGAAATAAATTTTAAAAAATAATGGGAAAACATAATGAAGACATTAATTGAAAAGCAATATATTTTGAGTGAGCAAACTCCTCTCGGGCAAGATCTTCCAAAACCGAAAGAAAATGAACCTATCCCAACAATTAAGCAACGGTCAAATGAACCCCCAAAAGAAGATTTTACATATAATAAAAATATGTCTAAAGAAGATAATTATGGGGAGGATGAAGGTCAATATCAAGAAAAGCAAGAATTTGATAACGAAGATACTGGAGATGAAAATTTTGATGAAACAAAAGATGAACAGGAAGAGCATGAATTTAGTGAAAGAGGGGGAGATGAAACACCACCATCGTCGATTGACCTATCAAAGATATATAAATTGAGAAAGATATATCAAAAATTAAAAACCCTATCAATGTTGCTTCTGAAATTCAGTGATCATAGAATTGAAAGATTGAGAATTGAATTGAATGAAGCAATATTTTTATTTCAGAAACTTCTGATTCCAAATTTAGATAATATGGTGGATCGTCTTGATGAGATTACCTCGAATTATCAGAAGTTGCTTAAAGATTATTTTATTAAATTACAAAAAATTTATGATAAAAGAATAAGTGAAAAAAAGGAAAAAATCCGGAGGAAATAGATCGATGTATTTCTTAATTGAATCACCTCAAATAATGCAAATTCCAAAAATTACCAAAAAAAATCCAGATAGAATTCGTATGGAGTGCTGTCTCCAAACGTTGGGAGTTTTAAATAGGAATAAACGAAGATATCGTGAGAAAGATTTTAAAGAAGCATTGGAAGGTATTAAAGATCGTATTCAAGAAGGTGGCTTTGTTGGAGAATTGGATCACCCCACAAAATTTGATGATATGAAAAGACAATTGACTGTTCTTTATTCAAGATCATCTCACAGAATTCTAGAAATTGGAATTGATGGAAATAAAGTTATAGGAGTAGTTGAGACTTTAAGAACGCCCATGGGTAAAATACTTAAGAATTTAAGTGAGGATGGTATTCCTGTTGGATTTTCATTTAGAGGAGCGGGAGAGGTTAACAGAGTAACAGAAAGTGGAAATTTTTATTTTGAGGTGACAGCTCCTCTGCACATTGTAACCTGGGATTCGGTTTCATACCCCTCGCATAAAGAGGCTAAAATTGTCAGAATTAGTGAAAACACATTTGATAATGTGAGAGAATCACTTGCCCCTTTATGCGAATCTACCGAGATTCAAGAGCGTGAAGGAATGATTTGTACTAGTGAAGGTATTTGTTATTTGCCAAACGATTTTGATAGATTAGTTAAGAAAAGAATAATACAACTTAAAAATAAATTTAAAATTTAAGGTGAGAATAAGTTATGCCTACCGCACCTACTCAAGAACGTTCTGTTGATCCTTATAGCAATAATCGTTTTTCTTCGGTAATTAACCGTTTAACCAGAGTGGTTACCGGAGGTAAAAACGTAATTATTTTTCCAGGTACATCTTTTCGTATTCAAAAATCAGAAGATCCAGAAAAAGAATTTACAAGTATTGTAATTACCAGTGGAGTTGCTGTTAAAGATGATGTATTGATTCATATTACGCAAGATGATTTTGAATTGGATTTGACCGATGAAAGTAATTATATTGATCAAGATGGAGGATTGGATACCGCTGGTTTTTATTACATAGTATTATATTATTTTTACGCAAGACGGTATCCTCACCCTCAAGCTTATTATAAGATATTGAAAAATATCAATCTCTTTGATCCAACAAGATATCTTTTCATAGGTGGGATTTATATCATTGAAGAAAATAGTGATTATATAATTGATTGGGTTAACAGCCCAAAATATGTCGATCCCTCTAATCCAAATGTAAGACGAGAAGGATTTGAGATAAGTCTTGAGTGTATTGATGGTGGTGTCTTACCTATAGAATAAAATAAAAGAAGGAACATAAATTAATTATGGAAAAAAATATTAGAGATTTGGAGAATTTTCCAATTCCTGAGCAATATCAGGTATTGGAAACCTTTAGTAGTAATGAGGCAACCAACATAAATAAAATTCTTCGGACTATGTTGGTTTCCAAGTTTCCGCTAACCAACCCTATTAAAGTTCCAAACTGCGTGATAAAAAGTTTTCCAGGGTTTGATTATTCATTTAGTAATTTAAATAAAACCGTTACCTTAACAAGAGGTATATTTATAATTAACGAAGTAATGATTCAAACATATGAAAATGTAACATTGGAATTGAATAATTCTTCAAGTTATTATGATTCGAAGCCCAGCGGAAGTTTTAGTAATAAGGTAATTTATTTTGCTGCTCATTATAATTATGAACAGAGTGAAGATGTAACTCTTGGGATTATCTCCAATATAGATACATATAATGCGGATAAAGAACATTATTTATTGATATTGGATATTACCGTTGATGGATCGGGAGGTAATATCACAGATATTGATGATGTTGTTTGGCATGATGGATATTCTGATACTCAAGAAAGTATACCATTCTCTTTAAAGGTCGTTGATGATGGTTGGTTAGAACCAATTCCAGATTATTATGTGGAAGCTGCTAACAATGAAGAACATCCATTTTATGATCCAACAATTATACCTCTTAAAGTAACGAAAATAAAATTGAAAAGAGGAAATCAATATGATATAAATAATTATACCCCAGAAGATGGAGAATTAGTTTGGGGAGAGAATACAAAACGTTTGAAAATTGGTGATGGCTCGACTAGAGGGGGAATTGATATACTGGAAGGTAATGTTGATTTCTTATCTCAGCAAAAGTATTATGGAACTGATTTCAATGGGAATAAAGGCTTTCATAATATTCCCCATTATGTTGATCTGAATTCTTACAAGTTTTATACAGAATCGGGCGAGATAGATTATTTAAATAATTATATTCCAAATATCAAATTTTCAGATTCAACTAATAAATATGTAAGCGTTTTTATTCCAATTTCATATGATAAATTACAAACGCGAGATATTGGTCTGAGAATTACCTATGCTTTATCTGGAACAGGTCCTGAAGGAGCAGATAAAAATATAAGATTGGGATTTGTTACACAAAATTTTATACGAAATTCTCAATTGAACAATCATATGGATAAAAGCTATATAGAAAGAACTCTTATCAGCACAAGTGATAATATTGGGAAAATCTCAACATTTCATCTTGCTATAAATCCATCTGAATTATATTGGGCATATCTCGACCAAGATAAACGTAATGAGTTAGTTAGCAAACTAAGTGATCCTTCTACCAGACAATCTTATAGAATTTCGAGAATACAAGATTATTTGAATTGGGGAAGAAAAATTGGCTTTGAAGGTATTATTTTAACATTATATAGATTGGGAGAAAGAGATGAAGATACATATCCAGGAGATTTTCATTTAATTGATTTGTATGCATATCCAATAAGCAAAGGTTCAGAATATGCATATCTAACCGGTAGTTATTTAAACGCTACCGCGCTTCCAAGCGAATGTCTTCATTTTTCTTTTGATGAAAAAACCACAGCTCTGGATATTGATATGCCCAATCGGTGTGTGCATTTTTGTGGTTTCAATTCTTCAACTCATGGAATAATAGCAGGTGGTTCTCATCAAATTGCTGGAGTTTATACAAACAGTGATAAAATTTATAGAATCGAATTTCCTTTTAAAATTTCTGTTGCTGAAGAAGTGAGTAAATTAAGTCAGCCAATAACTTTTTCTGGAGGATGTAACTCATCTTCTTCGGGATATAGCATGCATGGAACAAATCAGCTATCTGGATCACATAGTTATGTTGAAAAATATATATTCTCATTGGAATCCTCTGATGCATCTCGAATTATGGAAGGAAGTACATTTTCAGGTGATTTTAAGAAAACTATTTCCTTCAATTCTTCTACTCATGGATTTGCTGTAAGTAAGCATAGCGTTAGAAGGATGACTTTTTCTTCTGAAGGAGATAGTTTAGTTACAACTAATAAGGGTTCATCCTATTTATTGGGTTTTCAAGGTACAGGATTTAATTCTTCACAGATAGGATATACTGTGGGAGGACTTTACGAGAGCAATGGATTATCAACTTGTTATAAATATCAATTTCCTTTTAATTCGGGTGAGTGTTCTTTGGGTGGAAATTTAAATTATGGAAGATTTGTATGCGGTGGGGGAAATTCTTCCATAGCTGGGTATGTTATGAGTGGAATGAGCTATCAAATATCTCCTTATAAAGCTATTGAGAAAGTTATTTTTCCATTTGATTCTGGAACAGCAGTAATATGCGGAAATACAATGTTCAGCGATACCATGCAAGGTGTTGTTATAGATGGAACAGATTTCGTTAATTTATTTACATAAGAAGGAGTATTTCAAGTGTCTGTATGTATCTCTCCTGTTTTAATTAAGTTTAAACGAGGTATACAAGCCTCTGTTGATAATTTTTATCCTGATTATGGTCAAGTTGTTCTCGCGATAGATACAAAACGTATATTCATAGGTGATGTTGCCACCCCTTCTGGGCATGATATTTTAATTGGCAATGTTTCAAATCTGGATAAAGCAAGATATTATGGAAGTAATTCAAGATATATAAGAGGATTTCATGATTTACCTTCCGTTGTGAATATTGGTCCCAAAGATGTGGAAGTAATTGGAACGGGGAGCGGAGTTTCTCTCACGAGCTTAAAATTTAATTTGGAGATGACAGCTGTTGTTCCAGTTCTCTCTTTTTCAAAAACCGACAACCAGTTTATAAATTTCACATTCAAGAAACTTCCATCTTGGAATCCAGATAAAGAGTTGAGAATGAGAGTTATCTTTATGACTAATGCTGCTATTACAAATGATTATAATGTGAAGTTATTAACCAGAATCAGACGACTGAATTTACAAGATGATCCTCAATTTACACTCGGTTTGGAATTTATCTATGAGAATTTTTATGAAGACACAATTGATATTTCGAAAACGCCAAATTGGCCAGCATGTAACGCAATCACTTTATCCAATGCTAGAATAAGGCTTATAGATTCAAATAAAGAAGGTGAAAAAATCACAATTGATTTACAGCGGGATTGGGAAAATGATAGTCTTCCAAACGATGTCGTTTTTTATATTCTAGGTATACAAATTTATCAACCTGTCAATGGGACTGAGAATGCTTATTTTATGGGCGGGGGAAATCTTGACGATACAGCCTATATAGATTCTATCGAGAAGTTAAATTTTCCATTCGAGAATGCTTTAACTTATACAATAAATAATTTGAATATTCAAAAGAAGAATGGCGGCGGATGTAATTCCACAACGCATGGATATTGTATGGGTGGGGCAAGTGCCGCTACCACGTTTTTATCATCCATTGACAGATTAAATTTTTCTTTTGATACAGCCAGGATTCAAGCAATTGGTACATTAACAGTTAATATAAATGGAAATTCAGCTTTCAATTGCAGTACACATGGATTTAGTATAGGCGGAGAAACAACATATGGTACTTCAATTTCCTATATTGACAGATTGGAGAAAGTCCCATTTAATATTGATACTGTCTTTACAAGAACTTTTGCTTCTTTAAATACAATGGTAGCTTTTTCAAATTGCGTTAATTCTTCATCAAATGGATATATAATCGGTGGTTATAATACAGGTTATACATACAATATGTCAAAGAAAATGGAGAGAATTACCTTCCCAGGTGATTCAGGAAAAGCTCAATTACTTGGAGAAGTTACGATATTAGATTCAGGTGAAAATAATAGAGGAGTATATGGATCACATTGCTGTAATTCTTCAACAGATGGTTATATAATGGGTGGATATAATGTGAATACTATTTTTCAATTTTCTTTTGCTGATCCATTGGTTACCACCAGAACTATGAATTTGGTTTCCAGCAGATTACATGGGGGAGGATGTAATTCAAGTGAATATGGATTTAGTTCTCGAGGATATACAACTGAAAGTGTCTTTGTTAATACTATTGAAAGAATGAATTTCTCGATGCCTGGAAGTACATCTGTAGTTAAAGGACAAGCAGTTGCGATATATGGCTGTCCATCAGTTTGTGATGGAACAGATTTTCTAACATTATTTGCGTAAGGAGTTTAAACGTGCCCACGGTTATTAAAATAAGAAGAGGCCCGAAAAGCCAAATAGATCAATATATTCCTAAAATTGGGGAATTTGTTTACGATAAAACAAATGGAAAATTACTCTTTGGAGATAATTTCACTCCTGGGGGATACCATGTCATTTTTGGTAATCAATTTGTTGTGGAGAATAATACATATTATGGAAGTAGTACTTATGGAGTTAGAGGATTTCATATCTTTCCTTCAGGCGTTGATATTACCGCCAAAGCATTAAATTCGAATTCATCTAACAATGGATATGCTGACCAATATTTTGAAATCATTGATGGGGAAGAATCAACCACTTCCTTTGGATTTAAATATGATCTACTATGGGATAAGACTAAGGATGTAAATTTTAAAATTTCATATTTCTTGGAAGATAGTGGAAGTGAAGGCACATATGTTGAAATAACTACTAAGGTATATCTATTGTATAAAGGAGATTTGTCCTCATCTGTGACATCTGGTGATGGGGTTCTAGAAGATGGGGTTGATACCATCACTGCATATGATAATGAAAATATTGGTAAGATTGATATTATAACCTTGATGAATGGAAGAATACCTTGGCAAGCAACATATAATGAATCAAATCCACCAGAATATGTAATTGTAAAATTTATACGTTCAGATAGTGATACATATGCAGGTTCATTAAAAATTCTGAATATTTTTGCTTATCAAATTGCAAACGGGAATGAATATGGATATTATCTTGGGGGTGTAAATGGATCAGACTATGAAACTGGATTAAAAAATACAATACAGCAATTTGTATTTCCTATGAATTCAGGTGAAATACGTGTTTTAAGTCAGACTTTAAGTGAATCTAAATTCAGAATGTCAGCATTCAATTCAAGCACCCACGGATATAGTGTGGGTGGTCAAATTGATGAGTCATCCGACTCTTTATCTACCATAGAGAGTTTTAAATTTGCTTTTAATAGTGGTCAAGCAAATGTTTCAGCTACTTTGATGGATAAACGTGCTTCTTCATATGGTCTAAATTGTTCCTCTTATGGATTTACTATTGGTGGATTGGATAAAGGAAGTTCAGGCGTGGGTTCCTTCTATAGTAGTATTGAAAGAATTAATCTGAGTTTTTCTTCAATAACTTCTAAAAAAGGGAATTTGCTGGCATATGAAGATAATCCATATTCTTGTTATCGTGCTCATATTATGGCATTTAATTCTTCTGAATATGGATTTTGCTTAGGTGGATTCGGGTTTAATGTCAGCGGTGAGGATTTATATATGACTCCTTTTAGTTATATAGAGAGGTTTAGTTTTCCATTTGATGTTGGAAACTGTTTGGAGGGAGGAAGATTAACAATGAGTTATGATGTTAATCCTCAAATAGAACCTGAATTAGATCCCAATAATACTAAAGGTACTCATGGAGCGGGTGCTTGTAATTCTTCCACATATGGATATTTATTTGGGGGGCACGCCGTTGGTGTAGCTGGTGGTTATTCAGAGGATAGAGGAGAAACGGTTTCAAAATTTGATTTTTCCCAACCAAATGGCAATTCAACGGTGATAAGTGATGTAAAAATAAGTGATATAGCTAGATCTCAAGTGTCAGGATGTAACTCAACAATTTATGGGTATGCTATTGGAGGGCATTATAATTTACAGGTGTTTTTCCAAAAAATAGATAGGGTTCTATTTCCTTTTGATGGATCGGGAACGGTTGATAGTGTAAGGATTTGCGGAAATCTCTCTGGTACAAATCATAATTCTGGTGTATCTTGTGATGGAACAGATTTTGTAACTATGTTCCTGTAACAAATTTTGAGAGTGTAGGTAAAGTTTAATGAGAAAGGAATACTTCGATGGGAATAGTTCTCAGACATGCTTTCAATATCTCTATTATAATTCCAACTGTTAATCATTTAGAGAACTGCTTAAAACCGTGTATTGAAAGTATCTTGAAATATACTGATTTCTCTAATTTGGATATTCAGATTGTAATTATAGCAAATGGATCAGACGAAGATACAATCAAGTATTTACAAGAATTGTATCAGAAATATATTTCTTTTATAAATATTATTCATATCGATCAACCTATAGGATTTCCAAAAGCAATTAATGAAGGATTGAAATATAGTTTTGGTAAATATATTGTTATTCTAAATGACGATGTTGAGCTATTGCATCAAAGACCAAATACCTGGTTAAATCTTTTATATAAGCCATTTATAGAAGATCCTATGATGGGTATTACGGGATGCCATAGCCTGATTTGTCCAGTTACCAATGAGGAATTTATTTTATTCTTTTGTGCAATGATTAAAAGAGAAGTTTTTTCTGCAGTTGGATTGCTAAACGAGGCATTTAGTCCAGGTTATGGAGAAGATATTGATTTTTGTATCAGAGCAAAGAAATTCGGATATAGTATAAGAAATGTGAATACCAATATACATTATCCCAATGGAAAAGATTATGTGGTTGGAGATTTTCCAATTTCTCATAAAGGTGAAATGACAGTTCATGACATATCCAATTGGGAAGAAATAAAACAAAACAATAATGAATTACTAAGAAAATTTTACGCTCAAGATAATATCAAAAAGGAAAATATTTCATTGTCCAAATTGATGGAAGAAAAGAAAATTACAAATGAGAATATATTGATCACGCATATCAATTCAAACAATGTGACTGTTGGGATTTCGACCAAGGATCGCTATAACATATTACCTTTAACATTGGAAGCTGTTATCAATCAAACAGTTATGCCCAAGAAAATATTTATATTTGATGATAGTGATAATGAGATTGATATAAAAAGTGATATTCTTTACACAAGTCTCCTTCATATAATGAGACATAAAAATATTGAATATGAAGTATTGAGAGGAAGTAAAAAAGGTCAGGTACACAATCATCAAACTTGTTTGGAATTATCCTCCACTGAATTTATTTGGAGAATTGATGATGATAATATACCTGAACCTAACGTATTGGAAGCTTTATTAAATGAAATGAATAAAGATAAAAATATTGGGGCAATTGGAAGTTTAATTCTGGAAACAAATGCAACGAATAGAAGTCTACCTTCATTTGTAACCGGAGATATTCAAGATATCTATTTTGGATTGAATCCACAATGGTTTATCCATAAAGACCCCAGAATAATTGAAACCGATCATTTGCATAGTAGTTTTTTATATAGAAAAAGAGCAGGGTTTCCAAAAGGATATTGTTTGGAGTTAAGCAGGATTGGATTTCGAGAAGAAACCATTTTTACTTATGAAATGAAGAGAAATGGTTGGAAATTATTTATTCATCCAGATATTATTACCTGGCATTTGAAAACAAAACATGGAGGAGTTAGAGATTTAGATATCAAATTAAAGAATGAGGATGAAGCTTTATTTTATCAGAAACTAACTACAGAATGGAACATCAAACCAAGATATTTAAAATCATATGTATTGCATAATGGTATTGGGGATCATTTTATGTTCAAAATGTTATTACCTGAGATAAGAAAAAAATATCAAGATAAATATAAAATTATTATAGCTTGTTGCCATCCCAAGGTATTTTCTGATATAAAGAATGATGAGACAATACAGATAGTTAATGTTGAGGATGCTATCAATGCCTTTGGATCATCCTGTATACAAAAGAATTGTGTTTACACGTGGTGTAAGAAAAATAATTGGGATGGTAGTTTGTTGGATGCTATGAGGATATTATATCTTGGAGAATATACAAATGAAGAAAATCATAATCAGTCCGTATTCAACTAAACTACAAGATAAACCCAATCCCAAGAATTATCCTTATTGGAATGAGATAACCAAACTTTTGAAGAGCATGAATTACTTTTTGATTCAGGTTGGGGTTGATGGTGAAGAAAGATTAAGAAACACTGATTTTTTCAAGATTAATCTTGATTTTAATACCGAATTGAAAGAATTGCTTGATTCTTGTTTCTGTTGGTTTTCTGTAGATAATTTTTTTCATCATTTCGCTACATATTATAAAAAACCTGGCGTGGTTATTTTTACTGTCTCAAATCCAAAATTATTTGGCCATACTCAGAATCTCAATTTACACAATGGTGAAGAGCATTTTCGTAAAGATCAATTTGGTGTATGGTCAAAATCTGAATACAATAAAAAAGCATTTATTGACCCAAAGAAAGTAATTGAGGAGTTTACTAAGCGATTTCAATAATTGAATAAATTTTAAATTTCTCTTATAAAAAGGATATAATTCTGTGGTAGTCGTTAAGATTCTTCTTAAACGCGGTTTTGAGATAAATAGAGAGTCGTTTGTACCTAGTTTAGGAGAACCTTTAATTTCAATTGATAAGCATCGTTTTTATATTGGTGATGGGGAGACCCCGGGCGGTCGTATACCGATTTATTTTTTAGATGATCTCGAAGATGTAATTATAAATTTATCATATTATAAAGTTATTCAGGATCATTGGAATTATGATTCATCAGCCAGATACTTCCTGGGGATGGATTCATCGAATATATGGCGTAATTTTCTTATTGATCAAACCGATTTACCATATCATATTAATGTAAAACGATTAGCCGATGGATCGGTTACTAATGAAGAATTTCAGTATTTGAAAGATACAACCGCTAATATACAATGGCAATTGAATTATAAAGCATCAATTTATGGTACACCCAATTATTATTTCCAACTTGAGAGAAAGAATTTTGGTCCTCTATTTAAGAATGCTCTTTATACAGATATTGATTCAAGCAGTACCTCAATAATTGGAAATTTTCCAGAAATTATTGATCCATATAATCCTCTTGTTGAATTAAGAAACTTTATTGATGATGATTATGGAAGTTTGAGAGTCAAGAGTTTAATTGTTGATGGCACGATTGGATTTATAAATATTTATAATCTTGATTATTGGGATACCTGGATTTATCTGTCTCGAAATACCACAGGTATTCCAATGGTTGATTGCGGAATTAGAGTCGTTAGAGGAGTTGAAGCAGATGCTCGACTATATTGGGATGAATCAAATAATATCTGGAAAGTTGGTACTCTTGGTAATGAATATGAAATTGTAAATACCCACAAAGTTCAGAATATTTATAATAAAACATTATTTTCTCCAATTTTGGTAACTCCTCGTATTAATGATTATAGATTTGCTCAGCATACGCATATCAATGCTGTACAGGGTGGGAAATTAACGGATGAGGCTTTAAGTATTCCGGTAAGACCAATTAAAGGTGGAACTGGAAAGGATTCCAGATATTGGAATGGAATTGTAAAAGTTGAATATGGAAATTGGTATGCTGAAGAATTGAATGCAGAGGATCTTCCACCACATATTCATGATCATGATAATCTTATAAATGTGACAGAGGATCAGCATCATCCAAGATTACATGATTTAGATAGTGATCAAGATCATTATGGTATATTAAGTTCTGAAAAGGGTGGAACCGGATTTGATTGGTATGGAAATGGTCAGTTCCTTATGGGCAATACCCAAGGAACATTGAATAAAGTACAGTTAATAACCCTCGGTAATATTTTCGTTACATATGATGGTACTTTCTTTGGATTGGGTGCTTATGCTGGATATGATACAATCAAGAATGATTTCTGGACATTTCCAAAAAGAACCACAATTCGATTTAGTGGATCTGGAATCTTGATTAATGATGATGAAGATAATACTCATATAAGAGTACATGACAATTTGGAATCCATCGCCGCTATGATTGACGAAGAGGGTATTCTGGTAAGAAGATGGGATACTGTTCTTCATAAATATGAAATAATAACCAGAAAAATTGAAACACCTTTATCGATCAGTATAAGTGATACATATCTTGATATTGCAAATTCTGAAGGAAGAAGTGGTGATATCAGATTATATATTGGGCAAAGAGTTGTTACAACAGATACTGATCAATATATATCAGGATTAAAAACAATTTTATATCCAATTTTAATTAGACCTGATATAAAGGATTTCTCAGATGCCACACATTCACATGAAACTTCGATACAAGGTGGAAAATTAACCGAGAAATCTCTCAAACCTTCAATTCTAGGTCAAAGTGGTAAATTCTTAGTAGTTCACGATGATAATAATATTGGATTATATGGATTAGTTTATCGAAGCAATCCAGATGAAAATTTAGTATTACAAATTGATAGAGATGCTTTAAATAAAGAAATACAACTTTCATCTTCCTGGACTGGTTCGTTATCCATAACACGGGGCGGTACAGGATCAACATATCGAGAAGGAGCATTAAATAATTTACTTCCTCCTCAAACTAATAATGCTGGAAAATTCTTATCTACCGATGGAGTAAATGCGAAGTGGGATACCCGTGTGGGTATTTTATCAATAAATGAAGTTACCTGCATGGATCAATATTTGATTGTCGATAGTAGTTCGTTACCATTTTTGGAGATAATCTCAAATACAGATACATGTGAGCATATATTTAAATGGAAAGGTGGGTATTTAGATACCTCTAAGGGTGGTACAGGTAACTTTTCTTTCTTACCTGGATCTGTTATTTTTTCAGATGGAATTAGATTAACCGAAGACAATTCCAACTTGTATTGGAATTTCGTTGATAAGAAACTGGGTATCGGAACGGATGATCCTATTTCGCCTCTAACTATTGTAAGCCAGGGAGGATATGAAAGTGGTTTAACCATAAAATCTTTAAACCCAGAAGAATATTCCTCTCTCGATTTTCTTACACCCTCTGAAGGATTGGGATTTAAAATTGGTTTATATGGGCCTGATAATTTTGAACCGAATAAAGCATTTCTTTATAATGAATTGGGCCCTATCAGTTTTATTATATCCAATTATGAAGCTTTAAATATAACTAAGGATGGAGTTGGAGTTTTTGTTGATTATCCAACCGCTTATTTGGAAATAAAAGCGGGTGAATCAGATATTGCTCCATTAAAAATAAATGATGGTGAATTATTAACTTCCCCTCAAGAAGGTGTAATTGAGAGATATCAAGATAAATTATATTTTACTACCTCTGAATTAGAAAGAAAAGAAATAGTTTTATCTCCTCCTCAAAGTGGAAATGCTGGGAAAGTCTTAATAACCGATGGAGAAAATACTTCTTGGGGGGATTATACGCAATATTGGGACGAAGATATCCCATCCGATACAATTTATAGTGTATTTGTTGATAAAAAGTTAGCTATTGGGAAGACTGAAGCAATATATAAATTTGAGGTTGTTGGAGATATTAATATACCGGAAGGATATAACTATAAGATAGATGGTGATAATTTATCATATACACATGTTGGTGCTGCTCCAGAAGATCATAATCATGGAACAGGTACCACGAATTATGTGCCAAAATTTTTAAATGGACAAGAGGGTACATTACAAAATTCATTATTATATAGTACCTCACTTGGGGTTTCGATTGGTAAAACAGATCCACAGGGGTTATTGGAGGTATTCTCGAACCCCGATAGAAAAGGTTTTGTCCAAAGTACCTCTAGTGGAATTAAATTCGAAACATATATTAATGCCTCAGATCAAGGTCGTCTTAGATTACATAATCAAACTGGTGAGGTAAGAATACAATTACATGCCTCTGGAACTGGTTCCAATTCCTCCTTTGTTTTGGGGAATTTAGGAGTAAATATTTCTAATCCGGCTTATACCTTAGATGTAAATGGAAATATAAATGTAAGCACAGGTAATCGTTATAAGATAGCTGGAACAAATATTAATGTTGTTGCTGGAAACGGATTGACAGGAGGAGGAGATCTAGAACCAGGAACAACTATTACATTGGGTACTCCTGGAACACTCACATCCACAACAACGAATGCAGTCACTTCAACTAGTCATACACATTCTATAAGCGGGTTTGCACTGTCTATAAGGAACGTTTTTGCAGGAAATGGTTTGACAGGTGGTGGTGACCTGAGTGCGGACAGAACGATTACGTTGGGAACACCGGGAACGTTAACCGCTTCAACATCAAACGCCGTCTCGACCTCAAGTCACACGCACTCGATAAGTGGATTCGCGGCTACTCCACATGCGTTAGTTGGATCAGATCACTCTGCTTCTGGTTTAACGGCTGGGCACTTCCTGAAAGCGACTAGTGCAACAGAGTTCAACTTTGTGGCACACGGATTGACATATAATGATGTACAAGCCCCACCCGCCTCTAGAATTATTACCGCCGGAAACGGGTTAACTGGAGGTGGAGATCTAACCGCAAACAGAACTATTACACTTGGAACTCCAGGAACGTTGACGTCCACGACCACGAACGCTGTAACTACGTCTAGTCACACTCATTCTATTAGTGGGTTTGCTAAAGACCCACACGCTCTGGTCAGTACTGTTCACTCTGCTTCAGGGTTGACCATCGGTCATTTTTTGAAAGCCACGAGCGCTACGCAGTTCAGCTTCGCGGCTCATGGATTGACATATACTGATGTAAGTGCCGCTCCAACTACGCATGCATTAGTCGGGTCAAACCATTCCGCATCTGGATTAACCGCGGGTCATTTTCTCAAAGCTACCAGTGCTACACAGTTCGGTTTTGCAGCTCATGGTTTGACATACACCGATGTAGGGGCGCCACCTACATCCAGAACGATTACAGCAGGAAACGGGTTAACTGGAGGTGGAAATCTAACCGCAGACAGAACTATTACACTTGGAACTCCAGGAACGTTGACGTCCACGACAACGAACGCGGTGACTACGTCCAGCCATACGCATTCCGTATCTGGGTTTGTAATCACTGGGAGAAATATAACTGCTGGAAGTGGTTTGACAGGTGGTGGTGACCTGAGTGCGGACAGAACGATTACGTTGGGAACACCGGGAACGTTAACCGCTTCAACATCAAACGCCGTCTCGACCTCAAG
>Ga0208564_1000452_pt1 | contig 37475 bp, 29 predicted proteins | sample AD_UKC073_MetaG_FD_184439 | JGI IMG/M metagenome (GOLD analysis project Ga0208564, IMG submission 184439) | Active sludge microbial communities of municipal wastewater-treating anaerobic digesters from USA - AD_UKC073_MetaG (SPAdes) (version 2) | ecosystem: Engineered > Bioreactor > Anaerobic >... | reverse complement strand
CAGGCGCCAGCAAGTGGCGGGGTGGGGCGGGTGTCCAGCCGAACAGGGCCTGGGTGGCGGCGCCGCACACGCGGCCCTGGCAGGCGCCCATGCCGCAGCGGGTGTGCAGCTTGGCGTCGATCCAGCTGCTGCGGGTGCTCAACTCGCGCAGGGGTACGTCTTCGCAGCGGCAGACCAGGGTGTCGGGGGTGGCCAGTTTTCGCACCGCGTCGCTTAGCTGAAACTGGCTGTGCAACAGGTCAGCAAAACCCTGCCAGCGGGCCAGGCTGGGCAGCAGTGCCTGGGCGCGGATCGTGTCGCCTGCTGCGGCATGCCCGGCGATGGCGCCCTGGGCCAGGGCACGTTCGCTGCCACCAAAGCCGGTGCATTCACCGGCGGCATACACGCGAGGCACGCTGGTGGCCATGTGGCTGTCTACCTGTAGACCCTGGCGTGTATTCAGCGTGCAGCCCAGCAACTGGCCCATCTGGGTGTTGGGCACCAGGCCAAAGCCGCAGGCCAGCCGGTCGCAGGCCAGGGTTTCCTGCTGCGTGCCGCGCTGGATGTGTACGGACTGCACTTGCCCCTGGCCTTCGGCCCGCAGTACATGGCTGGAGGTGCGCCAATGGCGGTTCAACAAGGTCGTGGCTTGTAATGCCTTGGCAGGCCAGCGCGGTAGTTGCAGGGTAAAGGTGGCCAGTGCTTGCCAGGACGCCTGCTCGGCGATACGGATGACCTGGGCGCCGGCCTTGCGGGCGGTGTCGGCGGCGGCCAGCAGCAAGGGGCCGGTGCCAGCCACCACGATGCGTTCACCTTTGACGGACAGGCCGCCCTTGACCAGGGCCTGCAGCCCACCGGCGCCCGTCACGCCCGGCAGTGTCCAACCTGGGAAAGGCAGCAGCAGTTCGCGTGCGCCGTTGCACAGAATGAGGCGGTGGCTGTGCTGCACCCAGCCGCGCTCGGCATCTTCCAGCAGCAGGGCGGGGGCGTCGCCGGGTGCGGCAGGGCCACCCAGGCCCACCACGCGGGTGCCGCAGAGCAGGCGGATGTGGGGGTGGCGTGCCAGGGCATCGCGGTGCTGGCGTGCCAGCGGTGGCAGGCTGGCACCAGGGCCGTCGCGCCAGATCTGGCCGCCGGGATGGATGTTGTCGTCCACGATGGTGATGGCCATGCCGCTGGGCGCGGCAGCCAGGGCCGCCGCCATGCCGGCGGGGCCGGCGCCCACGATCAGCAGGTCGCAGCGTTCCGTGGGGTTCATGCCGGGCCTCCCTGGGGGCGGGTGCCGGTGCTCACCACCATGCCATCAGTGCACGCGGTCTGGCACGCCAGGCGACGGCGGCCATCCACCAGCACGCGGCATTCATGGCAGATGCCCATGCCGCAGAAAGGGGCGCGGCGCTCGCCGCTCACCGAGGTGCGGCTGCAGCCGGGCGGCAACAGGGCCAGGGCCGCTGCGAGGCTGTGGCCTGGCGCCAGCGTGATGGGTGTGCCGTCGATGACGACGTTGACGGAGGTGGGGGTACGTGAGGCGCTCATGCCACCAGGCCCTCCAGGTTGAAGCGTTGCGCTGCAAAAGGCGCGGGGTCCAGCGGCAGCGAGCCGCCTGTCATCTGCGCTGCCAGCAGTTCGGCGGTGGCGGGTGCCGTGGTCACACCCAGGCCTTCGTGGCCGACGGCCAGCCAGAGCTGCTCGCGGCTGGGGTGGCGGCCGATGATGGGCATGCTGTCAGGGGTGGTAGCGCGGAAGCCGGTCCAGGTACGGATGGCGTTCAGCTCGGCCAGGCCGGGCATGTAGTCCAGCGCGCGGCGCAGCATTTGGGCCAGCACATCCTGGTCAACCGCGGGGTCCGTGGTGTCGAACTGGCGGGAGGAGCCCAGCAGCAACTGCCCGGTGGGGCGTGGCTGCAGGTTGAAGGCCACCGAGGTGCCGGCGGTCTGGTGTGCGTTGGTGATGTAGCCCAGCTCCACCAGCTGGTGCCGCACCGTGCCGGGGTAGCGGTCGGTGATAAGCAAGTGGCCCTTTTTGGGCTGGATGGGCAGCTCGGGGCAGAAGCGGGTGGCGTGGATGCCGGCGGCCAGCACCACGGCCTGGGCCTCGCGCCAGCTACCGTTCGCCAGTGTCACGCGGCCGCCGTCGATGCGGGTGGCCTCGGCCTGCTCGAAGCGGATCGGGCGTGGTGCGTTGTGCAGCAGCCACTGGGCTGCGTTGGGCGCGTAGACGATGCTGTCGCCAGAGACTTTCAGCGCACCGTGCAGGCCGGGGTGCAGCGAGGGCTCCAGGCGGCGCAGGGCGGCGGCGTCCAGCAGCTCGCAGGCCAGGCCATGGTCGCGCATACGCCGGGCTTTTGCTTCGGCGCCGGCCATCTCGGCGTCGTTGGCGGCGAGCCAGAGGGTGCCGCAGTTGGTGTAGGCGCAGCCGGGCTGCTCGGCCGTCATACGCGGACCCCATGTGTGCCACAGCGCCACGGAGGCCTGGCTCAGCGCCAGCTCGGCCGGGTTGTCGTCCAGCACCACCAGGTGGCCCATGCCGGCGGCCGTGGCGCCGCCCAGGCGTGCGTCCAGCACCAGCACGTTCAGGCCCTGGCGCGCCAGCACATGGGCGCAGGCTGCGCCAACGATGCCGGCGCCGATGACAATGATGTCTGCGTGCTGCATGGGCCTGAAGGGCTTAGAGCCGGATGCCCCAGCCGAAGGGGTCGTCCTGTTCAATCAGCAGCGTGGCTTCGGCGCTCATGTGGGCGCGGCCGCGCAGGGTGGGGACGATCTTGTCTCCCTCTCGCTCGTAGCTGGCTTCAAACACGCTGCCGATGATGCTGGCCTGGCGCCACACCTGGCCCGGCTGCAGTTTGCCGTCGGCGGCCAGGCAGGCCAGCTTGGCGCTGGTACCGGTGCCGCAGGGCGAGCGGTCGTAGGCGCCGCCGGGGCACAGCACGAAGTTGCGGCTATTGGCTTTGTCGTCGTCGGCGAAGACTTCAATATGGTCGATCACGCCGCCATCCGATCCGCGGTGGCCCTGGGCCTCCAGTGCCTGCTGGATGGCCGTGGTGAACTGGGTCAGTGCCTGCAGGTTGTCGCTGGTGACACGCTGCGTGTGTTCGGTGACCAGGAAGAACCAGTTGCCGCCCCAGGCCACGTCGCCGGTGACGCTGCCGTAGCCGGGCACGTCCACCGCCAGGCGGTGGTGCAGGCGGAAGGCGGGCACGTTGCGCACGCTGACCGAGCCGTCCTCGTGCAGCGTGGTGCTGACGGTGCCCACCGGGGTTTCGATGCCGTGTACACCGGGCCGGATGCGCCCCAGGTGGGCCAGCGATGCCACCAGCCCGATGGTGCCGTGGCCACACATGCCCAGATACCCGGTGTTGTTGAAGAAGACCACGCCAGCGGTATTGGCCTTGTCCACCGGCTCGCACAGCAGCGCACCCACGATCACGTCGTTGCCACGCGGCTCCAGCACGGTGGCGGCACGCCAGGCGTCGTGCTGTGCGGCCAGCATGGCGCGGCGCTCGGCCATGCTGCCGGTGCCCAGGTCGGGGAAGCCGCCGATGACGAGGCGGGTGGGTTCGCCGCCGGTGTGCGAGTCGATGATCTGGATACGTTGCATGGCTGGATGAAGGCTGTATGGAAAAAACACTCCGCCGAAACACCAGCGGAGTGTGTGCCGGGCTCAGTAACTGGCCAGCGGGGTAGGGGCTGCGTTCTTGAAGGTCAGCACCGTGATGGGCGCCTGCTTCAGGTTGCCATTCTCGTCATAGGCGTAGGTGCCCGCCACGCCCTGGTAGCTGCCCTTGTAGATCTCGGCGCCCACCTTGTTCGGGTCCAGCGACTGGGTCTTCTGGATGGCTTCGCCGATGAGCAGCGTCTGGTCGTAGTACGAAGCCGCGTAGGCGTCGGCGTCCAGGTTGAAGCGCTTCTTGAACTTCGCCTTGAAGGCCGGGCCGGCGTTGGTCTTGTCGAGCATGGTGCCGCCCTGGGCGCAATACACCAGGTCGTTCACCGCGTCGCCGCCGAGCTTGCCCACTTCGGGGCTGCACAGCGTGTCGCCACCCAGCAGCTTGGCGGGCAGCCCGAGCTGCTTCATCTGGCGTGCCATGGGCGCGGCTTGGGGCGCGTAGCCGCCGAAGAAGATGGCTTCAGGTTGTTTGGCCTTGAGCGAGGTCAGGATGGACAGGAAGTCCACCGACTTGTCGGTGGTGAACTCCTGGCCCACCACGTTCAGGCCCTGCTTCTTGGCTTCCTTGGTGAACTCTTCGGCCACGCCCTGGCCGAAGGCGGTGCGGTCGTCGATGACGGCCACGTTCTTCACCTTCATCACCTTGGCGGCGTAGATGGCCATGTTCGAGCCGATCTGGGTGTCGCTGGCGATGATGCGGTACAGGTTCTTGTAGCCGCTCTGGGTGACCTTGGGGTTGGTGCCCACGGTGGACACCATGGCGCCACCGTTGCTGTACACGCGGGACGCGGGGATGGTCACCCCCGAGCAGTAGGGGCCCATCACGAATTTCACCCCGCCGTCCACGAACTTCTGCGCCACGCTCACACCGGTCTTGGCGTCGCACTGGTCGTCTTCGGACTGCAACTCGAACTTGAGCGTCTTGCCGCCCACGCTGATTTTCTGGGCGTTGAGTTCCTCGACGGCCAGGCGCACGCCGTTCTCGTTGTCCTTGCCGGCAAAGGCGTTGGGGCCGGAGAGCGGGCCGCTGTGGCCGATCTTCACCACCTGTTCCTGCGCGGCCGCGTGGCCGGCCAGGGTCAGGGAAGCCACGGCCAATGCGGCCAGCATGCTGGGATGTTTTTTCATGGAAGCTCCTTCGGGATGGACTGGGGGAGGGTGAGGGGTTCAGGCGACGGACTGGTATTCGGTCGGGCGGGTGGCCAGTGCCTTCTTGACGATGCCTTCGATGAAGGCGCGCTCTTCGCCGATCAGCGGCAGGCGCGGGCGGCGCATGTGTTCGGTGCCCACACCCACCAGCGCGTCGATCAACTTGAGGTTTTGCACCAGCTTGGTGGACACGTCCAGGTGCAGCATCGGCGTCATCCACTGGTACAGCTTCAGCGCTTCGGCAAACTTGCCGGCCTTCATCAGGTTGTACAGCGCCACGGTTTCGCGCGGGAAGGCGCAGCCCACGCCAGCCAGCAGGCCGTCGCAGCCCAGGGCCAGGCCTTCATAGGCCAGGTCGTCCACGCCCAGGAAGATCTGGTAGCGGTCACCCAGCGCCAGGCGCAGGTCGGTCACGCGGCGGATGTTGTCGGTGCTTTCCTTGATGGCCTCGACCCACTTGCAGTCGGCCAGCTCGGCAAAGTGCTCGGGCTTCAGGTCCACGCGGTAGGCCACCGGGTTGTTGTAGACCATCACCGGCTTCTGTGCGGCTTCGGCCATGGTGCGCACGTTGAGGATGGCTTCGCGCGAGTCAGCTACGTAGATGACCGAAGGCATGACCATGAAGCCGGCCACGCCCAGCTTGTTGGCACCGTCGATATAGCGCAGGGCTTCGCGGGTGCTGGTTTCCGACACGTTGGCCAGCACGGGGATACGGCCGTCGGCGGCTTCCAGCGCGATCTTGGCGACCTGGAGCTTTTCTTCCAGCGACAGGGTGCTGGCTTCGCCCAGCGAACCACAGGTCACCAGGCCGTGGATGCCGTTGCGGATCTGGAAGTCGATGTGGCGGGCGGTGCCTTCGGCGTCGATGCTCTCGTCGGCGTGGAACTTGGTGGTGATGGCGGGGAAGATGCCTTGCCAGCGGGTGTTGCTCATGGGTGAAAACTCCTGAAGTGAACGGGGTTGCGGACGAAGAACAGTGCTTTGGCGTGCTGTTGTTAAATATATTAATAAGATATCTAAAATATCTTGTCAGGGTATTAAGCAGCTTGCGTGCCAGCCTGTTTTGGGCTTAAAAGCCGCTTCTCGGCGTGTTTTGGGGAGTGCGTTTGTGCCCTGGTGGTGCATGGGCACCAGTCTGGGGAGTACCTCCCGCGCTGTGCGCAGGGGTAGGGGCAGGGCAGCCGGTTTTGAAGAGAAATCAGCCCGGTATGGCCATTTCACTGGGGCATACAGCTATACAAAAAATAGCAGCCGCCGGCCACGCAAGGCCGGGGCCGTGTGTGGCGCTCAATACGCCTGCTGGTAGATCAGCAGTGCATCGGCCTCTGCCACCTCGCGCGGGTTGTTGATGAGCAGCCGGGTTTGCTGCATCGCGTCGCTGGCCAGGCGGGGCAGGGCGGCCTCGTCCACGCCATGGTCACGCAGGCGCATGGGCAGGCCGGTGGCGGTGATCAGTTCCTGCAGGTGGCGGATGAAGGCGGTGGTCTTGGCATGGTGGTCGCCTTGCACGCCGGGCAGCAGGGCCTCGGCCAGCGCGGCGTAGTGGGGCGCGGCGGCCTCGGCGTTGAAGCGCAGCACATGGGGCAGCACCAGGGCGTTGCTCAGCCCGTGCGGCAGGTGGAACACCCCGCCCAGCGGGTAGGCCAGGGCATGCACGGCAGCCACGGGGGCGTTGGCAAAGGCCTGGCCGGCCAGCATGGCGCCCAGCAGCATGGCTTCGCGGGCCTGCACATTGCTGCCGTCCTGGCAGGCGGGCACCAGGTTGGCGGCCAGCAACTGCAGGGCCTGCACGGCCAGTGCGTCCGACAGTGGGTTCTTGAGCCGCTTCGAGGTGAAGGCCTCGATGGCATGCACCATGGCGTCGATGCCGGTGGCGGCGGTGATGGCGCTGGGCAGGCCCAGGGTCAGCTCGGCGTCCAGCACGGCCATGTCGGCATAGAGCTGGCGGGCGACGATGCCGCTCTTGGTGGTCTCGCCCGTGGTGACGATGGCGATGGGGGTCACCTCCGAGCCGGTGCCCGCCGTGGTGGGCACCTGCACCAGCGGCAGGCGCTGGCCTTGCACCTTGTCCACGCCATACATCTGGTCCAGCGGCTGGTGGCCCGCCACCAGCACGGCCACCAGCTTGGCCACATCCATGGACGAGCCACCGCCCAGGCCGATGACCAGTTCGGTGCCGAAGGCGCGGGCGCGGTCGGTGATCTCCAGCACCACATGGTCGGGCGGGTCGGCCTGCACGTCGCTGATGACCAGGCTGTGCCAGCCAGCGCGCTGCAGGCTGTCCAGCGCGGGCTGCAGCAGGCCGCTGCGGTAGAGGAAGGCGTCGGTCACGATACAGACGCGGCCGGGGGCAAAACGGCTTTTCAATATTTCGCCCAGGCTGGCGGCGGCACCGGCCTGGACAAGGATGTGGGGCACGGTCTGGAAAACAAAGGAACCCATGGGATCGGTCTCGTTGTCAGGTTGGAGGGGTGGCGTGCATGGTGCGGCAGCTCCGTGGCATCGTAAATCCAGTTCAACCCGGAGCCCGTCGCCCGCGCGGCAGCTTGCGCCGGGGCCGTCAAGAACGTGTTCAATGTCTTTTTGGAGTTGCACAAGTGTCTTTTCGGGATGGGATGCTAGGCGCAGTGCGCAGTCCATAGCCCGGCTATGGACAAGCGCTGCAACGCCGCAGACCGCCCGAAAAGGCACTTGCCCGAAGGGTTGGAGTGAAATCGGGCGATTGAGCGCCCCAGCTGCTGGCATGGGCAGGAGCCCATGCGGCGCATCTGGGCCACCCACTCATCCCGATTGCACTCCAATGCAATCTCCAAAAAGACATTGAACACGTTCTAGAATCGTCAACCCCCGTCCGTGCGGGCTGGCGTTCTTGTCCTGCCCCACCTCTGACCAAGTGCACAACATGACCATCTCCGTTGCCGATATCCGCAAGACCTTCCTGGACTTCTTTGCTTCCAAAGGCCACACCGTTGTGGCCTCCAGCTCCCTGGTGCCCGGCAACGACCCCACGCTGATGTTCACCAACTCGGGCATGGTGCAGTTCAAGGACGTGTTCCTGGGCACCGACAAGCGCCCCTACAACCGTGCGACCTCGGTGCAGGCCTGCCTGCGCGCCGGCGGCAAGCACAACGACCTGGAGAACGTGGGCTACACCGCGCGCCACCACACGTTTTTCGAGATGCTGGGCAACTGGTCGTTCGGTGACTACTTCAAGCGAGAGTCGCTCAAGTGGGCCTGGGAACTGCTGACCGAGGTCTACAAGCTGCCGCCCGAGCGCCTGCTGGCCACCGTGTACGCGGAGGACGACGAAGCCTTCGACATCTGGACCAAGGAAATCGGCCTGCCGCCCGAGCGCGTGATCCGCATCGGCGACAACAAGGGCGGCCGCTACAAGAGCGACAACTTCTGGATGATGGCCGACACCGGCCCCTGCGGCCCGTGCAGCGAAATCTTCTACGACCACGGCGACCATATCCCCGGCGGCCCCCCGGGCAGCCCGGATGAAGACGGCGACCGTTTCATCGAGATCTGGAACAACGTGTTCATGCAGTTCAACATGGCGGAAGACGGCTCGGTGACCCCGCTGCCCGCGCCCTGCGTGGACACCGGCATGGGCCTGGAGCGCCTGGCTGCCATCCTGCAGCACGTGCACAGCAACTACGAGATCGACATTTTTGACGCGCTGATCAAGGCCGCTGGCCGCGAAACCGGCACCGCCGACCTGAGCAACCCTTCGCTCAAGGTGATTGCCGACCACATCCGCGCCACGTCCTTCCTGATCAGCGACGGCGTGATCCCCAGCAACGAAGGCCGCGGCTACGTGCAGCGCCGCATCGTGCGCCGCGCCATCCGCCACGGCTACAAGCTGGGCCAGAAGACCCCCTTCTTCCACAAGATGGTGCCCGACCTGGTGACGATGATGGGTGCCGCCTACCCCAACATGGCCAGCCAGGCTCAGCGCATCACCGAGGTGCTCAAGGCCGAGGAAGAACGCTTCTACGAGACCCTGGCCAACGGCATGGAAATCCTCGACGCCGCTCTGGCCGACGGCGCCAAGGTGCTGCCCGGTGAAGTGGCCTTCAAGCTGCACGACACCTATGGCTTCCCGCTCGACCTCTCCAACGACGTGGCGCGCGAACGCGGCGTGACGGTGGACGAAGCCGGCTTCCAGGCCGCCATGGAAGCGCAGAAGACCAAGGCCCGTGCCGCCGGCAAGTTCAAGATGGACAAGGCGCTGGAATACACCGGAGCCGCCAACCACTTCAGCGGCTACGAGCACCTGGCGGAGACTGCAAAAATCGTAGCTATCTACGTCGATGGCACCAGCGCTGCAGCCCTGAAAGCCGGCCAAAACGGCGTGGTGGTGCTCGACACGACCCCCTTCTACGCCGAAAGCGGCGGCCAGGTGGGCGACGAAGGTGCCATCACCAGCGGCTCTGCCCGCTTTGCGGTGGGTGACACGCTCAAGATCAAGGCTGACGTGTTTGGCCACCACGGCACGCTGGAAGAGGGCACGCTGAACGTGGGCGACACCGTGCAGGCCCAGGTGAACACAGCCGTGCGCGCCGCCACCATGCGCAATCACTCGGTCACCCACATCATGCACAAGGCCCTGCGCGAAGTGCTGGGCGACCATGTGCAGCAAAAGGGCAGCCTGGTGAACGCTGACCGCACCCGTTTCGACTTCGCCCACAACGCCCCGGTGACGGCCGCGCAGATCCGCGATATCGAAGGCCGTGTGAACGCCGAGATCCTGGCCAACACCGCCACCGACGCCCGCGTGATGGACATCGAGTCCGCCCAGAAGACCGGCGCCATGATGCTGTTCGGCGAGAAGTACGGCGAGACCGTGCGGGTGCTCGACATCGGCAGCAGCCGCGAACTGTGCGGCGGCACCCACGTGCAGCGCACCGGCGACATCGGTCTGTTCAAGGTGGTGGGCGAGGGCGGCGTGGCCGCTGGCGTGCGCCGTATCGAGGCCGTCACCGGCGCCAACGCACTGGCCTACTTGCAGCAACTCGAAGACACGGTGGACCAGGCCGCAGGCGTGCTGAAGGCCCCCACTGCTGAGTTGAACGCCCGCATCGGCCAGACGCTGGAGCACATCAAGGCGCTGGAGAAGGAAGTGGCTGCCTTGAAGGGCAAGCTGGCCTCCAGCCAGGGCGACGAACTGGTCGGCCAGGCTGTGGACGTGAAGGGCCTGAAAGTGCTGGCTGCCCAACTCGACGGCGCCGACGCCAAGACCCTGCGCGACACCATGGACAAGCTGAAGGACAAGCTCAAGACCGCCGCCATCGTGCTGGCCGCCGTGGACGGCGACAAGGTGCAGATTGCCGCCGGTGTCACCGCCGACAGCCTGGGCAAGGTGAAGGCCGGCGAGCTGGTCAACTTCGTCGCCCAGCAGGTGGGTGGCAAGGGCGGCGGCAAGCCCGACATGGCCATGGCCGGCGGCACCAATGCGGCGGCGCTGCCGGCGGCGCTGGCGTCGGTGCAGGCCTGGGTGGCCGAGCGCGCATAGGCCAGTCCGCCGATTTGCTGTTCCACTGATTCGTAGCACTTCCGTACCATCGCCATGCAATTCAAGGATTACTACCAGATCCTCGGCGTTGACAAGAGCGCCACACAGGACGACATCAAGAAAGCCTTCCGCAAGCTGGCGCGCAAGTACCACCCCGACGTCAGCAAGGAGGCGGATGCCGCCCACCGCATGGCCGAGGTGAACGAGGCCAACGCCGTGCTGTCCGACCCGGAAAAGCGCTCGGCCTACGACACGGTGGGGGCCCAGGCGTGGGCGGCAGGTGCGCGCTCGGGCGACGACGTGCGCCCCCCGCCGGGCTGGAACAGCGGCTACACCTACGGAGACACCTCTGGTGGCGCAGGCTTTCGCCAGCGCGCCGGTGGCGGCGATACGGGCGACTTCAGCGAATTCTTCGAGCAGATGTTCGGTCGCGCCCATGCGGGTGGCGGCGGCGCGGGCCGTGCGCATGCTGGCGCTGGCGACCACGCGCAGATGCGGGGCGAGGACCGCCATGCGCGCATCGAGCTCGACCTGCTCGACGCCTACCAGGGTGCCGAGCGGCAGATCAGCCTGCGCGGCGCGCGGCTGGATGCGTCAGGCCACCTGGTGCCGGAAGACCGCACGCTGCAGGTCGGTATCCCGAAGGGCGTGAAGGAAGGCCAGTTGATCCGCCTGGCCGGCCAGGGCGGGCCGGGCTATAACGGAGGCCCGGCGGGTGACCTGCTGCTGGAGGTGCAGTTCCGTCCGGACGCGCGCTGGCGGGTCGAGGGGCGCGACGTGACGCAGCGCGTTCGTGTGAGCCCGTGGGAGGCGTCGCTGGGCGGCGGCGTCCATGTCGTCACGCCCGATGGCGCCACGGTGGAAGTCACGGTGCCGGCGGGCTCGGGCAGCGGGCGCCGGCTGCGGCTCAAGGGGCGCGGCATTCCATCGGCCAGCGCGCCCGGCGACTTGTACCTGGAGCTGGAGATCGCCGTGCCCGGCGCCATCACCGATGCACAGAAAGCGGCCTGGGCGGCGCTGCGCGACGCCTACCCCGGCTTCAACCCCCGCAGCGCGTGAAGCGCCCATCCACGGAGACCGATGACCATGGCCTCGAACCCCATTGCGATTCCTGCCGACCTGATTGAACTGCTGGGCGACGCGGCGCTGAGCCTGCCTGAACTGGCGCGCGCCTGCCGCGTGACGGTGCAATGGGTGCACGAGCGTGTCGATGCTGGCGTGCTGGCACCCGACAGCGGCCACGACGCCACCGAATGGCGCTTTGCCTGTGCCACGCTGGTGCGCGCCCGGCGCCTGGCCGACCTGGAACACACCTATGAAGCCGACCCGCAGCTGGCCGCGCTGGCGGTAGACCTGATGGAGGAGGTGGCCATCCTGCGCCGCCGCCTGCACGCGCTGGGCTGAAGCCGGTTTTTTCACGAAAAAAGCGCCCTGCGCCCGTCAATCGGGCGCAGGGCGTTTTTTTTTGATAGCGGTTGAACGGCTCAGCTGCCGATCACGCCACCGTCGTTCTTGGTGATGACCACCGTGGACGAGCGGGGCCGGCCGGCGCCGTCGGGCCAGGTCGAAATTTTCAACGGCTGTGCGGGGTCGCTGCGTTCGTCCGCCGGCTCGCCCGGGTGCTGGATGTTGATGAAGAAGGTCTTCAGGTCCGCCGTGGCGGTGATGCCGGTGATCTCGCAGCCGTTGGGGCCGACCAGGAAGCGGCGGATCTGCGGGCCGCCAGGGGCGGTGGGGTCGCAGGCCAGCATCTGGTTGTTGGGCATGTTGGCGTACTCGCCCTTGCCCAGGGCTGAGGTGGACACGTCGGTCTGGATCCACAGCACGCCGCGCGGGTCCACCCACAGGCCGTCGGGGCTGCCGAAGGTGTCGCCCTGGATGTTGCCCTGGGCTTCCGAGCGCTTGAGGGTACGGTCGCCGGCCAGCACCAGGTGATCCCAGCTGAACTTGGCGGCGTCCAGGTCGCCCTTTTCCTGCCAGCGGATGATCTGGCCCATGGTGTTGTTGGAGCGCGGGTTGGCCGCGTCCATGAAGGGCTGGCCGGGCTGGCCGCGGTTGCTGTTGTTGGTGAGGGTGCAGTAGACCTGCTTGGTGATCGGGTCCACCGTGGTCCACTCGGGGCGGTCCATCTTGGTGGCGCCCAGCAGGTCGCTGGCCTGGCGAGCCTTGATGAGCACGTCACCCTGGCTGGCGAAGCCCTTGTCGGTGGTGAGCGGGCCCTGGCCCTGCGTCAGCGGCAGCCATTCGCCGGTGCCGTCCACGTCGAAGCGCGCCACATACAGGGTGCCGTGGTCCAGCAGTTCGCGGTTGGCTTTAAGCCCGCCGGGCTTGACGGCGTCGCGGCTCACGAACTTGTAGATGTACTCGAAGCGCGAGTCCTCGCCCATGTAGACCACGGCGCGGCCGCTGTCGGTCAGGGCCACGGCCGCACCTTCGTGGGCCGCGCGGCCCAGGGCGGTGCGCTTGATGGGGGTGGAGGTCGGGTCCATCGGGTCGATCTCGACCACCCAGCCGAAGCGGTTGGCTTCATTGGGGTGCTTGTTGGCGTCGAAGCGTTCCTCGAACTCGTTCCAGCGGTAGGCGGCTGCGCCCCCCTTCTTGATGCCCCAGCGCTTCTGGTGGGCGTCGGGGTTGGCCGGGCCTTCAAAGTAGTTGGCGAAGTTCTCTTCGCAGGTGAGGTAGGTGCCCCAGGGCGTCTGGCCGTTGGCGCAGTTGTTGAAGGTGCCCAGCACGCGGGTGCCGGTGGGGTCGGCCGCGGTCTGCAGCATGGCGTGGCCGGCGGCGGGGCCGCTGAGCTGCATGGGGGTCTCGGCGGTGATGCGGCGGGCGTACTTCGAGGGCTGCACCTGCTTCCAGCCGGCAGGCGAGGTTTCCACTTCGATCACCGACACGCCATGGGCGGCCATCGACTTCCTGACCTTCTCGGCGCTCCACTGGGCGGTGCCGCCCACATGCAGCAGGCCGTCGTCCACGTATTCGTGGTTGATGGCCAGCAGGCCACGGCGCGAGCCGTCGAGCGCGAAGAAGGCCATGCCATCGTGGTGCATGCCGGCCTGCAGGGCCTGCTCGGCGGCGGTGTTGCTGCCGTCGGTCTTGAAGGCGGGCATCTGGCCCGCGACGCCCACGGCGTCGCCCCAGCGGTAGAGCACGCGGGCGGTGTAGCCCTCGGGCACCACCACGGTGTCCAGCGCGGCCATGGGCACGCTCTTGAAGCCGATGCCACGGCCGAGTGCGGCCGAGGCGGCGGGATTGGCGGCACCGGCGGCGTTGCCCGCCGGGGTGCTGGCGCAGCCCGTCAGGGCCATGGGGCCGAACAGCCCCGCTGCCGCTGCGGCCACGCCGCCGCGCAGGAAGACGCGGCGCGTGGGCGCGGACACGTCATGGATCGTGGGGTTGAGGCTCGTGTTCGAGTCCTCCATCGTGCTGAAGTCTTTGGCCATGGTGGTCTTGCTCTCGTGGGGGGATGGGCGCGTGCCCGGAACCCCGCGATTCTGCGAAGGCCATGTGACGACGGTGTGACGGCCGTGTGAAGGTGTGCGCAGTTGCTGGATTTGCTATGAAAAAAGAAGCTTCATGCCCCGGTAAAACCAGGGCGTGAAGCTTCTTTGGTTCGGATTTTTTGCTATCCGTGGCGCGGTGGGCTGCTTACTTGGCGGCGGCCAGCTTCTGGTCGATCCATTTGAAGGCGTCCAGCACGTCGTAGTTGCCGGCGTGGCCCTGGTCCCAGTGCAGGGCGAAATCCACATCCTGCACCTTGCTGTCTGCCTTCAGGGCGCGGCTCATGTTGTAGGCCACGGTGAAGGAGGTGTCGCGGTCGCGCGCGCCCACGCGGATGCGCCAGTTCGGCGTGATGCCATCGGTCTTGCCGATATAGGCCAGGGCGTTGATCATCTTGTACTGGTTCAGCAGATAGGCCTGCTGGGGGTTGTTGGCCCAGGTGTTGCCGGTGTTCTTCAGGCCCACATCGCTTTGCTTGGCATTGATGGCGTCGCCGCCGTTGTTGTTGTTCCAGGCGTATTCGGTGAAGTTGGAATACACCTGCGCTGCCGTGCCGAACAGGTTGGACTCGCCACCGCTGTAGTTGCCGTAGATGGTGGCGCCGGCCTTGGTGGTATCGGCGGTGGGGGTGGCTGCAAGCGCGGGGGTCTGGCCGACCTGGTCAAAAGACGGCACGGCCTTCAGACGCGCCTGCTTGGCCACGAACTTCAGGTAGTTGGACAGGTTGAAGCTGTTGACCGTGCCACTGGCGTCCACGTCGATGAAATCGTTCTTGTAGTAGAGCGTGCCGCTGCCGCCGGCCACGCCGTTGGCGGCGGCGGAGCCGAAGGCGTTGTAGGCTACGATGGACTTGCCCGACTTCACATAGGCGGTGGCCGCCTTGGTGAATTCGGTCTGCAGCGCGGCCAGCATGTTGCTGCTGGTCAGTGCCGTGCCATCGTCATTCTTCAGGCCCAGGCTGGCCTGGTAGGCCACGAACCTGTTCAGCAGCGTGGCGCTGCCGATGGGGTCGGGGTTCGAGGCGCGGACGAGTTCATTGCCGTTCGCATCGACGATCAGCCCGGCCTTCTGGTCGGCCGAGACCAGCTTGCGGGTGTCCAGCACGTTGAACATCCATTCGTAGGCCAGGTCGGCGCTGCCCATGTCCTGGATGGGGCAGTAGGCCGAGATGGCGAAGACGCTGTCGCTGATCGAGCTTCGGCCGTTGGTGTCGACGCCGGCCGCGCCAGCGGCTTTGAGGTAGGGCAGGTAGTCCGCGCTGTCGCCCGTGGCGCCGAGCTGGGTGCTCTGCGCGCCGCCGCCGCTGGTGCCATTCACCACGATGCGGTTGGCGTTGCCCGGCATGAGGCTGTCGTTCAGGCGCAGGTAGCGCACGGCGGCCTTCGCGTCCACGATGGCGGCCGGGCTCTTGCCTTGGTAGATGCCGTCGTCATAGACACCCGCGGGCGCCACAGCGCCACGGCTGCGCGAGGCCATGTTGATGTACACAAAGCCGCGTGCCAGTGCAGCGCCGACCTTGTTGGTGTCGCTGGTGCTGACATAGGTGCCGCCGTTGACGATGTCGGCGCCGGTGTAGTTGGCGCTGGTGATAGGGGTCGTGCCATTCCAGCCGCCCTTGCCACCCTGGTAGCTGGCAAACCAGCCGGAGTTGTTGACGTTGAGCAGGATGGCGTTGTCCTGCTTGGCCGCGTCCGCCTCGCGCACGAAGATGTTCATGTTCTGGTAGCCGCAGGCCTGGTTGTCCACGGCGCCGGCGGATTGGGTGGGCGCCAGTTTCATCGGCTTGCCCACGTAGCACACTTCGCGGTACCAGCGCACCGGCGTGCTCACGCCGTCGAGCGTGACGGTGATGGTGGTGTACTTGGCCTTGTCGAACACCAGCTGGCTGTCATAGGCGCCTGCATCGGCGGCGTCGCCGCCGCCGCAGGCCGTCAAAAGGCTGGCGACCGAGAGTGCGGCGATAGACGCAGCGACGGCGCGAAGCTTGAATGTTTTGTGCGTGCTCATGAATGTCTCCTGAACCCTGGTGGGCTGGTTGAATGGAATGCGCGGGGAAAGGGGTGGGGTTTCGGAATTACCTGGCGGCGTGTTTGGCGATCAGTGCCTTGGCGTCGTCCAGCAGCCTGGCGCCGGACAGACCTTTGCCGTCCATCTCTTTGACCCAGTCGGCAGAAAGCTTGTCGCCCAGCTTCTTCCAGTTGGCCAGCTCGGCGGCCGGGATCACGTTGGTGGTGTTGCCGGTGGTGAGCTTCTTTCCCTCGGCGTCGGCTTGCACGAAGGCCTTGCCGATCTGGCCGGACAGGGCCTGGCCGGAGTTGGCGTCGATCACCTTCTTCAGGTCGGGTGGCAGCGATGCGTACTTGGCCTTGTTCATCGCGAAGATGAAGGTGGAGGTGTAGAACGCGGCCTCGGCCGGGTCGGTCTCGGAGTGGTACTTCACCAGCTCCTGGATCTTCACCGAAGGCACCACTTCGTAGGGCACCACGGCGCCGTCGATCACGCCCTTGGACAGGGCATCACCCACCTGCGGCACCGGCATGCCCACCGGCGTGGCGCCCAGCATGGCGATGAACTTGTTGGTCAGCCGGGTGGGCGCGCGCAGCTTCAGGCCACGCAGGTCGGCCATGGTCTTGACCGGCTTGGCAGTCATGTGGAACACCCCGGGGCCGTGTACGTGGAAGGCCAGCGGATGTACGTCCTTGAACTCGTTCTGGCTGTGCTGCTGCACGTAGTCCCACAGGGCCTTGCTGGTCGCCTCGGGGCTGCGCATCATGAAGGGCAGCTCGAACGCTTCCACCGTCGGGAATCGGCCCGCGGTGTAGCCGGGCAGCGTCCAGATCACGTCGGCCACGCCGTCGCGCACCTGTTCGAACAGCTGGGGCGGCGTGCCGCCGAGCTGCATCGAGGGGTAGGTCTGGCACTTCATGCGGTTGTTCGACTCCTTGGCGATCTTTTCGCACCAGGGCTGGATGAACAGCGTGTTGGCATACGAGGTGGGCGGCAGGAAGAAGTGGACCTTCAGGGTCACTTCTTGCGCCTGCGCGGTGTGGGCGGCGGCTACGAGGCCAGCCAGGGCCAGCAGGGAACGGATCTTCATGGGGTTGTCTCCTCGGGAAGGGTTGGAAAGGGAAAGCCTGCAAAAAAAGGGATCTACGCGAGCCGGTACACCAGCCACAGGCTCAGGCTGGGGAACAGGATCAGCAGCGCCAGGCGCAGCGCGTCGGTCATCAGGAAGGGCACCACGCCCTTGTAGGTCTCGGTCATGGGCACGTCGCGCGCCAGGCCGTTCATCACGTAGACGTTCAGGCCCACGGGCGGGAAGATCATCCCGATCTCGTATACGGTGAGGATCAGGATGCCGAACCACAGCGCCTTGTCGGCGGGGTTGAGGCCGAAGAACTCCATACCCATGATCACGGGGAAGAGGGTGGGCACGGTGAGCAAAATCATGCTCATCTCGTCCATCACGCAGCCCAGGGCCACGTAGAACAGCATGATCCCGGCCATCACCAGCAGCGGCGGCATCTGCAGGTGCCCCACCATGTCGGACAGCTGGGATGGCAGCTGTGACAGGGCCAGCGCGGCGTTGAGCATGTCCGCGCCGAGGAAGATCATGAAGATCATGCCGCTGGTCTGCGCAGTGGTGCGCACGGCGGACACGAACTTGCCCCGGTCCAGCTCGCGGCGGGCCAGCGTGATGCCGCAGGTCAGCACCACCCCGATGGCCGCCCCTTCGGTGGCCGTGAACAGACCGCCGTAGATGCCACCGAACACCACCACGAAGATCAGCACGATGGGCCAGACACGGCGAGCGCAAGCCCAGATTTCCTGGCGTGATGCCGCCTGTGCGGCTGGTGCGTGCTCAGGCTGCACCCGCACGATCACGGCGATGGCGATCAGGTAGCCGATGGCCGCCAGCAAGGCCGGTATGTAGGCGGCGAGGAACATCTTGGTGATGTTCTGTTCGGTCAGGATGGCATACACCATCAACGTGACGGACGGCGGCAGCAGCACCCCCATGGTGCCACCAGTGGCCAGCGCGGCCGTGGCCAGGCGGCCCGAATAACCGATGCGCCGCATCTGCGGGTAGGCCACCTGGGCGATGGTGGCCGTGGTGGCCACGGTCGAGCCCGAGATGGAACCAAACGCCGCGCAGGCCAGCACCCCGGCCATGGCCATGCCGCCCCGGAAGCGGCCCAGCAATGCGTTGGCGAAGTCGAACAGCGCCTTGGCCAGCCCGCCCTGCACTGCAAGACCGCCCATCAGCATGAACAGCGGGATGACCGACAGGTCGTACACCGACACGCGGCCATAGACGGCGCCCTTCAGGTGCGCCAGCAGCGGCATCCAGCCCGACAGCACGGTATAGCCCAGCGCGCCAGGCACGAACATGGCGATAGCGATTGGCACTCGCACCGCCATCAGCAGCAGCATGAGCCCGAACATGGACACTCCAATGGCAAAGCCGCTCATGCTGTACCCCCCTGGTTGCGACGCGTAGCCATGCGTACGCACTGCACCAGGCCGATCACCACGCACAAGGCGAGGCCCGGCAGCATCAGCATGTAGGGCACCCACAACGGAAGGTCCATCAGCATCGAGCGTTCCTGGGCTTCGTGTATGGCGATGCCGCCCGCCGCCACGCGCCACAGCACCAGGGCCAGCACAGCGGTGTAAAGAGCTGTGCCCGCAAAGTCCAGAATTCCTTGCGTGCGCGCACTCGCTGCGGTGGTGAAGAAATCCACGATGATGTTGGCGCGGCGATATTGGGTGTAGGGCAGGAAAGACGCCACCACCACCGCGTTGCCAAGCTGCACCAGCTCCACGTCACCCATGATGGGGCTGGAAAAAAAGGCTCGACCGATCACACTGATGGTGGTGATGCAAGCGATGCCGAGAAGCACCAGCGCGCCAATGGCTGCGCTGCAATCACAGGTGCGCTCCAGCCAGTCAACACGTGCGGCCGGTTTTTCGCAAGGGGGGGATGTCACGGTAGCTTGTCTCCTGGGTCGCGTTGTGGACGGCTGCGCCGCCCGTATGAATTGATGCAGATCAAATGAGTGCCCGGACTGTAGTCAGCCGTCGCGCAGCGGAGAAGATGTTGCGATGAGGGGCGCGATAACCTGCTGTTATTCGGGTTATCCCTTGAGGTGCAGAAGGCGTGCTCGGGCATTCCAGGTCCTGCTGGCGCGCAACAGCCCGGCGTGACCGTGCTGGTCACGCCGTCATCGACTTGCGGGTGCCGCGTTGTTTACGGGCGGGCCGGGGCGTCAGTGGCCTGGTTGAGCTGGTTGGCCGCCCGGTGCAGATGGGTCAGCAGGTGCCGCAGCACCGGGGAGGATGCAGCGTCGCTGCGCAGGATGGCGCCTACTTCCAGCTCCAAGCCTTTTTCCTCGATCTCGATGATTGAGATGAATTGCTGGGCCAGCGGCTGCAGGGCGATCTGGCGTGGCATCAGGGCCACATAGTCGCCGGTGGCCACTAGCGACAGCAATGCCAGGGTGGAGTTGACAATAGCCCCTGCGCGTGGGGGGATCAGGTTGTGGTGCTCAAAGAAAAGTTTGGCGTAACCCGATTCGCTGTTGGCACCAGTGAACACCCAGCGCGCGGTTTGCAGGTCGGCCAGCCGGCGTGCTTTGAGCCAGGGGCTGCCCTTGCGCACGGTGGCCACCATCGAGGTGCGGGTGAGGGGTTCGACGAAGAACTCTCCCGTCGAGAGATCGTGGGGAATGCCTCCCACCGTCATGTCCACTTCCTGGGAGCGCAGCTTGTGGAGTTGCGCCACATACAGTTCCTCGCTGATGCGCAGACGGATCTCGGGGAACTCTTGTCCGAAGGTGCGCAGGGTCTCCGGTATGAGCAGCATCACCGCCAGCGGCACGGCCCCCAGGTGCACCTGGCCCACCATACGTCCGCCCATCTGGCTGATTTCGTCCACGGCCAGGGCCAGCTCGCGCCGGGCTTTGACGGCCCGCTCGTATAACACCTTGCCTTGCGCCGTGGGCAGCACGCCGCGGGACGTGCGCTGCAGGAGCGAGGTTCCCAGCTCCAGCTCCAGCTCCAGCTCGCGCACCATCTTGGTCAGCGCAGGCTGCGAGATGCCCACCTGGCGGGCTGCACCACGCAAGCTGCCTTCTTCCACGGCGGCCACCAAGGCATTCAAGGTGTTCAGTTTCACAGCGGTACTCCGGTGTTGTGACATGCAAGGCGATGGCTTTTACTTTAACGATAACCCCGCGTTATCGCGCGCCGCTTTCCAACATCTTCACCCGTGCATAGGGCTTGCCGAGAATGCGCCACCGAGCAACAGGGTGCCGCCGCAGTTCATGCACCACCCAATCTACCCAGAGACAAGCATGGCAAAAATTATTGGCGCCATCGCCACATCCCATACCCCGACCATCGGTTTTGCGTTTGATCGTAACAAGCAGAATGACCCGGTCTGGGCACCCATCTTCGAGGCCTTCGCGCCAGTGCAGCAGTGGATTGCCGAGCGCAAGCCCGACGTGCTTTTTTTCATCTACAACGACCACGTCACCTCGTTCTTCTTTGACCACTACTCGGCCTTCACCTTGGGTATTGGCGAGCAGTACGAGGTGGCCGATGAAGGCGGCGGCAAGCGCGATCTGCCACCGGTGGCGGGGCACTCGGCGCTGGCGCGGCATGTGGGCCGCTCGCTGATGGCGGACGAGTTCGATATGTCCTTCTTTCAGGACAAGCCGCTGGACCACGGCTGCTTCTCGCCCTTGTCCATGCTGTGCCCGCGCGACCCGCAGCGGGGCTGGCCAGTGCAGATCGTGCCGCTGCAGGTGGGCGTGCTGCAGTTCCCGGTGCCGTCCGCACGGCGCTGCTACAAGCTGGGCCAGGCGCTGCGCCATGCGATTGAAAGTTACCCCGAGGACATCAAGGTCGCGGTGGTGGCAACGGGCGGCCTTTCGCACCAGGTGCATGGCGAGCGCGCCGGCTTCAACAACCCCGTCTGGGACCACCAGTTTCTGGATCTGATTGAGCGCGACCCGGAGCGGCTGGCCGGCATGACGCAGGCCGAGTTCGCCAGCCTGGGCGGCATGGAAGGAGCCGAAGTCATCATGTGGCTGGTGATGCGCGGCGCGCTGACGGCCAGCGTGCGCAAGGTGCACCAGACCTACTACCTGCCGTCCATGACCGGCATCGCCACCGCCATCTACGAGAATCAGACTGTGGACGAACCTTCAGTCGCGGCGCTGGAGCGGCACCGCGCGCGTATGGGCACTGAGCTGGCCGGTGCGGGCCAGTTGCGGGGCACCTACCCGTTTGACCTGGAACGCAGCGTGAAGGCTTACCGGCTGAACCGTTTTCTGCACGGCCTGATTGATCCGGTGCAGCGCCAGCGCTTTCAGTCAGACGAAGAAGCCACCTTCGTGGCTGCCGGGTTGACGGCGGAGGAAAGCGCTCTGGTGCGCACGCGTGACTGGCGTGGGCTGATCCACTACGGAGTGATTTTCTTCATGCTGGAAAAATTGGGCGCGGTGATAGGGGTATCGAACCTGCACATCTATGCTGCTATGCGGGGCGAGTCGCTGGAGGACTTCCAGAAGACCCGCAACGCCCCGGGTGCGCTGTACTCGGTGGCGGGTAAAGAGGCGAATACGCAGGCTTGGAGCAAGTGACGAGCCAGTTCAACAGGTAGGTTACCCGGCTTTGCCGGGTGATGGCTAGTCACCTCAGCCCCAGATCAGTGGCCTTTCGTGCCGCCCCGCAAGGGGTTTCAGGCGGACTGCTCAACTTCCTCGCCAAACTCTTTGGCCACCCAGCCCAGGCGCTCCCGTAGCCAGCGGCTGCCTGCATCGAGGTGGGCCCGGTCGTGCCAGAGCATGTAAAAACGCATCGGCGGCAGCACCTCGGGCGCACCCACCACCTGCAGGCCCAGGAGGTCGGCGTAGTAGTCGCCAAACTGGCGGCTGCAGGTAAAAACCAGGTCGGACACCGCGACCACATGGCCGGCCAGGTTGAAGTCGGGAATCGTGACTTTGATGTTGCGCTTCAGGCCCAACTGCGCCAGCGCACCGTCCACCGGCCCTGGCGTGTTGGCCATGTAGGGCTCTGGCGCCAGATGGCTGAGCGTGAGGTAGGTTTCCAAGTCAATGGCCTGCCCCTTGATCTGCGGATGGCCTGGGCGGGCCAGGCAGACCATCTGGTCCTGAAAAAGCACCTTGCGCCGCAGGTTGAGCGGAGGGCTGGGCCAGTTGCCGATCACGGCGTCAAGCGCGCCTTCTTCCAGCGCAGAGACAAAGTCAAACTGCACATTCAGCGGACGCAAACGGATGCGCAGGTTTGGCGCGTCGTTGCTGAGCACATCGACCAGCCGGGGCAGGAAGAAGGCCTGCATGCAGTCGGCCGTGGCAATGGCGTACTCGCGTGCGGATTGTTTGACGTCGAACTCCTGCGGGCCATCCAACAAGCCATGCAATTCACCCAGCAATGGACGGAGCCGGCTCTCCAATGCAGTGCCTCTGGGTGTGGGCACGAGCAGGTGGCCACTGCGTACCAGCAGGGGGTCACCCAGCGCTTCGCGCAGTCGGCGGAGTGTCACGCTCACGGCGGGCTGTGTCTGGCCCAGGGCTTCCGCAGTGCGTGTGACGCTGCGTGTGCGCAGCAGTGTCTCAAGGGTGCGGAGCTGTTGGACCGAGAGACCTGAGAGTGCGGGGTTCATGGCGCGGAGCTTATCGGATTGCTTCTGGGCACTTCGCGGTGGGCGCGTTTGCGCTGGTCCACATCGGTGCGGCTTCACTATTTTGATGCGATGTGGGTGTGATCCGGCAGGGCTTTTTGCACCGAATTGGGTGCCGGTATGCGTACATGTGCTTTTGCGCATGGACTACATGTTGTGAGATGACTAGCCGCGTGGCCTGCATGTTCTTACGCTGATGCCTATGAAGTGTGTGTCGCACTTCAGCTTGAGAAATGAGGAGCAACATGGGTTATCACCACGAAGACAGCGCACGCTGGAGCGGCCGCCATGAAGGCAAGGACCAGTTGCGCGACGAGACCTGGCAGGCGTTGGAGGATGGCGGCGTCAACGTTGGCCCGGTATGGAGTCGCATTCCCAATTTTGTGGGTGCGGACATGGCCGCCATGCGCTTGGCTTCCCTGCCAGCTTGGAAACAAGCGAAGGTCGTGAAGTGCAACCCGGACCCACCCCAGATTCCGGTGCGGCTGCGGGCCTTGTACGACGGGAAACTGCTGTACACACCCGTGCCGGAGCTGGTGAAGGGTTTTCCCTTTGTTTTACTGGACCCCGCGGTGCTCAAGAAGGACGACATTTCTTTCGAGCTTGCAGCTACCTCGCAGGGCGCCGTGGCCTATGGCCAACCAGTTCATTTTGAAGACATGCTGCCCATGGACTTCTTGGTAGTGGGTTGCGTGGCCATCACTACGCAGGGTGGGCGCACCGGCAAGGGCGGTGGTTTCGCCGATCTCGAACTGGGCATCTTCCGCGAGCTGGGCAAGGTGCCTGCCCATGCGGTGGTGGTGAGCACGGTGCATGAGCTGCAGGTGGTGCCGGATGAGCGCATCGCCATGCTGGCGCACGACTCACCACTCGACTTCGTGGCGACGCCTGAGCGCTTGATCGAAACGAATTCGCCGTTTCCTTGCCCCGCGGGTGTGGCCTGGGACATGGTGCAGGACGATCAGATTCGTGACATCCCGTTTTTGCTCGAACTCAAGGACCGGCTGATTCGCCGGCGCAGCCAGACTAACGCTAACCTTAGCCACTGAGGATTTACCAGCCATGAAAACCTTCTCTCTACCCATTGCATTGATGGTGTGCTTCCGCACATGGGCACGGCTGCTGTTGCTCGCGCTTGGGCTGTCGGCTTTGGCTGCACCTGCGATGGCGCAGACCAAGGTGGTGCTGGTCATGACCGGCTCCATCAACGACGGCGGCTGGAATCAGCTGGCCTACGAGGGGCTGGTGCGTGTTGGCAAGAAGGCGGGGTACAAAACGGCCTATGTCGAAAACGTCTCCCAGGCCCGTATCGACCAGGTGGTGCGTGGCTATGCCGATGACGGTTACGACCTGGTGATCGGGCATGGGTATGAATTTGGCGGCGCCTTCCTGGACATCGCCCCCGAGTTCAAAAAGACCAAATTCTTTGCCTCGACCTTCAAGCCACAGCCCACCGTGCCTTCCAATGTGCAGTACGCGGATCTGGGTTACTACGACCTCGGCTATGCCGCTGGAACCTTGGCTGCCCTCAGCTCCAAGAGCGGCAAGGCCGTGGGGTTTGTGGGCGGTGGCGACAACCCGACCCAGCAGCGCTGGATGCGCACCTTCATTGCAGGGGCTGAAGCTGCTGTGCCCGGGCTCAAGGGTCTGGGGGTGGTCACTGGCGATTACGACAATGCAGCCAAGGGTCGCGAGGCCGCGCAAGCCATGATCACCAGCGGGGCCGATGTGGTGTTTCACTCCGCCAATGTGACCGGCCTCGGCGCCATCCAGGGCGCCGCTGCCAAGGGCGTCAAGGTAATTGGCTGCTACACCGACCAGACGGCGTTGGCCCCGAAGCTGATGGTGTCGAGTTTCCGTATCAAGCTCGACAGCATGGTCGAGCGGGTAGCCGACTGGGCCCATACCGGCAAGTTTGCTGGCGGCACCGAATGGAAACCCGCTGTGCATGAGATTTGGGAACCCCTGTATGCAGGCCGCCCCGGAAGCAATGCGGATTTGCTGACTGCAGCGCAAACCGCCAAGTTCCAGAAGGTGTGGGATGACCTGTCCACAGGGAAGATCAAAGTCAGCACCTTGGTGAAGTAAGTACTGAAGCAAATAGCAAAGGCAAGGTCTTCTCCGCCATGACGCCACAAACCCACCCGCTGCTGGAGATGCGCGGTATCGTCAAGCGGTTCGGCGCGGGGGTGCTGGCCAACGACCACATCGACTTTGTGGTGGTGCAAGGGGAAGTCCATGCTCTTCTGGGAGAGAACGGCGCCGGCAAAAGCACCCTGATGCAGATTCTGTATGGGATGTACCAGCGCGACGCCGGGGATATCTATGTGGACGGCTTGCCAGTGGACATCAGCAGCGTCAGCCAGGCCGTGGCCCATGGGATCGGGATGGTGCACCAGGAGTTCATGCTGGTGGAACCGTTCAACGTGCTGGAAAACGTGGTGCTGGGGCAGGGCCGTGTGGCCTTGGCACCCGCCCGCGCGCGCCTGCTGGCCTTGTCCGCCGAATTCGGGCTGGACGTGAGCCCGGACGTCCGTGTCGAAGACCTGACCATCGGACAGCGTCAGCGGGTGGAAATTCTCAAACTGCTGTTTCGCGGCGCCCGCTTGCTGGTGCTGGACGAGCCTACCGCCGTGCTGACGCCCACCGAAGTGAACGGGCTTTTTGAGGTGCTTCGTAAGCTTGTTGCACGGGGCTGTTCTGTTGTCATCGTGACCCACAAGCTGCAGGAGATACGGGCATTGGCCGACCGTGTCACCGTGCTGCGACAGGGCCGTGTGGTGGCGGCAGGGTTGTGTGTCGATGAAACCGATGAAGCCACCATGGCCCGCGCCATGGTGGGGCGTGATGTGCTGCTCACGGTGGATCTGCCACCGATGGCCCGGGGTGAGGCCGTGCTGGAGGTACGCGACCTGTGTGTGGCGTCTGGCCAAGGCATTGCGCTTGTGAATGGCGTCAGCCTGGACGTGCGGGCCGGGGAGGTGCTGGCTATTGCGGGAGTGGACGGCAACGGGCAGTCGCCCTTCGCGGAAGCCGTGATGGGGCTTCGGCCGGCACAGGGGCGTGTGTCTGTATGTGGCCAGCGAGTCGACGAGCTGTCGCCAGGCGCCCGGCGCGGCGCCGGTATGGGTTACCTGCCTGCCGACCGGCGCGGTGTGGGTAGGGTGATGGAGCTGTCGCTGGAGGCAAATGGCCTGCTGGGGCAGCAGGGCGAATTCACCCGTGCGCGCTACTGGCTATCAGCCCGCCGCGTTGCCGCGCATGCCGAGCAACTGATCCAGCGTTTTAAGGTGCGGGCGAGTTCAGCGCAGCAACTGGCGGGTTCCTTGTCGGGAGGCAATCTGCAGAAGCTGCTGCTGGGGCGAGAGTTTTCGCGCCAGCCTCGATTTTTGCTGTTGGAGCAACCCACGCGGGGGCTGGATGTGGGCGCCATCGAATCCGTCTGGGGTGAGATTCTGGAGCAACGAAAAGCCGGTGCTGCCATCTTGCTGATATCGGCTGAGCTTGAAGAAGTCTTCAACCTGGCAGACCGTATTGCCGTGATGTACCAGGGCCGCATCATGGGGGTGCTGGACCGTGCGAGCGCCACCATGGAACTGGTCGGCCAGATGATGGGCGGCCAGGATGTGCTGGGCACTGTGGCGGAGCAGACACCATGAGCCGGCCCTGGTTTGTAAAGCGCCAGGCCGTGCGTGCCTCTGCTGTGCAGCAGGCGGCGCGTTTGCTGGGCGCCGTGCTGGCCGCCACCTTGGTGGGGCTGCTGCTTTTTCTGCCGTTTGACGTGAACCCGCTCCAGGCCTACTGGACGATGTTGTCCGACGCCTTCTTTACGGTGCGCGGCCTCTCGAATACCTTGAACAAAACGGCGCCGTTGATTCTGGTGGGCCTGGCCACCGTAGTGGCGTGGCGCGCCGGCTTTGGCTATCTGGGCTTCGAGGGCTGCCTGCTGCTGGGGGCCGTGGCCAGCACCAGCGTGGCCCTGCAGGCACTGCCAGGCGGGCCACTCGCCGCTTGGCCGTGGCCGCTCTTGGTACTTGTATGCGCCATGGCTGCGTTCCTGGTGGGCGGGGTTTGGGCGGGCGTCGTGGCATGGCTGCGTGTGCGTTACGGGGGCAACGAAGTGCTGATGTCCCTCATGAGCAACTACCTCGCTGTGTTCTTGTTGCAGTACCTTGTGTCGGGCCCGCTGCGTGCACCGGGTGATCTGCCGCAGAGCGCGCGCCTGCCCATCAGCACCTGGCTGCCTTACCTGTGGGATGGCGGGCGTGCGCACGCAGGCATTCTGCTGGCCCTGACGGCGGCCCTTTTGGTGTGGCACACCATGAAACACCTGCGGATCGGCTACGAATGGGTGGTGGTGGGGTTAAACCCGCGCGCTGCCAGCTACGGCGGTATCCCGGTCGGGCGGCGGATCATGCTGGCAGCCTTCTTCAGTGGCGGGCTGGCTGCTTTGGCTGGCATTTCCGATGTGCTCGGTTCCCACCACCGACTGCTGGACGGCATGTCGGAAGGTGTGGGTTTTGTCGGCATGGTGGTCGCCTTGTTAGGCAAGCTCAGCGCGGCGGGTGTGGCGGTGTCGGCCTTTCTCTACGCAGGTATGACGGTGGGCGCAGACAGCATGCAGCGCCAGAGCCAGGTGCCTTCGTCCGTGGTGGTTATCGTGCAGTGTTTGATCATCCTGTTTGTGCTGGCTTCCGCTTTGCTCGACCGCTACCGCTGGGTGGGCTGGCGGCGTACTGCCACCCCGCAGACCAGGGAAGGCGGGTGACATGGACACATCCTTGATCGCCTGGAGCGCGTTGCTCTTTCCCTTGGTCGTCAGCGGTTTGCAACTGGCGGTGCCGGTCATGCTGGCCGCCACTGGCGAGCTGTTTGCCGAGCGTTCGGGCGTGCTGAACATTGGCATTGAAGGCACCTGCCTGCTTGGCGCACTCACCGGTTTTCTGGTGGCGTGGAGCACTGGTAGCCTGTGGGCGGGCATGGCTGCTGCGGCGCTCATGGGTGTGGTGTCGAATGCCTTCCTTGCCTGGATGTACGTCACCGTGCAGGCCAGCCAGGTGGTGGTGGGCATCATCTTCAACCTGCTGGCATTTGCATCGGCCAGCTATGCGTACCGTCTCTTCATGGGAGGCCAGGCGGGGGTAGTGCAGGTAGAGTTGTTTCAACCAGTCCACTGGGGAGCATTGTCCGAACTGCCGGTAGTCGGCCCCTTGCTCTTCCAGCAGATCGGCCCGTTCTATCTGGTGGCCGCCTTCATCGTGCTGTCCTACTTCGTACTGTTCCATACGGCCTGGGGCCTGTCCTTGCGGGCCGTGGGCGAGAACCCGCGTGCGGCCGAGGCGTCAGGTATCAGGGTCGCGCGTATGCGTTATGCCGCCGTGCTGATCGGCGGCGGCGCAGCGGGCTTGGCCGGGGCCTATCTGGTGTTGGGTCGGGTGGGCATCTTCCGCGACAACGTAGTGATCGGGCAGGGCTTTATCGCGCTGGCCGTGGTCATTCTGGGCCGCTGGCATCCGTTCAAAGCAGCGCTGGCTGCACTGGCGTTTGGCATGGCCGAGGCACTGCCGCTGTTGCTGCAGGCCAGGGGCTCCACCTTGCCGACCCAGCTGCTTTTGTCGTTGCCCTACCTGATGACCTTCATCGCCATCTCGGGCCTGCTGGGGCGGGCCAACCAGCCAGCGGCGCTGCTGAAGCCGCATTTGCGGGAGTGAACGCGGCGTACCCATCGCCATGTGGTGGCCCCACATTGCATGGGGTTTGGATGCGCCGGTAGCGGTGGCTGGATACACTGAGTAACGTGTCGTCAGTGCATCCGTCGGCGGGCAAGACGCGCTGGGCGGCTCGGTGTTTCACCGGGCATTGCCATCCACCATCCATGAAAGAACATGCCATGTCGCAAGAACCCACTACGGCCCTGGTCAACGACGAAGCAGGCGCCGCTCGTCTTTTTGGATGTATGTGCCAGACGTCGGCCTTTGCACGGCTGAACGAGCATCTCCACACCACCTTGAGCCGGCGTGCCTTTCTGGGAGGTGGTGCTGCTCTGATGGTTGGTGCTTTGGTGTTGCCGCCGAAGTCTGCGCTGGCACGTATTCCGGAGGCACCCAAAGGCCCGGTGGTGTTTACCGGTGTGCAGGTGTTCGACGGCAAGTCGGGTACTTTGCGCCGGGGCGTTCGGGTGGTGGTGGAGGGCAAGCTCATCAAGGCCATTGAGCCCGAAACCAATCCGCTGCCCGAGGGGGCTGTGGTGATCGCGGGCGGCGGGCGCACGCTGATGCCAGGGCTGATCGACGCGCACTGGCACGCCATGATGGCGTCGCTGCCCATGGTGGCCTTGATGACGGGCACGGAGGGTTACATCAATCTTAAGGCGGCCGAGGAGGCCGAACGCACGTTGATGCGTGGCTTCACCACGGTGCGTGACCTGGCTGGTCCGGTCTTTTCGCTGAAACGGGCCATCGACGAAGGCGGGTTTGCAGGGCCGCGTATCTGGCCTTCGGGCGCGATGATTTCGCAGACCTCGGGCCATGGCGATTACCGCATGCCCTATGAGCTTCCTGCGGGCAACCTCACCCCGCCGCCGCGCAGCGATGTGCTGGGCGCCACGGCGCTGGCCGATGGCGTGAGTGAGGTGCTCAAGCGGGCACGTGAGCAGCTCATGCTGGGGGCGAGCCAGTTGAAACTGGCAGCCGGTGGAGGTGTTTCCTCGAACTACGACCCGCTGGACGTGGCGCAGTTCACCGAGGCCGAGTTCCGCGCGGCGGTGGACGCGGCGGAGAACTGGGGCACCTACGTCACCGTGCATGCCTACACCCCCCGCGCCATCCAGACCGCCATCCGCGGCGGTGTGCGCTGCATCGACCATGGCCAGCTGATGGACGAGGCGACCGCACGCATCATGGCCGAGAAGGGCATCTGGTTCAGTGGCCAGCCGTTCCTGGACGACGAGGATGCCAACCCGCAACCGGCCGGGTCTCCCAACCGCGCCAAGCAGCTGCAGATGACCCAGGGCACGGACAACGCCTACAAGCTGGCCAAGCAGTACAAGCTCAAGACAGCCTGGGGCACGGACACCTTGGTCGACGCCAAACTGGCGACCCGCCAAGGCGCACAACTGGCGAAGATGAAGCGCTGGTACACCCCCACGGAAGTGATGGTCATGGCCACCAGCACCAACGCCGAGTTGCTCGCGATGTCTGGTCTGCGCAGCCCGTACCCGGCCAAGGTGGGGGTGGTGGAGGCGGGCGCCTATGCCGACCTGTTGCTGGTGGAAGGCAACCCGCTGGAGAACATCGACCTGGTGGCCGATGCCGAGCGCAACTTCAAGATCATCATGAAGGACGGGCGGATCTTCAAAAATACGCTGGGGTAAAACTGCAGCCCCATGCCGCTTGGCGGCGCCCCGTTCTATTGGGTGAAGGGGCACCACCAGTGGCCTGGCAAAGCCAGTTCCACGGTGGTCGCTGGTGTTGTCTACCCCTTGGCCTCAGCTCCGCCGCTTCAGCACCAGCCAGCCGAACAGCGGCGCGGTGATGTACATCACTACCGAGTACACCGCAGCAGGCAGCGCCAGCGGGTAACTCTCCAGCACGCTCAGCGCCACGAAGATGGCCAGGGTGGAGTTGTGGATGCCGATCTCGTAGCAGATGGCGGTGGACAGGGGTTTGTCCAGTCCGGCCGCGCGGCTCAGGTAGTAGCCAGCGAACAGGCTCAGCAGGTTGAACAGCAGCACCGCCGGGCCGATCTGGCCGAAGGTGGTGGCCAGCGAGTTCCATTCCTTGGCGATGGCCAGCACGGTGACCACCGCCAGCACCACGGCGCTGAACACCTTGACCGGTTTTTCCATGCGCCTCGAGAAGCCCGGGGCGCGGCGTGCCACGGCCATGCCCAGCAGCACGGGGATGAGCACGATGGCGATCACCTCCATGAGTTTGCCGGTCTGCATGGGCACCACCTGGCCGCTCTGCGCGAAGTGGGCGATGGCCCAGTTGGCGATGAGGGGCAGGGTGATGATGGACAGCAGCGTGTTCACGGCAGTGAGCGAGATGTTCATCGCCACGTTGCCGCCGAACAGGTGCGAGAACAGGTTGGCCGAAATGCCGCCGGGCGAGGCGGCCAGCAGCATCAGCCCGATGGCGAACACCGGCGGCAGCCCGAAGGCGGTGATGATCGCGTAGCAGGCCAGCGGCAGGCCGATGACCTGCAGGCCCAGCGCCAGGATGACGGCCTTGGGGTGCCGCAGCAGGCGCTGGAAGTCGGCGGTTGTGAGCGACAGCCCCAGGCCGAACATGACCAGTGCAAGGGCGCCGAACAGGAAGCGGGTGACGATGACGGCACTGTCCATGGAATGTCCTCGTTGCTCACCCCCAGGCTTCGCTGCGCTCTCGCCAACCCCCTTGGCAAGGGGGCGACACCAGCGGCCTGGCAAAGCCAGTTCCGCGGTGTCTGCTGGAAAGTTTGCGCACGTCTTATGCGATGGGACGCTGTGGGTTGAGTGGTTAATTTTTATGAATGAAATCGGCTTCTGGCGCGCGCAGAGCGTGTGCAGAAAGCTATCAATAACGAAGCGCTATTGTTTGTAGCTGGGGTCGGTGCGGTCCAGCTTGCGGATCAGCGATGGCCAGACGAACGCGCCGCCCAGCCCGCCGGTCTGCACCTTCATGGCCTGCGCCACGCCGGTCAGGATCTGCGGGTGCACCTGGGTCAGTTCACCGCCGCCGGCCTGTGCGTCGATCTGGATCTTGCAGGCGGCCTCGAAGGTGTACATGGCCAGGAAGGCGTCGGCGATCGTCTTGCCGCAGGTCAGCAGGCCGTGGTTGCGCAGCATCAGGAAGTTGGCCTGGCCCAGGTCGGCCTGCAGTCGGGGCTTCTCCTCGTCGCGGAAGGCCACGCCTTCGTAGCCGTGGTAGGCCAGCGAGGCCAGTACGAAGGTGCTCTGCTGGCTGATGGGCAGCACGCCGTGCTTCTGCGCACTCACCGCCACGCCGGCACGGGTGTGGGTGTGCAGCACACACTGCACGTCTTCGCGCACCTCGTGCACTGCGCTGTGGATCACGAAGCCGGCCGGGTTCACCGGGTAGGGCGAGTCGATGAGTTTGTTGCACTGCATGTCCACCTTGACCAGGCTGCTGGCGGTGATCTCGTCGAACATCAGGCCGTAGGGGTTGATCAGGAAATGGTGCTCTGGGCCGGGCATGCGTGCGCTGATGTGGGTGAAGATCAGGTCGCTCCAGCCGTACAGCGCCACCAGCCGGTAGCAGGCGGCCAGGTCCACGCGCAGCTGCCATTCTTCGGCGGAGACCATGTCCTGGATGTCCGAGGGGGTGGTGGCGTTCATGGTGTAGTTCCTTGGGAGTCAGGTGGCTTGCGGGGTTTTCAGCGCGGCCTTGTAGACGCTGTTGCGGGGCTGGGCCATCAGGCGGCGCAGCAGGGGCTCGAACGTTTCGATGGGCAGGGTTTCGGCCTTCGGGTCGAAGGCCGGGTTGTCGTACAGCTCGCAGAACTCGGCGGTGCGCTCATAGCAGGGGTGGGCCCTGAAGTTGTCGCGCAGGTCGCGGTCCAGCCCGATGTGGTGGAAGAAGTAGTGGCCCTGGAAGATGCCGTGGTGCTGCACCATCCAGTGGTTCTCGTCGCTCACGAAGGGCTTGAGGATGGCGGCGGCGATGTCGGGGTGGTTGAAGCTGCCCAGCGTGTCGCCGATGTCATGCAGCAGGGCGCAGACCACATACTCCTCGTCGCGGCCGTCGCGCAGCGCGCGGGTGGCGGTCTGCAGCGAATGGGTGTAGCGGTCCACCGGGAAGCCGCCGTAGTCGCCCTGCAGGATCTGCAGGTGCTGGATGACCCGGGCGGGCAATTGGCTGGCGAACTGCATGAATTCGCCGCCAATGAGTTGCCAGTCGGCCTGGGTGCTGTCTTGCATGCGCAGGAACTGGGCGCGCGGATGTAGGGCTTGGGTCATCGTGGTGTCTCCTTGGGGGGTGTTGTGGGGCGACTGTAGGCGACGCTTCACGCCTAAACTGTCCAAAACCCGACACTTCAAGGGCAAACCCCCATCCCTATTTCCATCTGCACGATGGCTTTGTCGAATCCACCCTGCAGCCCGTCCGGGCCTGGACAGCCTGGGGGGGCAACCCCAGGTTTGCCGTCCTGCCGCAGGCCGAGCGTGACTTGCTGCCGACCCATGTCGAGCGGCAGCGCCTGCCGCCCGGCGTGTTGCTGTTCCGCCAGGGTGACCCGGTGCGGGTGGCGGGCAGTGGTTTCTTCTGCCTGGTGGACGGGCTGATGTTGGACGTACGCGCCACCGTGGGTTTGCCGCAAGAGGCCCTGGCGATGATGCTGGGCATCACCCGCCAGACCCTGTTGCGCGAACTGGCGGCGCTGGCCCGCGACGGTATGCTGCCCTGGGCTACCGGCGCATCGAGATCCTCTCGGTGGCCGGGCTGGAGTCACTGGCGCAAAGTGCCTGAGGGGTTTGCACGGCGTGCCCGGCAGACCCTGCGGGTGCTGGTTAACATGGCGGCCAGATGCGATGTGCGACCCCGGCGCCGCGTTTGCAATCCTCCAAAGGCGCGCAGTGTCCCTGAATCCCCCCACTTCCTTGCAGCCTCTGCCTGCAGCTGCTGTTCGTCCCCGCAACGTGGCCCTGGCGGGCCTGGTGTCACTGGCCGTGGCCATGGGCATTGGCCGTTTCGCCTTCACGCCGCTGCTGCCCATGATGCTGCACGACGGTGTGCTGGACCTGGCCGCGGGCAGCTGGCTGGCCAGCGTCAACTACCTGGGTTACCTGGTGGGTGCCGTGCTGTGCACCTTCCAGCCCTGGATCTGGGCGCGGGTGCCGGCGCTGCCTGCCGTGCGCCATACCAGCTGGATTCGCCTCGGCCTGGGGGCCACCTGCGTGCTGACGCTGGCCATGGCGCTGCAGTGGCCCTGGGCCTGGCCCTGGCTGCGGTTTGCGTCCGGCCTGGCGAGTGCCCTGGCCTTTGTGTTCACCTCGGGCTGGTGCCTGGCGCGGCTGGCGTCGCTGGGGCGGCCGGGCTGGGGCGGCCTGATCTATGTGGGCCCGGGGGCGGGCATCACCCTCAGCGGCTTGATCGCCAGCGGCATGGTGGCGCTGGACTGGCGTGCCGCCTGGGGCTGGGGTGTGTTCGGCCTGCTGGCCTGTGGCCTGGTGGTGCTGGTCTGGCCCATCCTGGGCAGCCCGCAGCAGCCGCCTTTGGCTGCCGCCGCCGCGCCAGCGCAGGCCGCAGCGGCGGTGCCCCCGGAAAACCACCGCAGCCAGAAGCTGCTGCTGGCCCTGGCCTACGGCCTGTCCGGGTTTGGCTACATCATCACCGCCACCTTCCTGCCGGTGATCGCGCGGGACGCCATGCCGGGCTCGTTCTGGCTCGACCTGTTCTGGCCCATGCTGGGGCTGGGGGTGATGGCCGGTGCCCTGCTGGCGACCCGCTTCCCCATGCACATGGACCGCCGCTACCTGCTGGCGGGCTCTTACCTGGTCCAGGCCCTGGGGGTGGCGGCCGGTGCCTGGAGCCCGACCCTCGCCGGTTTTGTGCTCGGCAGCCTGCTGGTGGGCCTGCCCTTCACCGCGCTGACCCTGTTTGCCATGCAGGAAGCTCGCCGACTGGCCCCGGTGTCGCCGGCCAGCTTCATCGGCCTGATCACGGCGATGTACGGGCTGGGGCAGATCCTGGGGCCGCTGATGGTGCCCTGGGTCATGCGGCACAGCAGCAGCCGTGCCGAGGGCTTCACCACCTCGCTGGTGGTGGCCGCCGCCGTGCTGGTGCTGGGCGCGTTGATGTACCTCTTCATGGCCTGGCGCTACCCGCTGGCGCCACGCGGTATCAGCGGATCGTCCGGCCGTCGGCCGTGATGGACACCAGGTCGATGGGGGCCGTGTTGTCGCGCGGGCGCGACCGCAGGTACAGCCGCAGGCCCCCCACGTCATAGGGGCGCATGGCCGTCAGGGTCTTCTGCAGCTCCGGGCCGCGCCCGCCGCGCCGCAGCGCTTCGCCCAGGGTCTTGGCGGCAATGAAGCCTTCCAGGCTTTCGTAGCTGGGGCTCTCGTCGCTGTTCTCGATGGCGGCGGTGTACTCGCGCACCACCGGTACTGACAGGCTGCGCGGCGGCGGCACCACCTGCGCCACCACCACCCCGCCGATGTCGTTGCCCAGCGCGGTGTAGAGCGGGTTGATGCCCACGGCAGAGAAATTCAGGAACCCACCCGCATACCCGGCCTTGCGCATCTTCTGGATGAAGGCCGCCGTGCTCTGGAACAGCGCGGCCTGGATGATGGCCTGCGGCTTGGCTGCCTGGATGGTGGCCACGGCGGCATCCACCTGGGTGCTGTTGCGGGGCATGAAGGCCGATGCCACCAGGGGCGGCAGCTTGAGTTCGGCGATGGCCTTGTTCACGGCTTCGAGCCCGGCCCGGCCCATGGCATCGTCCTCGCCCACCACGGCGATGCGGTTCAGGCCCAGCGTGGCGCAGTGTTGCACCATCTTGAAGGCTTCATCGGCCATGCTGGGGCGCACCAGGAATACATGGCCCTGCGAAGGGTCGCGCAGCGCATCGGGCGCGGCGAACGGGGCGAGGAACACCACCCCCTGCTGCTTGGCCACCACCGCACCGGCAGCGCTGCTGGCCGTGCCCACGAAGCCGAACAGCAGGTCAGCGCCATCGCTCAGCAGCTTTTGTGCGTTGGTGCCAGCCCGCTCGGGGCTGTAGCCATCATCGAGCTGGCGCAGCTCGATGCGCACCGGGCTGTCGGCGCGCTGGTTGAAGCTGTCGAAATACAGCTTGGCGCCACCGGCATAGGCCAGCCCGATCTCGCTGGCAGCGCCGGTCAGCGGCACCGATTGCCCGACCACCACCACCGGCTTGGCGCCAGCCGGTGCGGCACAGGCCCACCGGGGCAGTGCACCTGCCAACAGGCCCGTAGCCATCGTTACTTTCATCCACTGTCGTTTGCCGGTGTCCATGGTGAAAATACATATGGTTGCAATCATTGCATGATAGGGCAAATGTCGGGGGCGGCATACGGAGGACCTGGATCACTGCTCGTGGATGGATGCTGCTGCAGGTGCCTTTTTACCCATGAGGCATGCTAGTATTTATAAATTGTTACATTTTGGCGGGGTTCTATGGGCGCTTTCCAAAAAATGGGTATCAGCGTTGGCCTGGTCGCAATGCATGTTTGCGCATTTGCGGCGCCCGTCACCCAGACGTTTGCCTATACCGGTGCCGGGCAAACCTTTCTGGTGCCGCCGCTGGTCACCAGCGTTACGCTGGAGGCGTGGGGCGCCCAGGGGGGGACCAACAATCCTGCCTTTGCAGCCAACCAGGGGGGGTATGCGACTGGCTCTCTTTCCGTCACACCCGGTGAAACGCTCCAAGTCTATGTAGGCGGACAGCCTTCCGGTGCTGCTGCGGGCTTCAACGGTGGTGGTCTGGGCGAATCTGGCGGCGCTGGCGGTGGCGGCGCATCGGACATCCGCCAGGGAGGAGCCGCCCTGGCAAACCGTGTGCTCGTGGCGGCAGGCGGCGGGGGCGGCGGTATCTGGAGCAGCCTGGCAGTTGTCGGTGGCGTCGGGGGTGGTGCAACGGGCGGAGATGGCTACCGCAACACCCTGGCCGACATGGGCGGGCTAGGCGCGACGCAAACCGCAGGCGGGGCGAACGGCACCTGCGTCAGTTTTAATGTCATTACGCTGGCCGGCAGTCTGGGCCAAGGCGGATCGCCCGCAGGCCTGGGGTGTGGCTGCGAAGGCTACGGTGGCGGCGGGGGGTATTACGGTGGCGCCGGCAGCGGCAATTGCCGTGGCGGGGGTGGGGGCTCGTCCTATATCGGCAGCGTGGCGTCGGGCATCACCACGTCAGGGGCGCGTTTGGGCCATGGCGAGATTCGGATTACCTATGACATTTCGCTGCCCCAAACCTTGACCTTTGCCGCGCCTCCCGCTGTGGTGGTGGGCGGCACGGGCAGTGTCAGCGCCAGCAGCGCTTTGCCCAACTCCGGCAATGCCATCACCTATGCCAGCACGTCCGTCGACTGCTCCGTCTCCGCCGCCGGGATAGTCACCGGCATCCACGCCGGGACGAACAATTGCACCGTCACGGCCATCCAGCCCAGCGGCGGGGTGTATGCTGAGGGGACAGCTTCACTGACCTTCAGCATCAGCCAGGCCAGCCAGAGCTTGACCTTCCCGCCGCAAATCCCGGCCCGCCATGTCTATGGCCCAGGCACCAGTTTCGCCATTAACCCGCAGGCCAGCAGTGCCGGCCCGAACTCGGGCAATGCCGTCGTTTATTCCTCACTGTCCCCCGGCGTGTGCACCGTGAGCGCAACCACGGTGACGATGCTGGCTGCAGGGGTTTGCACGCTGGCGGCTGACCAAGCAGGTAACCTTGATTTCGCACCTGCACCGCAGGTATCCCAAGCCGTGGAGTTGTTCACCGTAGCAGCGGTACCGACGCTCTCGGGCTGGGGGCTGACGCTGCTCGCACTGGGTGCCGCAGGTTTGGGCGCGCGGCGCTTGAGAAGACGCGACAGATAGGCGTCGGGCGTAGCGAACGGCTCGCCCCACGGGCGGGCTTCACACCCGCCTGAACACCACGTCCCACACCCCGTGCCCCAGGCGCAGGCCGCGTTTTTCGAACTTGGTCAGCGGGCGGTAGTAGGGTTTGTCGGCCCAGGTCTCGGCGGTATTCTTCAGCAGGGGCTCGGCGCCCAGCACCTGCAGCATCTGCTGGGCATAGGGTTCCCAGTCGGTGGCGCAGTGCAGGTAGCCGCCGGGCTTGAGGCGCGCGGCCAGCTTGGCCACCAGCACGGGCTGCACCAGGCGGCGCTTGTTGTGTTTGGTCTTGTGCCAGGGGTCGGGGAAGAAGATGTGCACGCCATCCAGGCTGCCGGGCGGCAGCATGTGGTCGATGACTTCCACCGCGTCGTGCGCCAGG
>Ga0208564_1000450_pt1 | contig 37645 bp, 38 predicted proteins | sample AD_UKC073_MetaG_FD_184439 | JGI IMG/M metagenome (GOLD analysis project Ga0208564, IMG submission 184439) | Active sludge microbial communities of municipal wastewater-treating anaerobic digesters from USA - AD_UKC073_MetaG (SPAdes) (version 2) | ecosystem: Engineered > Bioreactor > Anaerobic >... | reverse complement strand
CGAATCCATGATCAACGCCCGACCGCACCGCTCACGATAGTTGTCGCTGACAGCTCAGGATAGTTGACGCCGGGCACTTCTCGTCGATGCGGCTAGGCCGGATCGATGCCGAGGGCCCTTCGGTTCCAGGATGACCGGGTAGCGATCGCTGACCCGCTGAGATCGACGGCACTCGTCCAGTCGGAGCGATACGCGGAACGGGCGATCCTCAAGATCGCGTCGATCGTTCCAATGAGAACGAGTCGTGCCGTTGGTTCAGTCTGGGTGGGCACGCTGATCCAGGAAGCTGCGGGCCCCGGGTCCGATGCTGACCTTGGTGGTGGTTACCACCAGGACAGAGTTGCAGGATCACAAACGAAGTGGGCCTGGTCAGACAACCCGAGCATCCTTAGCCGCTATGTCTTCTTCAACAGCAACGCGCGGGACGCCAAGGTCCCGACGGCGGCCAAGAAGACTGCGCGCTCGCGCGGCGCGACGGTCGTGAAGTCGCTGACCCGTACGATGCTGCTGGAGGTGGCGCCGGCGCAGGTGCCCGAGGTCGAGCAGGCCTTGCCGGGCTGGCCCTATGCAGCCGAACGCAAGACGACCCGGGTGCCCGAGTGCAAGGCGCTGGAGCGGTCGAAGGTGCGCGGCGCGCTCGCGGCGGCCGCCAAGGCGAGATCCCTGGCGCCTGGGGTTGGGATCCCAGGTCTTGTCGCCGTGATTTGACCTACTTTGGCTGCGTATCTCAATACGCGCCGATAATGTTTATGTCAACTCGTAGCGGGCTTTGCCACCCGGAGAACCGCCAGCCGGCTGGGTTGCGGACCTAAGCAGCCTTGCGCTTGGTCGGTGCGCGGTCGACGCCAGCCACCACAACATGGCCCGTGGTCTGGCGCACGAACGTTCCAGTCTTACCCGACACGGCTCCCGCTCGCTTGGCAGTGGCCTTGCCAAGGAACACTCCGCTCGCACCCTTAGGCTCGGCCGCAGCCATCTCGCGCACCTGATCCCGGGTGAACGCGCCCGTGGCAAACACGCGCGCGGCCTTTTCCGCCATCCCCTGGGAGACGACGACAAACTTGCCTGGGGCAACTCGCACGCGCTTCATGTTGAGACCTTCACCAACAGGTACTTTACCGGACCCGCCGCAGGGTGTCGAATCGCTCCCTCCAGCACCCGTTCGTAGTACTGCACAAGGTGCGGGAACGGCTCGTTGAGCCGCACCTCCGTGAGGTCGAGCAGCAAGGCCACGGCGCGGGCGAACTGGAAGGCGGTCGGCGCTGTGAAGCCGCGGATCCCGCGAGCGTAGGGCGCGCGCTCGAGGTATTCAAGCGACACATAGGCCCCTTTTACTTGAATGCGCCCGTAGCACATCGCGCGCGGGCGGCCTGCACGCACCATCGCGTACATCCAGGCGTCCTGATGCCGCACTCGGGAAAAGAAGATCTCCTCCCAGTTCCAGTGCACCTTGCGCCTGAGCCCGCCTCCTCGCTCGAACTGCATGGCAGTCGCCCTAGCGATGGGCTGGCTGATCAGCTGGAGTTGAAGGTCCGGCCTTCCTAGAGTCTGGGCAAGCCAAGTATTGGTCTGGTCCAGCGCCGCGGCCAGCACCTCATTCTTGTTCGTAAGCATGCGGTCGCAATCATCGCGCACCGCAGCGGTGACCGGCCATCCCCACCGCGCAACAAGCCCATGTTGGTACGCACCACTCGGAGCCGGTGGCCCAACTGCACCCAGTTGCCCGACTTCGCCGGCGAGCCGATCACGGACCGCTTGCTCACTGTCATCAGGCTCAATCGCGCCCCACTTCACTCGCCCGGATGCGCGCGGAGTGGCCCGCGGGACATCCACCAGCGCCGAGTCCTCCGCGACATCTCAAAGCGTCTGGGACACGCTCAACTGTGCAAGATCCGACGAGGAAGACGGGATGTGGTCACAACGAAACCGGCAACATGTCGCGCCAAAGGGGCGTTTGACCTCCACCGGAATGTCCGCCGCGAGGCTCGGCGAGCAGCGTTTCGTCCGAGTCCGCTAAACTCCTCCCGTGCGTCGCTTTGTGCTTCTCTTTCTGCTGGCCGTTCTGCCGCTCCAGTTTGCCTGGGGTGCGGCAGCGACCTACTGCGGCCACGAGAAGGCTCCAAGTTCAGGGCACTTCGGGCACCACAGCCATCAGCACCAAGCGAAAGCCGAGTCCGATTCAGGCTCCGCTGCCAAAAAGTCCTCGGTGCTTGCAGACGACCTGGACTGTGCGTTTTGCCATCTGGGTTGCGTGCAACCCTGTGCCAGTCAGACCGCTTCGGTTGCTGCGATTCAGTCTGCCGTCCTGGCGCTGCCCACGCTTCTTCCTCCGGATTCCGGTCGCCCTGGCCGAATCGAACGGCCCAAATGGTCTCTCGCCGCCTGATTCGGCGAGGGACTGTCACATCCATTGAGGTTGCCCCCTAGCGACTGACGCCTCGCCGAATTCTTCCGCTTTGTTGTTCATTGCAACCTGGAGAATTCGATGCGAACGAAGTCGCTGGCCCTTGCCGGTGCCCTGCTCTGCCTGTCCAACATCGGGCAGGCGCAAGTCCCGGCGCAAAAGCCTGGCGTCCTCCCCCCGGAAACCGCACCGACTCAGGCGCAGCAGCGTCTGAGCCTGGCGGAGGCCCTTGCGCTGGCCGAGGCGGCAAGCCCGACGCTGCGATTGAAGATGGCTGAGCTGTCGGCGGCCGAAGGGCAGCGTGCCGACGCAGGCGCGTGGCTCTACAACAACCCGCAGTTGTCCGTCGACCAGACGCGACGATCCGTGCCTTCGACCACCGGGTCGGAACGCCGCAGCGAGTGGGGCGCGGGTCTGTCCCAGACCTTCGAGGTGGGCGGACAGCCGTCCTACCGTCGCGAAGCCACCAGTGCTGCGCTGACCGCCCTGCGGCTGGAGATCGCCGATGTCCGCCGCCACGTCCGCGCGGAGGTGGCCGAGCGACACACGCGCGTGCTCGCGCTGCAGCAGCGGGCCGACACGGAGACGCAGGCACTGAAGCTGTTCGATGACACGGCCGTGGCGGTGCAGCGAAGACGGCAGGCGGGCGAGGACACGCGGCTCGACGCCAACGTCGCTCGCGTCGAAGCCGAGCGCGCGCGCAATCAGCTGGCCCAGATTCAAGAGCAACTGCTCGAAGCACGCGCCGAGTTGGCCAAGCAATTGCAACTGCCGCCCGGGAGCCTGCCGATGGCGACAGGTGAACTCTCGGCGCAGCGCGCCGGTTACTCCCTCGACGCCCTGCTTGCAAGCGCCGACAACCAGCCACGCGCCGGCGCTCTGGCCGCGCGCGAGACCAGTGCCGCCGCGCGGCTGAAGCTCGAACGGGCCAGCACCTACCCGGACGTGACCGTAGGGCTGAACGTCGGTCGCGAGGGGCCCGGGGCGGCGCGCGAACGCTTGACGACCTTGACCCTGTCCGTTCCCTTGCCGCTGTTCAAGCGCAATTCCGCAGGCATCGGCGCAGCCCAGACCGAGCTCACGCAGGTCCAGATCGAGCGGCAGGCGGCGCAGCGCGATGCCCGCGCAAGCGTCAGTTCGCTGTGGGCGCGGCTGGCAAGCCTCGAGGATCGGATTCGCCGGCTGCAAGAGTCCGTGCTTCCTGCCCTGGCGGACAACCAGCAACTCTCCATCAAGTCGCAACAAGCGGGACAGATCGGCCTGCTCGAACTGATCGTCGTCAGCCGGCAATCCCTGGATGCCAGGCGCGACCTGATCGACGCGCTCGCCGACTACCAGAGCACCCGCATTGCCCTCGAACTCGCGGCCGGCTGGCCGCAAGAAGGAACCCAACCATGAAGAACTCGAAACCGCACGGCTCATCCGCGTCGCTGGTGCTGACGACGCTGGCCCTCGCTCTGGCAGGCGCCCTGACCGCCTGTGGCGGCGGCGAGAAATCCGCCGAGGCCAAGTCCGCCGAGAAGGCCGCTTCCGCTCCCGAGGGAGGGCACAAGGAGGAAGGCGGGCTGAAGCTGTCGGCCGAAGAAGCGCAGCGTGCCGGCATCAAGCTCGAGAAGCTCGCTGAGCAGGGTTTCGCCGACTCGGTGACCGTCACCGCGACGATCCGTCCGAACCAGGATCGCGTAGCCCGCGTGGCGCCGCGCGTCGAAGGGCGCATCGTGCAGGTCACCGCGAAGCTGGGTGACAGCGTCAAGGCCGGTCAGGTGCTGGCCGTCCTCGACAGCCTGGCCCTTGGCGAAGCACAGTCTGCCCTGGAGCGGGCGCGATCGGCACAGCGCGTCGCGCAGGCCGACTACGCCCGTGCGGAGTCGCTGGCCAAGGACGAGATCATCCCGCAACGCGAACTCCTGCGCGCCAAGTCATCGCTGGAGACGGCAAACGCCGACCTCCACGCAGCGGAGGACAAGTTGCGCCTGTTGGGAGGCACCGCGTCGCACACGGAGCGTGCCGCATCGACGTTCGCGCTCACCGCGCCCCTGGCCGGAACAGTGGTCCAGAAGAAGGCCACGATCGGCGAACTGGGTTCTCCTGCGGAACCGCTGTTCTCCGTGGCCGACCTCTCGACGGTCTGGATCGAGGCCGATCTGACCGAGGACAAGCTCGCGCGCGTGAAGGTCGGCGCCGCGGCAACGGTCACCGTCAATGCCTACCCGAACGAGCGCTTCTCCGGTCGCGTGACCTACGTCGCCAGCATGCTCGACAAGGACAGCCGCACGACGCCCGCACGCATCGAGGTCCCCAACAAGGACGGCCGGCTGAAGCCGGAGATGTTCGCCAGCGCCACGATCGAGACCGGTGCGGCGCGTGCGCCGGCGCTGTCGGTGCCCAGCGCGGCGATTCTGCTGCTGCAAGGGCAGCCCACGGTGTTCGTGGCCGAAGGCGGCGGCTTCGAGCCGAGGGCCATCGAACCCGGGGACAAGGTCGGCGGACGCACGGTGGTCAAGGCCGGAGTCAAGGCCGGTGAGCAGGTGGTTGCCGAAGGGGCGTACGCCCTGAAGGCGCGGCTGCTGAAGTCGCAAATCGGCGAAGGCCACTGAGAAGGATCACCCATCATGCTCAACGCCATTGTCGATGCCTCGCTTCGATACAAGGTCCTGGTCATCGTCGCCTTCCTGATCGTCATCGGTCTCGGGGTGCAGGCGTTTCGTCAGGTCCCGGTCGATGCCTTCCCGGACGTCACGCCCATCCAGGTCAACGTCTACACCGAGTCACCCGGCCTTGCAGCCGAAGACGTCGAGAAACTGCTCACGGCCCCGATCGAAGGCGCCCTCGCCGGCCTGCCCGGCGTTCAGGAGGTGCGGTCCGTTTCGCTCTTCGGCCTGTCCTATGTCGGCGTCTACTTCGATGACGACGTCGACATCTACTTCGCGCGCCGCCTCGTCGGCGAGAAACTGCAGGACGTGAAGGGCCGATTGCCCCAGGGCTACGGCGAACCCGTTCTCGGCCCGAACAGCTCCGGGCTGGGCCAGGTCTTCTGGTACACGGTCGAGTCGGCGGACAAGAACCTGTCCAGCATGGACCTGCGGACACTGCACGACTGGACTGTCAGGCTGATCCTGCGCACGGCGCCCGGTGTGGACGACATCATTACCTGGGGTGGCGACGAGAAGCAGTTCCAGGTGCAGATCGATCCGAACGCACTCGTCAAGTACAAGCTGTCGTTCAAGCAGGTGATGGAAGCGCTGACGGCCAACAACAAGCAGGTCGGCGGGCAGTCCATCAATCTGGGCCGCGAGCAGTACCTGGTGCGCGGCCTGGGCCTGGTGAGCAATGTGACGGACATCGGCGGCATCGTGGTCGCCGAACGCGGCGGTGCGCCGATCCGCGTGCGCGACGTGGCCAAGGTCGTCGAGGCGCCGGCACCGCGCTTCGGTGCCGTCACCCGCGACGGCAAGGAAGCCGTGCTGGGCATGGCGCTGTCGCGCGTCAACGAGAACGCCAAGACCGTGGTCGACGCCGTTAAGGCCAAGCTCGCCATCGCGCAGGCCGCGCTGCCCAAGGGCGTGACGCTCAAGCCGATCTACGACCGGACCGAGATTGTCGAGAAGGCACTGAAGACCGCAGAGAGCTCCCTGGTCGAGGGCGCGATCCTGGTGGCGGTGATCCTGTTCCTCTTCCTGGGGGAGTTCCGGTCCGCCATCGTCGTGATCGTCACGCTGCCCCTGTCGATGCTGATCGCCTTCATCCTGATGCAGCGCTTCGGGCTGTCGGCCAACCTCATGTCGCTCGCCGGGCTGGCGATCGGCACCGGGATGATGGTGGACGGCGCCGTGGTCATGGTCGAGAACGCGTTCCGGCTGCTCTCGCATGCGCGCGAGTCCGGCAAGCCGATCAACAAGACGCACGTGATGCTGGAAGCCGCGCGCGAGGTGGTCAACCCGATCGCATTTGCGATCCTGATCATCATCGTCGTGTTCCTGCCGCTCTTCTCCCTGACCGGCCTCGAGGGCAAGCTGTTCAAGCCGATGGCCCTGACCATCACGTTCGCGATGGCCGGCTCGCTGGTCCTGTCGCTGACGCTCGTGCCGGTGCTGGCCGCATTGATCCTCAAGCCCAAGGAAGAGAAGGACACTTTTCTCGTTCGCTGGGCCAAGAAGGCCTATGTACCGCTGCTGGACTGGGCGCTGGAGCGCAAAAAGCGCGTGATCGGCACGGCACTCGTGCTGCTCGTCGGCACGCTGGCCCTGTTCCCCTTGCTCGGCAAGGAGTTCATGCCGCAGCTTCAGGAGGGGGCCATCATGTTCCGCGTCACTGGCATCCCGTCGACCTCGCTGGACGAATCGCTGCAGGTGTCTCAGGCGGTCGATACCACCCTGCGCACGAAGTACCCGCAGGTTCGCTCCGTGCTCGCCACGATCGGCCGCGCCGAGAAGGGCGAGACCGCGGACGTGAACTACATGGAAGTGCTGGTGGACATGAAACCGCAGGCCGAGTGGCCCGAAAGGGCCTCCTACTCGGCGCTGGCATCGCAGATGCAGGAGGACCTGGAGAAGGTCGTCCCGACTTCCGTCTTCGGTGCCACGCAGCCGATCCAGATGCGGGTGGAAGAGCTCATCTCGGGGGTGCGCGCCACGCTGGCGCTGAAGTTGTACGGCGAGGATCTGGAGACCCTGGACCGCCTGACGGCGCAAGCCAAGAGCGTGCTGGAGAAGGTGCCAGGCGTCACCGACCTGTCAGCCGAGGCCAACAAGGGCAAGCCCCAGCTTGTCATCAAGGTCAACCGCGAAGCGGCCTCGCGCTATGGCATCAACGCCGACGAGATCCTGGAGGTCGTGCAGGCCGGCATTGGCGGCAGCGCCGTGTCGACGCTGATCGATGGCACCAAGCGCTTCGACATCGCCGTACGCCTGGCCGACGGCTTCCGGGCCGATCCGGAGGCCATCGGCTCCATCCCGATCCGCACCGCCGAAGGAGCGCTCGTGCCCTTCTCGCAGGTGGCCACGCTGGAGCTCGACGAGGGGTATTCGTTCGTGCGTCGCGAGGCCCTGCAGCGTTATGCCGTGCTGCAGATGGACGTCAAGGGCCGCGACGTCGACAGCTTCGTGAAGGAGGCTGACGCAAAGCTCAAGGAAGCGGTGCAGATGCCAACCGGCTACTGGGTCGAGTGGGGCGGCGCCTTCGAGAACCAGCAGCGCGCGCTGGCCCGGCTGGCCCTGATCGTGCCGCTGACGATCGGGCTGATCTTCCTCTTGCTGTACACCGCGTTCAATTCGCTGCGGCACGCGACGATCATCATCGCCAACGTGCCCTTCGCGATCATCGGCGGCATCATCGGCCTGTTCGTCACAGGACAGTACGTCTCGGTCCCGTCGGCAATCGGATTCATCGCGGTCTTCGGGGTCGCGATGCTGAACGGCATCGTGCTGGTCTCGTTCCTCAACGATCAGCGACGACACGGGCTGTCGGTGAGAGAGGCGGTCCGGCAAGGGGCTGCGCTCCGGCTGCGGCCCGTGCTGATGACGGCGTCGGTGGCCATCCTCGGCTTGATCCCCATGCTGCTGTCCACCGGCGTCGGCGCCGAGACCCAGCGGCCGTTGGCGACCGTCGTCGTCGGAGGCCTGATCACCTCGACGGCGCTGACGCTGCTGCTGCTTCCCTTGATCTACGAGTGGGCTGAACTGCGTGCCGAGCGCCGCCGACAGCCCCAGCCGGTTCCCGCCATCGAAGGAGCGACACCATGAAGGAAATCAAGGCCTACGTCCACGCCAGCCGCATCGCCGACGTCATCGCCGGGCTGAAGGGCTCGACGGTCTGGGGCGATCCGAATCACGACGAACACAACCTGGCGGTCTACGTGGTGAAGGGGTCACTCGTGCCCCTGGACGATGCCGAGCGTCACTACTCGCTGGAACTCGGTGAAGAGATCATCAACGAGTACAAGGTCGAGCTGCATTGCCACGACGAAGATGTCCCCGCGCTGGTGGACGTCATCCGGCGCACGGCGAGGACCGGGTCGGCCGTGGCCGGCTGGATTTACGTGATGGACATTGCTTCGGCCGAGCCGATCCGATGACTCGACAGCAAGTCTGTCCGGCTCGGCCGCGCGAGAGGGTTGGGCGATGAGCGCGGGGCACGACCACGCCTTGCCGGCGACGACCAAGGAGCGCTCGCTGCGCTGGGCATTGGTGCTGACCTCGGCCTTCCTCATCGCCGAGGTCGTGGGGGGCGTCGTCCTGAACAGCCTTGCGCTGCTGTCCGATGCCGCGCACATGTTCACCGATGTGGCTGCGCTCGCGATCGCGTTGGCGGCCATCAGGATTGCCCGCCGGCCTGCGGATCAGCGTCGGACCTTTGGCTATCACCGCTTCGAGATCCTGGCAGCGGCCTTCAATGCGCTGCTGTTGTTCGGCGTCGCCGGCTACATACTCTTCGAAGCGTGGCAGCGCTGGCGCCAGCCCGAGGAGGTGCAGACGACCGGGGTGCTGGTGGTGGCAGCGCTCGGGCTGGTGGTGAATCTCGCGAGCATGTGGATGCTGCGTTCGGGCAAGGACGCCAGCCTGAACGTGAAGGGTGCCTATCTCGAGGTGTGGAGCGACATGCTGGGATCGATCGGCGTCATTGCTGGCGCGATCGTGATTCGCATCACCGGGTGGAACTGGGTCGATTCGGTGATCGCAGTGGCCATCGGACTGTGGGTGCTGCCGCGGACCTGGGTGCTCTTGAAGGACACCCTGAACATCCTGCTGGAAGGGGTTCCCGAAGGCATCGACATGGCGGCGGTCAGGCAGTCCCTGCTGGGCCTGCCGGGTGTGCTGGGCGTGCACGATCTTCACGTGTGGGCCGTCACCAGCGGCCGGCCCAGTCTTACGGTCCACCTGGTGCATGCCGCCGACGTCGCGGCGCCGGCACAACTTCTCGAGCGGGCACGCGCAGTCCTCGCGGCGGAACATCACATCACCCACACAACGGTACAGCTCGAGACGCAGCCCTGCGCACAAGCCGACGTGGCCGTCGGCCCTGAGGGCAGTGGCGAACCAGCATCGCGTGAGGATGCCCATGCCTAGACCCGCAGCGTGGACAGCCAGACCGGCGTGCGCCAAGGAGTCTGGTTGCACGAGGAGCCACGGCGCCCACGCTCCCAACCACCCGCCTGTCCGGTTGTCGCCGCGGCGAACACACGCCATTTCCGCCAACTGAAGGAGAACTGAATGAGCTCTGATCGACGCAAATTCCTCACCGTGGCGCTGGGTGGCACAGCGCTGCTGACCACCGGTTGCATGACCAAACCCTTGCGCCCGGCCAACGCCGATGGGACGTACTGTTACCGCATCGGCAAGAGCTACCGCCCCAAGCTGACCTGCACGACGGGTCCCGTTCCCTCCGCGCAAGTCGAGTCGCAGGCTCGCGATTTCGGTGGATCGGCCGATCGCCTCACGGTCTATCTCGTGCGCAAGCGCTGGGGTGATACGGAGCACGTGATCTCGGTGTCGACCCCAGGGGCGGCCCCAGCGCAAACCGTGCCCGAGAGCTTTGCGCGCCTTCGGCTGGCGCCCGGACAGCATGTGCTGACCGCCACGTGGCCCGAAGGAACGGCAGGCCTCGAAATCTCGGGCAAGGCTGGCGAGGTGCTCGTGGTGGAAGTGATCGGCCAAGTCTGGGTCTGGGGCAGCAAGTACCGCCTCGAGCCTGGAACGATCGACGACGCCCGCGAACGTACGCGCAACCTCCGACTGGTTGCGGACGTTGGTTGAAGACGCTTGCGACCTCGTGACGCGAGCGACTGCCGGTGCCCGGACAGCACGGGCCAGCGAATTCCAGCATGAGACCTCGACTGGCCGATCCCGAGCTCTCGCTCGCGATGACCTGGATCTGGATCGGCGTGCTGCTGGCCGCGCTGGTGGCGTATGGCATCTTCCGCTGGTGGCGCCGTGGACATCCGCGCAAGCAGCCACCAGCACCGCTGAGCTACTCCGCCGAACTGAGCCAGCGATTGCAGAAGAACATGAACAAGGGCACGAAGCGCAGGCGGCGTGGCAAGACCGCGAAGAAGAAGCCGCCGCGCCGCCCGTGAAAGGTGTGCCGAGATCAGCCGCCCGTCAGCAGTTCGAGGCGCGTGCGGCGGGCATCGGGCGACTCGGCGCGCATCTCGTCGATGACCTGCTGCCGCGTCTTCGGCGGCTCGGAACTCTTGACCGGCAGCGGCGCTCCACGCTGCAACAGCGCCAGCGTGCCGTCCTTGCGCGCTGCGTCGACCTCGGCCATCACCTGGGCACGGGTCTTGGCGCTCTTGAAGTGCTCGGGGTGGTAAGTCACACCGGCTTCGCCGCCCGCGGTGTGCCAGACCGAATTGGCCTGCGCCGCCAGCGGCAGCGTGAACGCGAAGGCGACGGCAGGGACCAGAGCGAGACGGAAGACATTCATGTCGAGATCCTTTCAGGGGGAAGAGCAGGAGACCTGCGATGGCATGCCCGAAGGCATGCGCCCACTGTAGGAATCGGCACCCCACACGAAGGAAACGAACAGATGACAGTTCGGACAGGCCTGGTGCGCCAACAGGCGGGGGCACTGCCATGAAGCTCCTGATCGTGGAGGACGAGGCCAAGCTGGCCGACTACCTGCGCAAGGGACTGGTGGAAGAGGGCTATGTCGTCGAGGTGACTGGCAATGGCATCGACGGGCTGCACATGGCGACAGAAGGCAGCCACGACCTCATCGTGCTCGACACCATGCTGCCCGGCATCGACGGGCTCGGCCTGCTCGCAGCGCTGCGCCAGAGCAAGCAGACGCCGGTGATCATGCTGACCGCCCGCCATCGTGTGGAAGACCGGGTGCGCGGCCTGAAAGCCGGCGCGGACGACTATCTCGTCAAGCCGTTCGCCTTCTCCGAACTGGTGGCCCGCATCGAGGTACTGCTGCGCCGCGCCGCCGGCGCCGCGCCTGCGCCTGACGCCCTGCTGCTGTCGCTGGGTGATCTGCAGGTGGACCTGGCGCGGCGACGTGCCGTGCGCGCCGGCCAGCGTCTGGAACTGTCCGCAAAGGAGTTTCAGCTTCTGACGCTGCTGATGCGGCGCAAGGGCGAGGTGCTCTCCCGTACCGAGATCGCCGAGCAGGTCTGGGACGTCAATTTCGACCACGGCACCAATGTGATCGACGTCGCCATCCGGCGCCTGCGCGGGAAGCTGGACCTGCCCTTCGAGCACCCGCTGCTGCACACCGTGCGCGGCATGGGCTACGTGCTCGAGGACCGCAGCCCATGAGTCGGCTGCACGCTGGATCGCTCGACCGCCGCCTGGCTCGCTGGCTCGCACTGCTGGCCCTGGCGGGGCTCACACTGACGTGCATGGGCGTCTACACGGCGACGACCCTGAGCTTCGAGGATCGGCAGGCGGACACGCTGCGCCAGAAGCAACTCCAGGTGCGTCATTTGATCGCCGAGGCCGGCGTGGTGGGAAATGCGGCGCTGACGCACAAGCTCGACGATGCGATGGTCGGCCGGCAGGACCTGACGCTGGTGCTCACCGATGCGAAGGGCCAGGTCCTGTATGCCGGACCCACCGCACCGCCGTTGCGCCAGACCCTGGTCACGCGGTTTGAGGCGGCAACGGCATCCGGTCCGGTCCAGGCGACCCTGACTCTGGACACCACCGAAGACGACCGTGTGCTGTCCCGACTCGCCCGCACGCTCGCCGCAGCTGCGCTGGCCGGTTCGATCATCATTGCAATCGGCGGCTTCACGCTGGTGCAGCTTGGACTGCGCCCGGTCCGTAACCTTGCTTTGCAGGTCCAGGCTTTGGCGGCCGACACCTTGGATCGCCGGCTCGATGGATCGGCCCAGCCGGAGGAGCTCGCCGCACTGGTTCAGCATGTCAACGATCTGCTGGACCGATTGCACCGGGCCTACGAGCAGCTGGAGGCCTTCAATGCCGACGTCGCGCACGAACTGTTCACGCCGCTGGCGACGCTGATCGGAGGTACGGAAGTCGCCCTGCGCAAGGCGCGCGAAGCCGATGAACTGCGCGACGTACTGGGCGAGCACCTCGAAGAACTGCAGCGCATGTCGCTCATCGTTCAGGACATGCTCTTCCTGTCCCAGGCTGACCGCGGTGCGAAGGCGCGGCGCGAGACAGTGCAGAGCCTTGCCGACGTCGCCAGCGCAGTGGCCGAACTGCACGAGGCACACATGGAAGAGGCTGGACTGCGTTGGCGCATCGACGGCGACGCGGGTGGGGCCCTCGACGCCCGCTTGCTCCAGCGGGCCCTGTCCAATCTCATTGGAAATGCCACTCGACACGCGCAGCGGGGCAGCGAGGTGGTTGTGCGGATCGAGGGGAGCCGTGACGAGACCTCGCTGAGCGTGGTGAATCAAGGTGCGACGATCGCGCCCGAACACCTGCCGCGTCTGTTCGATCGGTTCTACCGGGTCGATGCCTCTCGCAGCGGAGCGGCCCGCAACCACGGGCTGGGCCTGGCCATCGTGGCCGCCATCGCGCGAATGCACAGTGGTCGGGTGGCGGCCACCTCGAGCGACGGAACCACGTCCATCGGGCTCGTCATCCCGACGACGCCCACCGAACCGGCCTGACGGTCAGAGGCAACTGCCCGCGATGTCCCGAGCGCGGCCGGGCGCGGGCATGCGGTCCAGCTTCTTGGCATCCACCAGGCTGAGCCCGGTGCCCGACGCCGACGACGGCACGGCCATCCCGGCATTGTCCAGGCGCTTCGCGACGGTGAGGGTCACGCCGCTCATGACAGGCGCCGTGGTCGCTGCAGGTGCCAAGGCCCGATCCTCCAGGCGCTTCATCTTGGCGACGTCGGTCGTGCACACGGTAGCCGCGGAAGCTGTACCAGCCAACATCAGCGAAAGCGTCGCGAGCGCGGCACTCAAAGAGGTCTTCATGGTTTGCTTGGGATTGGTTGCGACAACTTCCAGTTTGGCTGGCGACGACTGACGCGACCTGAACGGCAAGATGACAGTTCTGTCAGATGCCGACCGTCGTGGCCGCGACACGTGCCCCGGACCGGCACGCGGGCGATGCAGCACGCGGCCGCAGGGTTCACCAGCATTCTCAGGTCCTGGAAGACTCACCGAGCGGGCACAGGCCGATGAGCGTCAAGAGCAGGCACATCCCGGCACGCATCGATTGCGACCGGCGGGAGCTGCAGTGTGGTCGGCCTCGGTCCGTCCATCCGCGTCCCTGCGCCGGCGTCGAACTGCGGAACGCGACCCACACGTCAGGGACGAGTGAGACTTCCCATGCGATCTGATGGATCAGCCCTCACGGTTCCGGCAGTGCTGCGCGCTACTCGCCGCGTGCCCAAATGTGCGCTCCCGGCTCAGCGAACTGAGCAGTTTCTCTAGCACCTTGGCGCCCAGGGCGCTGCAGATCACCACTGAAGTCAAACCTCGCTCAGGGCGTCGCTGACTTCTTGAGTTCCTGCTGTACAAGTGCCTTCAACTGCGCCTCGCCGAACTCGCGCAGCGGCGTGCCGTTGACGAAGAACCCGGGTGTCCGATCCACTTTCAGTGCCTGCATGTCCGCGATGTCCTGCCGCAGCAGCTGGTCGATCGCTGGCCCGTCGGCATCCGCCCTCGCCTTCGTCATGTCGAGGCCGATGTCGCCGATGAGAGCCCAAATCATTTCCGGCTGTGGGCGGTCATGAGAGGCCCATTGAGGCTGGGCAGCAAGGGCACGCTCGAGCGCTTCCCAGTACTTGCCCTGCACCCGCGCCGCCTCGAGGATCTTGACGGCGGTGTCTGACCCATGGTGCAGCGGGGCGTTGCGCATCACGAGCCTGACCTGGCCGAAGCTCGCGTTGACCATGCCCTTGACGATCGGGTAGAAGGCCCGGCAGGTCTCGCAGGATGGGTCGAAGAACTCGACGATCGTCACCTTCGCCGCCGGATTGCCGAACACGGGCGAGTGCGGCCTGACCAACGCTTCGCTGTTGATCTGCGCCGCCTGCTTCACTTCCTGGTTCGAGCGGTTCGTGAAGACCGCCACGCCGGCCACGAAGGCCAGAACGACCGCCAAGGCAGTGCCCAGAACGATCCATTTCCTGCTCATGTTGTTGCCCTCGCTCTTGCCATCCACAACGCCACCAGGATCCCCGAGAACGCCGTGAGCGACAGCAAGGGAATCGGCACCACGCCGGCCACCTGGACGTCGGCGTCGGCGCAGGACGACCCCTTGCCGCACGGCACCAGCCCCTCCGACACGACGCCCCAGAAGACCAGCAGGTGGTAGGCGGCGATGCTCCATCCCACGGCGGCCAGCGGCAGTGCGTAACGAACGCTGCGCGCATCCGATGTGAACAGTCCCAGGCCGAGCACCAGCACCAGCGGAAACATCGCGATGCGCTGGTACCAGCACAGCACGCACGGCGCCTTGCCCATCACCTCGCCCAGAAACAGCGCGCCGGACGTGGCCAGCAGCGCCAGCAACCAAGCCAGGAACAGGGGCGTCCAGAACGCGGCGTTCCGGCCGTCGCCATGCGGGGCAATCGGCTGTTCTTCGCTCATCGTGTCGGCGGCGTGAATCCAGCCGTCGCGTTCACCTCGATCTTCGACACGCTCCCGTCGGCCGCCGTGAACGAGAGCGTCAGGGGCACGCGCTCGCCCGCCTTGATCTGCTTTTTCAGGTCCATCATCATGACGTGCAGACCGCCCGACTTCAGCTCGATCGTCTGGCCGGCCTTCAAGGGCACACGATCGGCTGGCCGCATCCGCATGATGCCCTGGTCCATCCACATCTCGTGAACTTCGACGATGCCGGCGACCGGCGAATTGGCGCACGTCAGCACAACATCCTTCTGGGCGGTCAGCCGCATGAAGGCGCCGGTGGCCGACTGGTTCGGCACAGTGGCGCGTGCCCAGGCGCCATCGACGGTCACCTGCGCGTGGACCGTCGACGCGGTACCCGCAGCCAGCAGCGCAGCGAGGCATCGGGACAACACGCGGTCTGCAACAGGAAGCCCCATGCCCACCATTCTCGCCGGGGGAACTGTGCGTGGCGTCTGCGCATTCAAGTCGAGTTTCCTTGACCGGCCGGGCCCCCGGCCAGCCCGGGCCGGAACGAGGCCCATATCAGCAGTGCCGCGCTGCCGACGACGAAGATGTCCGCCAGATTGAAGGCGGGCCAATGCGTGTCGCGCCAATGCAGATCGAGGTAGTCGATCACAGCACCGATGCGCATCCGGTCTACGACGTTGCCCAGCGCACCGCCGATCATGCCAACGTAGGCGATCATCTCGAGTCGGGTCCGAACGCCGCGCCAGAGGAGGGCTGCCAGCGTCGCACTGACGGCAACGCCGACCGCAATGAGTGCGTGGCGCTGCCAACCGCCGGCGTCGGCCAGAAAGGAGAATGAGGCTCCCGGATTGAGGACATGGACCAGATTGAACCAGGCGGTGACGGCAACAACTTCGCCAGGGGGCAGGTTCGTGGCCACCACCCATTTGACGATCTGGTCCAGCGAAAGCAGCAAAGCAGCGGCACCCATGAGGCGCCACCAGTGCCCGCGCCGGGCAGTCCTCGCGGCGCGTGGTGCGGCAAGACCCGCAGGTGCGTGTGTCATCGCTCGCAGGCCTCGGTCAATGGCATGGGTTCGCGGACCCGGCGTTCAATCGAAGAGATCTCGCAGAAACGACTTGCGCTTGTGACCACTGGCGTAGCGGTCGTCATGCCGCGAGCGGTGACCTCCGTGGCCGTGCTCGGGTGTCGCTGAAGGGAACTGCGGTGCGGCGGGCATCGGAAGGGGAGCCGTCGCAGTCGATTCCATGGCCGAGCGTTCGACGATTTTGTCGAGTTCACCGCGGTCGAGCCAGACGCCACGGCACTTGGGGCAGTAGTCAATTTCGATGCCCTGACGCTCCATCATCGACAGGCGCTCGGTCTTGCACACGGGACAATCCACTTTCTGACTCCTCATTGCCGAGCAGATGCTCGGAATCTGGTGGGATAGATACAGGGACGAGGCATCGGCATTTGCTCGTCCCTCATGGCCACGGGATGGCCACCTCGACAGGCGGCCGGCGGAGAAGAGCATTCACAGACGGCTCCCTCCAAAGCAGCGCCCAGGACCGACCCCGGTGTCATACCGCCTTCCCCCCCTTCTTGAGCAGCCGAAGCCCGTTGCCCACCACCAGGAGACTGGCCCCCATGTCGGCGAAGATCGCCATCCACATCGTCGCGCTGCCGAAGACCGCGAGCACCAGGAACACAGCCTTGATGCCCAGAGCCAGCGTGATGTTCTGCCACAGCACGACATGTGTGGAGCGGGACAGTTGAACCGTCTCGGCAATGCGGCGCAGGTCATCGTTCATCACCACCACATCCGCCGCCTCCATCGCGGTGTCGGTGCCGGCTGCCCCCATCGCCACGCCGATGTCGGCCTGCGCCAGCGCTGGTGCGTCGTTGATGCCGTCGCCGGTCATCGCGGTCGGACCGTGCTCTGCCTGGAGTGCCTTGATCGCTTCGAGCTTGTCCTCGGGCAGCAGGTTCCCGCGCGCTTCCTCAATGCCGGCTTCGTGCGCGATGGCCGTGGCCGTCGCCTGGTTGTCACCGGTCAGCATCACCGGCGTGATGCTCAGGGCCTTAAGCGCTGAGACGGCTTCACGCGACGAGGCCTTGATCGTGTCGGCAACGGCAAACAAGGCGATCGGGCCGGCGTCGGAGGCCAGCAGGCTGACGGTGCGGCCCGCTTCCTCATGCGTGCGCAAGCTCGCCTCGAGGGCCGGTGAGCACTGGCCACGCTCCTCGATCAGCCGGTGGTTGCCCAGCACATAGGTGGTGCCGGCGATGTCCGCTTGCACCCCGCGACCGGCCAGCGCCTTGAAGTTCTCTGCCTGCACGCTGTTGGACTTGAGCCCCGCGGCAATGGCGCGAGACACCGGGTGGTCCGAGTGGCTGGCCAGCACGAAGGCCATGTGCTCGGCGTTCGCGGCATCGGTTGCAGGATCGAGGACGGACCAGTCCACCAGCTTCGGCTTGCCCTCCGTGATCGTGCCGGTCTTGTCGAGCGCAATCGCCTTGAGCTTGCGCGCCTCTTCCAGGTAGATGCCGCCCTTGATGAGGATGCCGCGGCGCGCCGCGGCTGCCAGGCCGCTGACGATCGTCACCGGCGTGGAGATCACGAGCGCGCAGGGGCATGCGATGACCAGCAGCACGAGCGCCTTGTAGACGCCTTGCAGCCACGTCCAGCCCAGCAGCCAGGGGCCGAGCAGTGCCACTGCCACGGCGATCACGAACACCGCCGGCGTGTAGATCGCGGCAAACCTGTCGACGAAGCCCTGCGTCGGCGCCCGGGTCGCCTGAGCCTCCTCGACGGCGTGGATGATGCGTGCCAAGGTCGAATTCGAGGCCAGGGCGGTGACCTCGAACTCGAATGAGCCCGACTCGTTGATCGTGCCGGCAAAGACCTGATCCCCGCTCGCCTTGTCGACGGGGATGCTCTCGCCGGTGACCGGCGCCTGATTGATGCTGGTCTGGCCCGAGCGGACGACACCATCCATGGGAACGCGCTCGCCCGGCTTCACCCGCAGCAGAGCGCCAACCGCGACCTGGCCCACGGGCAGCGTCGCCCAGCTGCCATCGGCCTGGCGAACCGATGCCTCCTCCGGCGCCATCGCCAGCAGGCCCTTGATGGCGTTTCGCGCGCGGTCCACGGCCCTGGCCTCGATCGCCTCGGCGATGGCGTACAGCGCCATCACCATCGCGGCTTCCGGCCACTGGCCGATCGCGAAGGCGCCCGTCACGGCCACGGTCATCAGCGCGTTGATGTTCAGCCGCCCGTGCCGCAGCGCCGTCAGCCCCTTCTTGTAGACGTCGAAGCCGGCGAGCCAGATCGCGATGGCCGCCACGGCAAGGCCCGCCCCCCGCCAGACCAGGGTCTCCGGCGCAAAGTAGCCGATGATCTCGGCGCCGATGGCCAGGATCAGCGCCCCGGCCAGCTTGGGGACCTGGCCTCGCACAACCTCGTGATCATGACCGTCGCCCGCCGCATGGTCGGCCTCCGGTTCGCCCACGGCGATTGGCTGCGGGTCGAAACCGGACTTACGCACGGCCGCCAGGGCTGGCGCGATCGACGGCTCGTCGGCAGCGATCGTGAGCACCCGCTGGCCCAGTTGGAATCGCAGACCGCGAATGCCGGGCATGCCATCAAGGGCACGCCGGATCTCGGCCTCCTCGGCCGCGCAGTCCATCGTCGCGATCCGGAAACTGCGCCCCCGCGCAGATGGGTCGCCGCGTTGCAGCGGCGCCGCGGGCATAGCGCAGGCGCCACAACCGTCGTCCGCGCACGCGGCTTCCTTCAGCTGCGCCGGAGCGTCAATGTGCCGGGCGTCGTGGGCGTGCGCATGACCATCGTCGTGATGGTGCCGGTGTGTGTTGCCGCCCTCGGCATGGGAATGTCTCATCGCAGGAATCCTCGTTGACCTTGCCGCCATTGCAAACCCTGTAGCCGGTGTAGAGTCAAGTCCCTCTCCCCATCAGGGAAGTCGAAAGCTTGCAACCATGAAGATCGGAGCTCTGGCCGAGGCCACCGGAACACCCGTGGAAACGATCCGCTTCTACGAGCGCGAGGGACTGCTGCCGCCGCCGGCCCGGGCGGACAACAACTACCGCGTCTACCTGCCGGCGCACGCCGAGCGGCTCGCCTTCATCCGGCAGTGCCGCAACCTGGACATGACGCTCGACGAGATCCGGGCCCTCATCGCACTGCGGGAGTCGCCCGCGCAGGATTGCGGCGAGGTCAACGCCCTGCTGGACGAGCACATCGGCCACGTGGCGCACCGCATTCGCGAACTGCGAGCGTTGGAGAAGGATTTGAAGTCACTGCGCGCGCGGTGCGCGTCGCCCCACGCCTTGGCGGATTGCGGCATCCTCAACGGCCTGGACCGCGCTGCCGCCGCGCCAGCGGCCCCGGCGAAGCGGCGCCACGTTCACGGCGCTCACTGAGCCGGCGCAGGCCTCGGGCCAGATGACCGAACTGTCATCTGCCGGTTCCGAAACTGTTGCCAGGCGATTTCTAGAGTCCGTGGTCATGCCATCGGGGCATGCGGCTGAGTGAAAGCCGATCACACCACCACGAGGAACTCATGCAATCACCTTCGTCATCCCTTCTCCGCCTGTCGGCCGTGCTGGTCGTGGCGGCCGCGCCTGCCGTCGGCTTCGCGGCTGGCGAGACCTTTATGAACGGCCAATCCATCTACGGCCAGCCGGCCGCCGTGTCGAGCGCGGCTCGTGTCGTCGACCTGGCGCAGGCCCCGCGCCCGAACATCGCCTACGGCGAGACGGTCGCCTTCCGCGGCGACGCCGGACAGCAGTTCGCATGGACCTTCAATGGCCTGGACCGGCGTGGCGTCGACCTCGCCAAGATTGCGCCGCCGGGCTTCGGCGCGAAATCTGCCGTCGCCTACGTCGGGCGCGATCCGTCCAACCGCCGCTGAGCGCGGTCCAACGCGCGCCCAAGCGCCGGCCGAGATCGGCCGGCGCGGCGGACTTGACCCGGCAGTGGCTTCAGGGTCTGAAATTCGGCTGTCGCCGCCTGGAGCCGCCCTGATCGAGTCATGTCCGACACACCTTCTTCACTGCTGCGCAGCACGCCGCTGCTCGACACCGAACATCCCGACATCGAGCGGCTTGTCGCCGAACGGGGGTGGCGCGTGCTGCCGATGCGCGAGCGGATCGGCGCGGTCTACGACTTCGTCCGCAACGAGATCGCGTTCGGCTACAACGAGGCGGACGATCTGCCGGCATCCCGCGTGCGGGCCGACGGCCATGGGCAGTGCAACACCAAGGGCACGCTGCTGATGGCCTTGCTGCGCAGCGTCGGCGTGCCGTGCCGGTTCCACGGATTCACCATCGACAAGGCGCTCCAGAAGGGCGCGATCACCGGGCTTGCGTATGTCCTCGCGCCGCGGCGCATCCTCCACAGCTGGGTGGAGGTCTGGTTCGAGGGGCGATGGGTCTGTCTCGAGGGATTCATCCTCGACTCGCAGTACCTTCGCAGCCTGCAACGCCGATTCCCCGGTGCGCGACGCTTCTGCGGTTTCGGCGCCGCCACCCGGGACCTATCGGCGCCGGACGTCGAGTGGCGTGGCCAGGACACCTTCATCCAGAAGGAGGGCATCGTCGACGACTTCGGGACCTTCGACGATCCCGACGCGTTCTATGCCCGGCACGGCGCCAACCTGCGCGGTCCGAAGAGATGGCTGTTCGTGCACGCGGTCCGCCGCTGGATGAACGACAACGTGGCGCGCGTCCGCGCGGGGCATTGGTGATGTCCTGCACGCTGCCGCTTGGCCTCGCATGCTCAGGGTCAACCCTGTAGCCGCTACACTCTGCCCCATGCGCCGCTGGCTCGCCATCCTGCTGCTGGTCCTGCTGCCCACCCAGATGTCCTGGGCGGCAGTGGCGGACTACTGTGGCCATGAATCGGGTGCGGCGGCGGACCATGTCGGGCACCACGATCACGCCGATCACGGCCATGCGCCTGCAACGGCGGATGTGCCCGATCAGTCGGGTGCTGACGAGGGCGCCACCTCGACGCCTGACGCGGACTGTGGCCATTGCCACGGGCAGTGCACAGGCATGCTGGTGTCGCTCACCACCACAACGCACGACCGCGGCGCCGCGGCGCCGGCCCCCGCCGGCGATGCCCCGTGCGCTGCCCACACGGCAGCCCAACCGGAACGCCCTCAGTGGGCGCGCTTCGCCTGATCGGCGGGGCGGGTTCGTTCTCCTTTTGAATCTCGTCCGCGCCTGAGCGCGTTGCCGTAGCTCGCTCTCGGCAAACCGTTCGGGTCGGCGCGACTGCATTGGTCGCGGCTCGCCGGTCTCCCGTGTTCCCCCCTTTTTCACACTGGAGCATCGGATGCATCCGAGAACACGAACAACAATCGGCGTGCGGCAGGCCTTGCTTGCCGCTGCCCTGGCGGGGGCCGTTGCTGGCGCAGTGGCGCAGTCGCAGGCAGCCCCCGCGCCCGGCGGACCTGGAACGCCCGGCCTCAAGGAGCTCTTCGAGGCGGCCTGGGCACGTCAACCCGAGGCGCTGGCGCTGCAGTCCCGCCGGGAAGCCGCGCAGGCGCAGCGCCGTGCGGCCGGAGCCTGGACCCCGGAGCCGCCTGCGTTCGAGGCAAGTCACAAGACCGACCGCCTCACCCGCGACGATGGTGCCCGGGAACTCGAGGTCGGTCTCGCCGTGCCGCTGTGGCTTCCGGGCGAACGCCGCAGCAGCGGCGCGCTCGCGGAGGCCGAGGCGGCCGCCGTCGAAAGCCGCGCCCAGGCCGCCCGCGTTCGCCTGGCCGCGGTGGTCCGTGAAGCCTGGTGGGCGTGGCAGCGTGCCGGCCTCGACGTCGAGATTGCGCGCGCCCAGCTCGACAACGCACGCAAGCTCGCCGCTGACGTCTCGCGCCGCGCCAGGTCCGGTGAACTCGCCCGCGCCGACCAGCACCAGGCCGATGGCGCAGTGGCCGCGGCGGAGGCCGGATTGGCGCAGGCCGAGGCTGCGGCCACGGCGGCGCTGCAGCAGGTCAAGGCCCTTTCGGGGAGCGCGATCGGGATGACTCCCGCGGTGATTGCCACGGCAGAACCAGAGCCCGCTGCGACTGAGGCGGGCACCCATCCGGCGATCACGGAGCTGCAGGACCGCGCCAGCGCCGCCGAGCGCACCGCCGTGCTGGCTGCCACGCAGTCGCGTGCGAACCCCGAACTGACCCTGGCCACGACGCGCGACCGCGGGGCGTCCGGCGAGCGATACGGCCAGACGGTGACGCTGGCCGTCCGCATTCCGTTCGGTGGCGGCCCGAGACATGACAGCCGAGTGGCCAGCGCGCGTGCCGATGCCACCGAGGCCCAGGCCCAGCTTGCACTTGACCGCACGCGCTTGCAGTCCGCGCGCGACGCCGCCGTTGCAAGGGTCGATGCGGCGCGGGCCCAGCTCGCGGCGGCCGATCGCCGAGCAACGCTGGCACGCGAGACGCGCGGCTTCTTCGACAAGTCGTTCCGGCTCGGCGAAACCGACCTGCCCACCCGCTTGCGCATCGAGTCCGAGGCCGCTGAGGCCGAGCGCCAGGCCGCACGTGCGCGCATCGAACTCGCCGCGGCGATCTCCGCCTGGCGCCAGGCCCTGGGCCTGCTGCCGCAATGAGACCTGGCATCGCGCACGTAACGAACACGTTCTAGCGAACCCAATCAGGAATCCCACCCCATGAAGTCCACCCACCCCTTGGCCGCGCTCAGTCTCGCGGCCTTCCTGCTCGGTGCCGGAATGCCGGCCGCTGCCGGCGACGGCCACGACCACGGTGACGCTGCACCGGCCGCTGCCGGCACGGCGCTGCCCCGCTTCGCAGCCGTTTCCGAGACCTTCGAGCTCGTCGGCGTGCTCGACGGCAAGCAGGTCACCCTGTACCTGGACCGCTTTGCCGACAACGCACCCGTGCGCGGCGCGAAGATCGAGCTCGAGATCGCGGGCGCGAAGTTCAGCGCCCAGGCCCACGGCGACGACGCCTACGAAGTGGTGCTGAAGGAAGCGCCGAAGCCCGGCGTGCTGCCGATCACCGCGACGGTGACGGCCGGCGCCGAGGTCGACCTGCTGGCCGGTGAACTCGATCTGCACGAGGCCCCGCACGCCGACGAAGCGGTCCACGAACACTCGTGGAAGGAGTACGCCGGCTGGGCCGTCGGCGGCCTGGCCGCGCTGGCCGTCCTGGTACTCGGAGGCAGGCGCCTGATGGCGGCCCGCCAGCCGCAGACCGGAGGTGCAGCGTGAAGCGCGCCGTGACGAAACGCCTGGCGGGGCTGGGCATCGTGCTGGCCCTGGCGGCCGCGTGGCCGGCGCAGGCCGGCGAAGGGCACGACCATGGCGATGCGCCGGCCGCGCCGAGCGCCAACAGCCCACAGCGCCAGCCCGACGGCAGCGTCTTCCTGCCCAAGCCCGCCCAGCGCCAGCTCGGCGTGCGCACGATGGTCACCGAGGAGGCCGAACTGCCGCGCTCGGTCGAGCTGAACGGCAAGGTGCTGATGGACCCGAACGCCGGCGGCAAGGTGCAGCCGCTGAACGCCGGGCGCATCGAGCCCGGCCCGCGCGGCCTGCCCAACCCGGGACAGGTGGTGCGCAAGGGCGACGTGCTGGCCTACGTGGTGCCGTCGACCGCACCCATCGAGAGATCGAACCAGTCCGCGCAGCTGGCCGAGCTGCGTGCAGCCAAGTCGCTCGCCGACAAGCGCGTCACGCGGCTGAAGGAACTGGCCGACACCGTGCCGCGCAAGGACATCGAGGCCGCCGAAAGCGAAGCGGCCAGCCTGGCCGAGCGCATCGCCGCGGTCGGCGGCGGGCTGGCGACACGCGAGGCGCTCGTCGCTTCCGTGTCGGGCGTGATCGCGTCGGCCCATGTGGTCGCCGGCCAGGTGGTCGATGCCCGCGAACTGCTGTTCGAGATCGTCGACCCGGGTCGCCTGCGCATCGAGGCACTGGCCTTCGATCCGGCGCTGGCCGCCAATGTCGGCAGTGCCACCCTGGCCGTCGGCGACCAGCGTGTGCCGCTGGAATTCGTCGGCGCGGCGCGCAGCCTGCGCGAACAGGCCCTGCCGCTAGGCTTCCGGGCCCGGGGCGTCGCACTCAACGGCCTGGCCGTCGGCCAGCCGGTCCGCGTCTTCGTGCAGACCCGGCAAAAGGTCAAGGGCATAGCGGTTCCGGTCGCCTCGCTGATGAAGAACCCGGCGAACCAGACCGTCGTGTGGGTCAAGACCGCACCGGAGCGCTTCGAACCCCGCGCCGTGACCACGGAAGCCCTGGATGGACTCAGCGTGGCGGTGACTGCCGGCTTGAAGCCCGGTGACCGCGTGGCCACGGGTGGCGCCACCTTGATCAACCAGGTGCGCTGACATGTTCAAGTGGCTACTCGACAACAGCCTGACGAACCGGCTGCTGGTGATCATCGCCAGCGTGGTGCTGATGGCCTATGGCGCGTTCACGCTGTCCCGAACGCCGGTGGACGTGTTCCCCGACCTCAACAAGCCGACCGTCACCATCATGACCGAGGCCGGCGGCATGGCCGCCGAGGAGGTGGAGCAGCTCATCACCTTCCCGCTGGAGACGACGATGAACGGCCTGCCCGGCGTGGAGTCGGTGCGCTCCACGTCGTCGGCCGGCCTGTCCTTCCTCTACGTCACCTTCGACTGGAGCACCGACATCTTCCGCGCCCGGCAGCTGGTGTCGGAGCGGCTGTCGTCGATGGAGGAAGGGATCGCCGAAGGCGTGGTGCCGCGCATGGGGCCGATCAGCTCGATCATGGGCGAGATCATGCAGATCGCGATTCCCGTCGATCCGCAGAAGATCAGCCCGATGGCCGTGCGCGAGTACGCCGACTGGGTGCTGCGGCCTCGCCTGCTGTCGGTGCCCGGCGTCGCGCAGGTCATCCCGATCGGCGGCGAGGTGCGGCAGTTCCAGGTGCAGCCCAACACCGCCCGCATGGCGGAACTCGGCATCTCGCACGACCAGCTCGAGTCGGCGCTCAAGGGCTACTCGGCCAACACCTCGGGCGGCTTCCTGGAACTCAACGGCCGCGAGTACCTGATCCGCAACCTTGGCCGCACCTCGCGGCTCGATGACCTGAAGAACCTGGCGCTGTCGGCGAAGAACGGGCAACCGATCCTGCTGCGCCAGATCGCCGAGGTGACCTTCGCCGCGGCACTCAAGCGCGGCGATGCCGGCTTCGAAGGCAAGCCGGCCGTCATCCTGGGCATCCAGAAGCAGCCGACGGCCGACACGATCGCGCTCACCAAGTCCATCGAGGACGCGCTGGTGGGCCTGAAGGCCTCGCTGCCGGCCGGCATGGAGGCGCCACGCGTGACCTTCCGCCAGGCCAGCTTCATCGAGGCCTCGATCACGACGCTGCAGGGCAAGCTGATCGGTGCCTCGATCTTCGTGGCGGTGATCCTGTTCTTCTTCCTGGGGACGCTGCGGCCGACCATCATCGCGCTGACGGCCATCCCGGTGTCGATCTTCATCACCGCGCTGGTCTTCAAGTACTTCGGTCTGTCGATCAACACGATGACGCTGGGCGGCCTGGCCATCGCCATCGGCGGCCTGGTCGACGACGCGGTGGTCGGCGTCGAGAACGTGCTGCGGCGGCTGAAGGCCGACCGGGCGAACCACCCGCACAGCCGGCTGCATCCGATCGAGGTCGTCGCACACGCCACGATGGAGGTGCGCTCGGCCATCCTGTACGCCACGGTCATCATCGTGCTGGTCTTCATCCCGCTGTTCGCGCTGCCGGGGCTGGAAGGCAAGCTGTTCGTGCCGCTGGGCATCGCCTTCATCGTCTCGACGCTCGCCTCGCTGATCGTGTCGGTGACGGTGACGCCCGTGCTCAGCTTCTACCTGCTGCCGCGGATGAAGAACCTGGACCACGGCGACACCAAGGTCCTGGCCTGGCTGAAGGCACGCTACCGCAGCAGCCTTCAAGGTGTGCTGGACCGGCCCAGGGCCGCGATGGTGGCCGCGGGCGCGGCCGTGCTGGTGGCCGCGGCCGCAGTGCCGTTCTTCCCGACGACCTTCCTGCCGCCGTTCAACGAAGGCACGCTGCTGATCGGCCTGCGGCTGAACCCGGGCGTGACGCTGAGCGAAACCTCGGCGCTGGCACGTCAGGCGGAAGTGCTCATCAAGCAGGTGCCCGAAGTGACGCACGTCGGAAGGCGCAGTGGGCGGGCCGAGCTCGACGAGCACGCCGAGGGCGTGCACGTCAGCGAACTCGACGTGGGCCTCAAGCCCACGGCCGAGCTCACGCGCAGCATGGACGAGATCAAGGCCGACATCCGCAAGCGGCTGGTGAACCTGCCGGCCGCGCTGGAGATCGGCCAGCCCATCTCGCACCGCATCGACCACATGCTTTCGGGCGTTCGCTCGCAGATCGCGATCAAGATCTTCGGCGAGGATCTCGACGCGCTGCGTGGCCAGGCCGATGCGCTGCGAGCGAAGCTGGCCACCATCCCAGGGATCGCCGACCTGCAGATCGAGAAGCAGGTGCTGGCGCCGCAGATCAAGGTGCGCGTCGACTACGCCGCGGCGGCCCAGTACGGCGTGCCGGCGCCGCAGGTGCTGTCGGCGCTGCAGGCCCTCGTCGAGGGCGAGAAGGTCACGCAGATCGTCGAGGGCGGCCGACGGTTCGCGCTGGTGGTGCGGCTGCCGGAATCGGCGCGATCGGTCGAGGGCCTGGGCCAGATCCTGATCGAGACGCCCAACGGCCGCATCCCGCTGTCGAAGATCGCGACGATCGAGGACGGCGACGGTCCCAACCAGATCAGCCGCGACGATGGCAAGCGACGCATCGTGTTGTCGGCCAACGCCTCCGGCCGCGCGCTGTCGGAGATCGTGGCCGACATCCGCAAGGTCGTGGCCGAGACCAAGTTGCCCGAGGGCTACTTCATCACCCTGGGCGGCCAGTTCCAGGCGCAGGAGGAGGCCTCGCGCCTGGTCGGCCTGCTGTCCATCGTGTCGCTGGCGCTGATGTTCGTGGTGCTGTACAGCCGCTACAAGTCGGCGGCGCTGTCGGCGCTGATCATGGTGAACATCCCGCTCGCGCTGGTCGGTGCCGTGATCGGGCTGTGGCTGTCGGGCCAGCCGCTCAGCGTCGCGGCGCTCGTCGGCTTCATCACGCTGGCGGGCATCTCGGTGCGCAACGGCATCCTGAAGGTCAGCCACTACATCAACCTGATGCGCTTCGAGGGCGAGGCCTTCGACCAGAAGATGATCCTGCGCGGCTCGCTGGAGCGGCTCAGCCCCGTGCTGATGACCGCCCTGGTCACCGCGTTTGCGCTGGCACCGCTGCTGTTCGAGGCCGAGCAACCCGGCACCGAGGTGCTTCACCCGGTGGCCGTGGTGATCTTCTCCGGCCTGATCAGCTCGACCCTGCTCGACACCTTCCTGACGCCCGCGATGTTCTGGCTCTTCGGGCGCAAGCCGGCCGAAGCGCTAATGGACGACAAGGACGCCGAGGCGCTTTGACCCGTTTCCCGTTGACACCACCCCCTGAAAGGACTCCCATGAAGACGCACGCCCTGCTCGCCTCCATCGCCCTCGCTGTGGCGGTCCCCGCGTTCGCCGCCGGCGACAAGCACGACCATGCCCACGAGCACAAGCCGCTGCATGGTGGCGTCGTGGTCGAGGTCAAGGACATGGACTACGAACTCGTCGCCAAGCCGACCACGATCCAGCTGTTCCTCCGCGACCACGGCAAGGCCGCCGACGTGTCAAAGGCCAGCGCCAAGGTCACGCTGCTGACCGGCACCGAGAAGCAGGAGGTCGAACTCAAGCCGGCCGGCGACAAGCTCGAGGCCACCGGCAGCTTCAAGGTCGGCCCCGGCACCAAGGCAGTTGCCTTGGTGACGGTGGCGGGCAAGCCCGCCACTGCGCGCTTCACGCTGAAGTGATGGCCATGGACAAGCAACGAACGATCATCGCGGCCACACTGGGGGCGGCCGTGCTGCTGGCCGGCTGCGCCACGCCGCGCCCACCCGACCCCACAGCCGAGGTCCCACACTGCTACAAGACCAACAAGGGCCGGGTGATTGCCTGCACCCCGGTGGCGGCGCCCAGCCTGAACGCGGATGCCGAGGCCAAGCGCTTCGTGCCCGACCCCAATGCGTTGACCGTCTACGTCGTGCGGCGCAACTGGGGAGACGGCCGCAACTTCGTGAAGGTCTACCCCGATGGCGGCGCCGGCGTCGACACGCTGCCCGACACCATGGTCCGGTTGAAGTTCAAGCCCGGCAGCCACAGCGTCGCCTTCGAGTTCGACGGCAAGCGCCAGAGCACGACGGCGGCGGGCCAGGCCGGCGAGATCCGCTTCGTCCGCATCGACGGCACGGTGTGGGCCTGGAAGAGCACCTACGAGTGGGTGGCCGAGTCCGAGGCGGCGACCCGGGAGCGAGCGCTCAAGGCCCGGCTCGTGGCCGACGTGGTGGTTCGCTGAGGCCGATGACGCATCAGCCCGAGGGCCGCACGCCGTGGCCCTGCGTTTCGTTGAACGAGGGGGTTTCGACCGCGCGAGGCGGGCAGCATCCGGTTCCGGGGGCGCGTGCCGGGTCCTCGCCCGGCACGGCCAGGTCCTCCAGGATGGTGCAGTCCACCGCGGCACCGCCCGCACAGGCGACATTGCAGCCGCACACGATGGCGCTCAACGAAGTCTCCAGTGCCTTGAGTTCGTCGAGCTTCCTGCGCACCTGCTGCAGATGGGACGCGGCGATGTCCCGCACCTCCACGCATGGGCGGTCCGGCTCGTCGACCAGGCCGACGAGCTCTCGCACCTGGTCGATCGAGAAGCCGAAGTCGCGACAGCGCCGGATGAAGACAAGGCGCCGCACGGTCGCCTCGTCGTAGCTTCGCTGCCCCGACGCAGTCCGCGAGGCGGCGGGCAGCAGCCCGATCTCCTCGTAGTACCGAACGGTTGGCACCGTGGCCCCGGTGCGGCGAGCCACCAGGCCGATGGACAGACGTGCGCTCATGCCGGCATCGTAGGTCACCCACACGCCCCGGGATTGCAGCCGCAGCTCTTTCGAGGTGATGACCCCACCACCTGCGGAAGTTCCTGCCCCAGCTGGCATTGCGCGGGAACCGAGGGATCGTCCGGACCAGGTGTGCGGTTCCGTCGCCGCCTGCGGACCCAACACGTACCCGCACCGCCCACACCGGCCAGGACGAGCAGACCCGTCGCGAACGGCGCGAACTCGTCGGCGCACGCCAGCAGCGCCGAGCCCGCTGCCGCCAGGGCCGCCGTGCCGGCGGTCAGCACAGCGAGGCCGCCGACGAGAGGTATCGCGCAGCAAGCGGCGCACGCGGCGCCAACGCCAAGAACAGCCTTCCAAGGTCTCATCCGACGGTCTCCAATGCCCGGGCAAGCCGCCCACATTGCGAAGGTAGGACCTCAAGCCGCCTGAGGGTCAAGCCGCCATCGACAATCGGCGCATGGATGCGTTCAAGACCTTTCTCCTGTTCGTCGTCACCGCCGTGGCAGAGATCGTGGGCTGCTACCTGCCCTACCTCTGGCTCAAGCAGGGGCGCTCGGCCTGGCTGCTCCTGCCGGCAGCCGCGAGCCTCGCGCTGTTCGCCTGGCTGTTGACGCTTCACCCGACCGCGGCGGGACGGGTCTACGCTGCCTACGGCGGGGTCTACGTTGGCGTGGCGCTGATGTGGCTGATGCTGGTCGACAAGGTGAGACCGACGACGACCGACTGGATCGGTGTCGCGGTCAGTCTGGCAGGCATGGCCATCATCATGTTCGGGCCCCGTTCCGATTCATAGCTCGGCCCGGCCGGCGACCAGCTGGCAAGAGAACTCGACGGCCCCCCACGAGGAAGACATCCGGCACGTTGGCCAGCATCTATCCGAGGGTCGAGCCCGATGAAGCCGAATTGCACCCATGCAGCGCTGCGGCCGCGAAGAACAGGTTCGACTCGGCGGCAGCGCCAGCGTTGGCGAGATTCCTACTTGCCCGCGGGCGGAGGTGGCGGCGTCATCCATTGCTGACGCTGCATCATGTGGTCCATCATCATCTGCTGCATGCCCATGTACTGGTCCATCATGTACTGGCGCTGCTTCATCTGCTCGGGCGTGAGCCTGGAGTAGTGGCCGTGCATGCCGCCCCAACCCATCATTCCCGGGCCGCCCATCATGCCGGACCCGCCCATCATCCCGGGGCCATGCATCATCCCTTGACCGCCCATCATGCCGGGACCCCACATCCCGTGCATCGCGCCCATGGCGTTCTGCATGGACTGGTAGTGATCCTGCAGGAGCTTCAGCCGCTCCAGGGGATCCTGCGTCTTGCGCAGGCGATCCATCTGCTCCTGCATCCGCTGCATGTGAACCTGCGCTTCGGCCAGGCGCTGGTCGAAGGTCTTCACGTCGGGCACCACCGATGACTGGGGCGGCTTCGCCGTCTGTGCCTGCGCGGCCCACGGGACCGCCGTGAGCATGGCTGCCGTGATCACGGCCACAAGTTGGTCCTTCATTGCAGTCTCCTTTTCGGCTCAGAGCCGAGCCGACACAGGCGAACCAGCCTACGCTTGAGCTGCCATGAACGATTGACCTTGCGCAAGCGCGACCCCTCTATGCGACGGACCGCCCACCGTCACTCGATGACGCCTCGCGTCAGGCCGGACCTCGAAGTCGATCGCAGGAGCGTCGCATCAGCGGGAAAGTTGCGGGCAGGCCCCTTGCTCAAGCCCCTGTCCACGATGAACGCCCTGGCCGCCTCCTTGCGCCGCAGGCGCCGTCATCGTGCGGTCTCGCGTTTGAGCTCGATCACGGTGGCCTTTCCCTTGACCATCTCGGCCTGGAAGCTCACCTTGTCGCCCACCTTCAGGCCATCGAGCATCCGCGGGTCGGCGACATCGAAGCCCATGGTCATCGGCGGCATGGCCAGGTTGGGTATGTCGCCGTGGCGCAGCACGACGAGGCCCTTGGCCACATCGACCTTTCGGACCTCGCCCTGGACGAGCGGCATTGCGGGCATCGACGCGGCGGCAGGCGGGCGCGGCGTTCCCTGCGCCGCGGCAGGGCCGACAACCAAGCCCAGCGCGACGGCGAGAAAGAGGACAGGAGTCTTGTGCATGAGAAGTTCTCCTAGCGGGTGGGTTGAGCCATCGGTAGCGCGGCGGGTCCGTCCGCGATGAACCGGCGCAACCGCCGCCGGTGGATCAGGTACCACGCGGCCGGCACGACCAGCATGCTCAGCAGCGGGGCGGTGACCATGCCGCCCACCATCGGCGCGGCGATGCGCGCCATGATCTCTGAGCCCGTGCCGTGGCCCCACATCATCGGCACCAGGCCGGCCATGACGATGGCCACCGTCATCGCCTTCGGTCGCACGCGCAACACCGCGCCCTCGCGGATGGCGGCGAGCAAAGTGTCCTCGTCGTCCGGCTCGCCGGCCGCCAGCCGGCGCTTCAGCGCGTTCTCGAGGTAGACCAGCATCACCACGCCGAACTCGGCAGCCACCCCGGCCAGCGCGATGAAGCCCACCGCCGTGGCGACGGAAATCGAGTGCCCGAGCAGCCAGACCAGCCAGAACCCGCCCACGAGCGAGAACGGCACCGCCGCCATCACCAGCACGGCGTCGGTCGTGTTGCGGAACAGCAGGTACAGCAGCACGAAGATGACCGCCAGCGTCGCCGGCACCACCACCTTCATGCGCTGAGTCGCACGCTCCAGGTACTCGAACTGCCCGGACCACGAGATCGCATAGCCGGCCGGCATCGCGACCTCGCGGGACACGACGGCCTGCATGTCGTGCACGACCGAGCGCAGATCCCGGCCCCGGACATCCACGTAGACCCAGCCGGACAGGCGGGCGTTCTCGCTGCGCAGCATCGGAGGCCCCTCCTCCAGCCGCACCCTCGCGACATCCTGCAGCAGCAGCTGCGCGCCCCTGTCGGTCACGAACGGCAGCGTGCGCAGCCGCTCGAGCGAGTCCCGGATCTCGCGCGGATAGCGCACGTTGATCGGGAACCGCTCGCGACCGCTGACGACCTCGCCGACGTTCTCACCGCCGATGGCAGTCGCGACGATGGCCTGCACGTCGGCCACCGACAGGCCGTAGCGTGCGGCCGCCGCCCGGTCCACGTCGACGTCGATGTAGCGGCCACCGGTCAGCCGCTCGGCGAGCGCCGATGAGACGCCGGGCACCTCCTTCACCACCGACTCGATCCGCGTCGCCAGCCGGTCGATGGTGGCAAGGTCGGTCCCCGCCACCTTGATGCCCACCGGGCTCTTGATTCCGGTCGCCAGCATGTCGATGCGGTTGCGGATCGGCGGCACCCAGATGTTGGACAGGCCCGGCACCTTCACCGCGCTGTCGAGTTCCTCGACCAGCTTGTCGGGCGTCATGCCAGGCCGCCACTGCTCACGCGGCTTGAACTGGATGGTGGTCTCGAACATCTCCAGCGGCGCCGGGTCGGTGGCGCTGTCGGCACGGCCGGCCTTGCCGAACACGCGTTCGACTTCGGGCACGGTCTTGATGAGCCGGTCGGTCTGCTGCAGCAGCTCCGTGGCCTTCGAGACCGACAAGCCGGGCAGCGCCGACGGCATGTACAGCAGGTCCCCTTCGTCCAGCGGCGGCATGAACTCGCCGCCCAGGCGCATCGCCGGGAGCGCCGTCAGCGCGAGCACGACGGCTGCGATCACGAGCGTGGCCACGGGGAAGCGGAGCACCGCCTCCAGCGCCGGGCGGTACAGCCGCATCAGAAGCCGATTCAGCGGGTTGGCGGCTTCATGCGGGATGCGCCCGCGCGCCAGCAGCCCCATCAGCACCGGCACCAGCGTGACCGAGAGCGCTGCGGCGGCGGCCATCGTGTACGTCTTCGTGAACGCCAGCGGGGAGAACAGCCGCCCCTCCTGGGCTTCGAGTGTGAACACCGGCAGGAACGACAGCGTGATGACCAGCAGCGAGAAGAAGAGCGCCGGTCCGACCTCGACCGAGGCCTCGGTGACCAGGGCCCATCGCTCCTGAACCGTTGGCAGTCGCCCTTGCTGCTGCTCGAACGCCTCGATGTGCTTGTGCGCCGCCTCCAGCAGCACCACCACCCCGTCCAGCGCCGCGCCGCACGCGAGCGCGATGCCGGCCAGGCTGAGGATGTTCGCGTTCAGGCCCTGGGCGTGCATCACGATGAACGCGATGCCGACGGCGATCGGCAGCGAGACGACGGCGACCAGCGCCGAGCGCAGGTGGAACAGGAACACAGCGCACACCAGCGCCACCGCGATGAACTCCTCGGTGAGCTTGAGCTTGAGGTTGTCGATCGAGCGGTCGATGAGCTTCGAACGGTCGTAGGTCTCGATCACCTCCACGCCGGCCGGCAGGCTCGGCTTCAGCTGCGCGAACCGGGTCTTGATGCCGTCGATGGTCGCCCGTGCGTTCTTGCCGGATCGCATCACCACCACGCCGCCGGCCACTTCGCCCTCGCCATCCAGTTCGGCAATGCCCCGCCGCATCTCCGGCCCCACCTGCACGAAGGCCACGTCGCGCAGCAGCACCGGCGTGGCGCCCGAGAGGGCGACCGGGATGCCCCGGAAGTCGTCGAGCGACTTGAGGAAGCCGCTGGAGCGCACCATGTACTCGGCCTCGGCCAGTTCGACCACGGAACCGCCCGAGGACTGGTTGGCCTTGCGAAGTGCGTCCATCACCATGCCCTGCGTGACCCCGAGCTGGCGCATCCGGTCCGGGTCGAGCACCACCTGGAACTGGCGCACCATGCCGCCGATGCTGGCCACCTCGGCCACGTCGGGAACGGTCTTCAGCTCGAACCTGAGGAACCAGTCGTTGAGCGCCCTCAGCTGCCCGATGTCGGTCTTGCCGGTGCGGTCGACGAGTGCGTACTCGTAGACCCAGCCCACGCCGGTGGCGTCGGGCCCGAGCGCCGCGGTGGCGCCCGCCGGGAGACGGCTCTGCACGTGGTTTAGGTACTCGACCACGCGCGAGCGGGCCCAGTACGGATCGGTCTTGTCGTCGAAGAGGATGTAGACGAAGGAATCGCCGAAGAAGGAGTAGCCCCGCACCGTCTTCGCGCCCGGCACGCTGAGCATGGTCGTCGTCAGCGGATAGGTGACCAGGTCCTCGACCACCTGCGGCGGTTTGCCCGGGTAGCTGGTGCGCACGATGACCTGGGTGTCGGACAGGTCGGGCAGCGCGTCCACCGGCGTGTTCGCCACCGAGAACAGCGAGGCGGCGACAACAAAGGCGGTCGCGATCAGCACCAGGACGCGGTTGGCGATCGACCAGCGGATCAGCGCGGCGATCACTTGGAGCCTCCCATCCGGTGCACCGACACCAGCTCGTATTCGTCGCCCTTCTTCTTGAACTCGAAGTGCACGGTGTCGCCGACCTTCACGTCCGCGAAGGCCGTCGGGCTTGGCTTGTTGAATGGCATCGTCATCGGCGGCCACTTGAGCTCGGCAATGGCGCCGTGCGTGATGGTGATGCTGTCGGCGTCGATGCCGTCCACCTTGCCCTGCGTCGAGTAGCTCGTCGGCGGCGGCCGAAGCCGGTGCCGATGCAGGCGACGCCACCGCAAGGCTGCCGAGCACCGAGCGAAGACGGGCTTCCGAGTCGACGAGGAACTGCCCGCTGGCCACCACCTGTTCGCCTTCCCTGAGTCCCTCCAGCACTTCGAACTGGTCCCCCAGGTCGACGCCCAGCTTCACCTCGCGCGGCTCGAAGGAACCGTTGGCCTGGCGAACGATGGCCACCGCGCGCGTCCCGGTGCGGATCACCGCCTCGGCAGGCACCACGAGCCGGGAAGCCGCCGGTCCTGCGATCTGCAGGCGGAGCAGCATCCCTGGCACCAGCCGACCGGCCCTGTTGTCGACCTCGAACCGGGCCTGCAGCGTGCGGGTCGTGGCGCTCACCTGGGGCAGGATCTCCTGCATCGTGCCGGTGAACGTCTGGCTCGGGTCGGCCTGCAGCACGGCCGTCACCTTCTGGCCGCGCGTGAGCCGCACGGCCTGCGCTTCCGGCACCTCGGCCACGGCCCAGACGCGTTCGAGGCCGGCGATGCGGAACAGCGTCATGCCCGGCGACACCGCCACGCCTTCACGCACGCCGAGCTCGGCGATGACACCACCGACCGGCGCGGTCAGCGTGTAGCGCGCCTGCGGCACGCCGCCCTCCTCGGCCTGGCGCAGTAGGTCTGCGGGGATGGACATCGCGCGCGCGCGCTCGCGTGCCGCAGCGATCAGCTCGGCCGATGCCCCGGCGCGCTGGAGCGCCACGATCTCGTTCAAGGGCCCGAGCCACTCCGGTGCGAAGACCGTGCCGAGCACCTGCCCCTTGGCCACCCGCTCCATCGGCGCGCGAACGGCGAGACGCTCCAGATAGCCCGCCGTGCGGGTCTGGACGGCGACGGTCAGGCGCTCGTCGAACTGCACGGCGCCGACGGCATCGAAGGAAGAGCTGACCTCCACCTTCTTCGCCACGGCGGTGCGGATGCCCAGGTTCTGCTGCACCTGCGGGCTGACCTTGACGCCAGAGTCGCTCGCCTCGTCGGCATAGACCGGCTGCAGTTGCATGTCCATGAACGGCGACTTGCCCGGCTTGTCGAAGCGCTGGCCCGGCACCATCGGGTCGTGCCAGTAGAGGATCTTGCGTTCGCCGGCGCTAGACGCCGCAGCGCCCGGTGAGGTGGCCTGGGCCGAGCCATGCGAGCCCGACGTCGCGCGACCGAGGTAGAACGCTCCGCCGCCGACCAGAAGCGCCGCGGCCACGGCAATGACGGAAAGCTGGACGCGGCTCATTGCAGGGCTCCCAGGGCAATCGGCTTGAAGACGAGCTGGGCCTGCACCTTCGCGAGGTCTCGCCTCAGGTTGAGGACCTTGCGCTGCGCCTCGACCTCCGCGTGGCGCGCTTCGAACAGCATCACGAGGCTCGCCCGGTTCGAGCGGTAGGCCGCGAGCGTGGCGGCGGTGCGCTGCTTCAGCGGCTCGACGACTGCGGCCTGCAGGCGGTCGATGCGTTCCTGCAGGCGGCGGGCATCGTTCGCCAGCGCTGCGTACTCGCCCGCGGCGGCACGCCGGGCCTCTTCGGCGTCGGCCTCGGCCTTGTCCACCAGCGCCCGCTTCGCGGCGGTCTCCCGGTCCTGGCGCGCATCGGGTGCGATTGGCAGCGGGATGCTGACGCCGAGGGATACCAGGTCCGGCCGACCCACCCGCTGGCCATACGAGACCTCGTAGCTCCAGTTGGGCTTGCGGTTGAGGCGCGCAACCTCGACCTCCTGGCGGGCCACGTCGATCTCTCGTTGCCGTGCGACCACCAAGGGGTGTGCGGCAACGAAGCCCTCTTGCGACGGTGCGACCGCGAGCCGCGGCTCTGACAGTTCGTCTCCCGTCACACCGGTCCAGCGCTGCAGCGTGGCCATGAAACCACCCTTCTGCTGCAGCAGCTCCGCGGACTCGTCCTCGGCGGCGCCCAGCGCGCTCGCCAGGCCGAGCACCTCGGCACTGCTGCCCGACACGGTGGCCAGACGGCCCTTGCCCGCCTCCAGTTCCTCCCGAGCATGCCGCTCGTTCAGCGCGGTAAGCTGGGCCGCTTCTCCGGCGTAGTAGGCCTCGATGTACGCCAACGCGGATTGCAGGCGCGCATCGGCGGCGGCGACCCGTTCCATCACCGTTTCGCGCCCGGCCATCGCCTGTGCCGCCGCTTCGCGTGCAGCGCGTTTCTCGACGGAGACCCACTCCTGCGCGAGGCCGATGCGCTTCATCGTCATGTCCTCGGCGTTCGTGCTGAACCGGCTGCGGCCGGTCGCCGGCAGGTTGTCGATGCCCAGCGTGAGCATCGGGTCGGGCTGCTGGCCGGCAGCCCGCGCCATCTGCGCGGCGCTCATCGCGCTCGCGCGCGCGGATTGCGTCATCTGTGAACGCTGGACGGCCAGTTCGACCGCCTGCTCCAGGGTGAGCGGCGCGGCGACGGCGCCGAGCGCCGGAAGCCAGGCGGCAGCCATGACGGCTGCACGCAGGATGGGGGTGGACATGGGTCACTCCGAGGACGAACCGAAGGCAGCTGGCGAGCGGACACGCCGCGCCAGCCCCGGTCAATCGACGGAGCTGATCAGACCCGGAGTCTGAGCGTGGACAGGAAGATGGGGTCCGGAGGCGGTTGCGCCTCGGAGGTGGCAGTCGGGGGGACGGCGCGCAGCGCATGGGCCTCGAGCACCAGCGGCAGTTCGAGCACCTGCACCACTGCCGGCTGTGCTGCCGCCGGCAGCTTGACCGCCTCGAAGGTATTCGCCGGGTCGGCGGAGTGCTGGTTGCACAGGACCGGCTGGTCGGGATCCATGCCCTCGCAGGGCTGGCCGGCTTCCATCTTGGCGGCCATCGCCTCGGCGTTCGCCTGCTGCGGGCAGACGTACATCGCCAGCACCAGCTGAGAAAGCATCAGCGACAGCGCTACGAAGAGCGCTGTGGCGAGGCGAACGTGGCGGCGGCGCAGCATGTGTCAAGGAGAGTGTAGTGCGGCTGAGTGGATTGCTTGGTCGCCCCGAGTTCGTCGCTTCCAGCTGAAGAACGCTTTCAGCGTTGTGGAATCGTTGCCCTACCCCGCTACCCCATCACCCGCAAAGTGTTGCCGCCAATTTATCGCCTACCAAATGACGTCCTCACAAGAAACACATCTGCCAGCACCGGATTTCAGGCGGCGGTGGTCGTGGCCGGGGCGACCTGGAACCCCAGGGCTGCGGCCCGGCGCTTCAAAGCA
>Ga0208564_1000446_pt1 | contig 37786 bp, 45 predicted proteins | sample AD_UKC073_MetaG_FD_184439 | JGI IMG/M metagenome (GOLD analysis project Ga0208564, IMG submission 184439) | Active sludge microbial communities of municipal wastewater-treating anaerobic digesters from USA - AD_UKC073_MetaG (SPAdes) (version 2) | ecosystem: Engineered > Bioreactor > Anaerobic >... | reverse complement strand
CATGGAGCTTCTGGGTAGATATTCCGATTTCCGCGCCCATGCCGAACTCCCCGCCGTCGGTAAATCTTGTGGAAGCGTTTATATATACCGCGGCGGCGTCCACCTGCGAGACGAACTTTTCGGCCGCGGCGTAGTCGCCTGTTACGATACATTCGCTGTGCCCGCTGCCGTAGCGGGTTATATGCTCTATAGCCTCGTCAATCGAGGAGACAATCCTGACGGCCAGTATATAGTCAAGGTATTCGGTTGCCCAGTCCTCTTCCGCTGCCGGCAGGATATCGGTACCGGACAGGAGTTTCAGCGTCCGCTCGCAGCCTCGCAGCTCTACGCCGGCTTTTTTGAGCTCGCCCGCCAAATCGGGGAGTATCAAATCCGCGGCCGACTGGTGGACAAGCAGGGTCTCGGCGGCGTTGCAGACCGACGGGCGCGAGGTTTTGGCGTTCACGGTAATCGAAATCGCCATATCCTTGTCGGCCGATTTGTCAATATAGACATGGCAGTTGCCGACGCCGGTTTCAATCACCGGGATTGTGGAATTCTCAATCACCGACCGGATTAGCCCGGCGCCGCCGCGGGGGATTAACACGTCGATATATCCGCGCAGCCTCATCATTTCAGCCGCGGTCTGGCGGGAAGTGTCCTCCACAATCTGGACACAGTCCTCAAGCCCGTACTGTTTTAAGCCGTCCCTGAGCGCCCCCGCAATCGCGATGTTTGAATTGATTGCTTCCTTCCCGCCTCTTAAGATTGCGGCGTTCCCCGATTTAATACAGAGCGCGGCCGCGTCCGAGGTAACGTTCGGGCGGGCCTCGTAGATTATCCCGACGACCCCGAGCGGCACTCTGGTCTTTTGTACCCGCAGGCCGTTGGGGCGGACAATCCCTTCCACGATTTCGCCGACCGGGTCGCGCAGCGCGGCGACCTCAAGTATCCCGTCCGCCATCGCCGCTATCCGCTGCGGGGTCAGTGTCAGCCTGTCCAGCATTGCGCGGCTGATACCCTTTGACTCGGCGGCGTCAACGTCAGCCTTGTTGGCGGCGAGTATTCCGTCCTGATTTTCTGTCAGCGCGCGCGCCATGGCTTTGAGCGCCATGTCCTTATCGGCCGACGAGGCCGCCGCCATCTTCCTTGAGGCGGCTTTTGCCCGCCTGCCCATCTCGATAAGGGTTTTGTTTTCGGACATCTGCTCACAACCTTTCTTTAGGCTTACATCACACAAACAGGGTGCCGACCGGCTTGCCGTCAAAGATATCGTACAGCCTGCGCGGGTCAGAGCCGTTCATCACAACGGTAACAATGCCTGCTTTTGAGGCAATCTCGGCCGCCTGCAGCTTGGTTATCATTCCGCCGGTCCCAAGTCCGGTGCCGGCGCCGCTCGCCGCTTTGCGCAATTCGTCGTCTATGGTTTCCACAAGCGGAATCAGTTTGGCGTCCGAGTTAAGGCGGGGGTCGCAGGTGAACAGCCCGTCGGTGTCGGTAAGTATAATCAGAGCCTCGGCGCCCGACAGCACCGCGACCACCGCCGAAAGGGTGTCGTTGTCCCCGAACTCGATTTCCTCGATTGCCACCGTATCATTCTCATTCACTATCGGCACCGCGCCGAATTCAATCAGCCTGTTGATGGTGTTGATGACGTTGTTTTTCCTGTCATGGTTTTCAATGACGTCCCTTGTGAGGAGAAGCTGAGCGGTTACATGCCCGTAATCCGAAAAATACTTGTCGTATATGTACATCAGCTCGCACTGGCCTACCGCGGCGGCGGCCTGCTTGCCGACGATGTCTTTTGGCTTTTCCTTAAGGCCTAGATGAGAGGCTCCGACCCCAATCGCGCCGGAGGTTACAAGCAAAACCTCCCTGCCCGAATTCTTGATGTCGGACAGCACCCTGACAAGGGTCTCCATTCTCCTGATATTCAGATTGCCGTTCGGGTATGCAAGTGTGGAGGTGCCCACCTTGAACACCACCCGCTTTGCGTTGACAATCGCCTGTATCTTCTCTTTCTTAATCTCTTTCATTCAGCCACTTCCCGTATATTTTAATTCCCGGTATGGACAGGATTTGCGTTTTCTACATTATACCAGCCGCTTTTGTGGTGTGCAAGCGGTTTTATCCGCGCAGAGCGTCAGGCCGAGGCGTGGGCAAATCCCGCGTTTGCCCGCCCGCAGACCTGTGCCGCCCTGCGGCGGGGGACGATTGCCGCTTTACCCGAAGACGAAGGGCTGATAGAAGGAGCGCTCCATAATGCTGCCCGCGACCGACAGCGCGCGTCGGCCGCCGCCGAAAATCTCAGCCGACAGCTCGTTCACATCGTCGAGAGTCAGTTTGTTCAGGTTTTCCAAAACCTCACGGCTTGTAATCTGACGGCCCTCGAACAGCTCGTTCTGCCCGGCGAAGGACGCTTTGGCGGCCACCGTTTCAAGCGCGATGATATTGCTCGCTTTAATCTGCGCCCGCGCCCGCTCAAACTCCTCTGCTGTTACCCCTTTTGCGACGTTCTGGAGCAGCTTGCTGATTTCGGTCAAAACCTGCTCCTGCCGTTCGGACGAGAAAGAGGCAAAAACCGTAAAAAGCCCCGCTCCGGTTGAAGAGGAATGGGAGCTGTAAACCGAATACGCAAGGCCCAGCTCTTCGCGCAGCCGGCGGTACAGGCGGGAGGAAGCCCCGCCGCCGATGATGAAGTTCAGCACCATCATCGCGTATTTGCGTAAGTCCCCTTTAGGCAGCCCCGGTACCGCGATTGACAGACTGGTCTGTTCAAGCTGTTTTTCGGTCAGCGCGATGGAGGGGTGGAAGACCGGATTTTCAAATACTAAATTTTTGTTTCCCGGTTTCATCTTCCCCAAAGTTCTCTCAAGCAGTTTGTCCATGCCGTCCCTGTCAAAGCTTCCCGCTGCGACAACCACCATCCGGTCGGGGGTGTAGTGGGTGTCTATATAATTTTTTAAATCACCGGCGGTAAAGGACGAAACGGTTTCAGGAACCCCGATAATCGGCTGACCGAGTGATGAGCCCGGCCAGACGGCGGCGCACAGCTTTTCAAACGCCACCTCTTCGCCGCTGTCCTGATACATCGCCATCTCGTCGAGGATAACCAGCCGCTCGCGCTCAAGCTCCTCTTTGTCAAGCAGAGGGTTTTGTATCATGTCGCAGATAATATCCATTGCCTTAACCGCGTTTTCCGAAAGGGTATGCGCGTAATATCGGGTATATTCCTTTGAGGTGTAGGCGTTAAGCTCGCCGCCGAGGAAATCCATCTGTTCCGAGATTTCCCGCGATGTGCGGTTGGTTGTCCCCTTAAAAAGCATATGCTCGATAAAATGAGATATGCCTTGTTCATTTCTGGTTTCGTGGCGGGAACCGGCAGCGACCCAGGCGCCGACCGAAGCGGAATGGGCTCCGGGGATTTGCAGATATATAATGCGAAGCCCGTTCTCAAGCACCAGCTTTACCAATCCCATCCTGTTTTTTGCCGCCTTTCCTGTCTTTTGTCGTTTATCTTATTATACCCCAATCATGCCCATCAAAGCCATGACCCAAAAACCTGTCAGAAAGCCGTATGTAGCAAAATGGTTTTTGCTCACCGCCTGTGATTCGGGGATAAGCTCCTCCACAACAATGAATATCATCGCGCCGGCCGCAATCGCCAAAAGCAGCGGCATAATCACCCCGCCAAGGGAGGACAGCAGCGCGGCCCCGGCAAGACCCGCCAGCGCGGACACCGGTTCGGCGAGGCTGGCAAGAAAGCCGAGCCATACGCACCGTTTTTTGCTCACCCCGCTCTGGTGAAGCGGGAAGATTACCGCAAACCCTTCGGGGTAATTCTGAATGGCAAGGCCGAGGCTGAAGACAACGGCCGCGGTCCAGCTCAACCCTTTGTCCTGCATCGCGGAAGATATTACAACCCCAAGCGCGATACCTTCGGGTATGTTGTGCAGCGCGACCGCCAGAACCAGAAGCATGGGACGGGAAAGCCGGGTGGCGGGCCCTTCCACGATATGCTGTTCCTCGTGCTCATGGGGTACGGCCTTGTCCAGTATCAGCATTCCGATACAGCCCAGCGCAAATCCGAGAGTTACTATCAGCCCGCCGGACAGGGTGTATCCCACGTCCTCAAAGGCGGGGATAATCAGCGACCAGATTGAGGCCGCTATCATTACGCCGGAAGCAAAACCGAGCAGGGCGCCCTGCCTTCTGTCGCTGCCCGCCTCTACAAGCAGGGCGGAATAGGAGCCTGCGAAAGTGGCCGCCCACGGCAGCGCCATCATAATGATAAACAGGTCCCAGCGCACAAAAACCCCTCCGCTGTCAAATATTATGTATGCTATTAATATACTTGACATGCCGGCTAATATCAAGTGAATTTCTGACAGAATGGCGGGGAATACATATTATATATTATGGAATAGTAGCGGCATTGCCGTTTTTTCGACATTTTTTTCAAAATTCAAAAAAGCGGTTGACAAAGCGGGAAGTAGGTGGTATTATAGCAAGGCGCTGCGGCTTATTGGTGAGCTGCGGCGCGCGGAATGTGAGCCGAGAAAGTCAGGCACGGAGCGATTAATCTTGGCCCGATGGAGCAGCATAGTTAGCTGCAAGAAAATGGCGGAGATAGATTTGGGTAAAGGCTTGACAGGACGGCGTGAAGATGGTAAAATTACAATTTGCCGGCTCTGGCTGGCCGACCGCGTGAAAAAGCAGGCAGTTGGGGAGTGAAGGACCGGCGCGCCCTGATAAAAAAGGGCGGAGGGGACCTTGAAAATTAAACAACGAGATTTAGGAAGTACCCGTTCAGTAAAAAGAGTTTTAGAGCGGACAGACGCGAAAAAGCGAAAGTCCGGGACAGGAACTTTAGTATTGATTAAATCTGTTGAAAGACAGATTTGATACAGGACAATAGAGAGTTTGATCCTGGCTCAGGACGAACGCTGGCGGCGTGCCTAACACATGCAAGTCGAACGGAGATATGCGAACGAGGCCTTCGGGCGGAGATTGCATATTTTAGTGGCGGACGGGCGAGTAACGCGTGAGCAACCTGCCCTTCAGAGGGGGATAACGGCTGGAAACGGCCGCTAATACCGCATGACATATACACAAGGCATCTTGAGTATATCAAAGGAGGAATCCGCTGAAGGATGGGCTCGCGTCCGATTAGCTGGTTGGTGAGGTAACGGCTCACCAAGGCGACGATCGGTAGCCGAACTGAGAGGTTGATCGGCCGCATTGGGACTGAGACACGGCCCAGACTCCTACGGGAGGCAGCAGTGGGGGATATTGCACAATGGAGGAAACTCTGATGCAGCGACGCCGCGTGGGGGAAGAAGGTCTTCGGATTGTAAACCTCAGTAGTCAGGGAAGAAGCAAGTGACGGTACCTGAAGAGTAAGCTCCGGCTAACTACGTGCCAGCAGCCGCGGTAATACGTAGGGAGCGAGCGTTGTCCGGAATTACTGGGTGTAAAGGGTGCGTAGGCGGGTCAGCAAGTCAGGCGTGAAATACCGGGGCTCAACTCCGGGGCTGCGCTTGAAACTGTTGGTCTTGAGTGAAGTAGAGGCAGGCGGAATTCCTAGTGTAGCGGTGAAATGCGTAGATATTAGGAGGAACACCAGTGGCGAAGGCGGCCTGCTGGGCTTTAACTGACGCTGATGCACGAAAGCATGGGGAGCAAACAGGATTAGATACCCTGGTAGTCCATGCCGTAAACGATGATAGCTAGGTGTGGGGGGTTATATGCCGTCCGTGCCGGAGTTAACACAATAAGCTATCCACCTGGGGAGTACGGCCGCAAGGCTAAAACTCAAAGGAATTGACGGGGGCCCGCACAAGCAGTGGAGTATGTGGTTTAATTCGATGCAACGCGAAGAACCTTACCAGGTCTTGACATCCGACTAACGGAGCAGAAATGCACCGGTGCCCGCAAGGGAAAGTCGAGACAGGTGGTGCATGGTTGTCGTCAGCTCGTGTCGTGAGATGTTGGGTTAAGTCCCGCAACGAGCGCAACCCTTGTCATTAGTTGCTACGGACAGAGCACTCTAATGAGACTGCCGTTGACAAAACGGAGGAAGGTGGGGATGACGTCAAATCATCATGCCCCTTATGATCTGGGCTACACACGTACTACAATGGCCGTTACAGAGGGCAGCGAAGCCGCGAGGCGGAGCAAATCCCGAAAGGCGGTCCCAGTTCAGATTGCAGGCTGCAACTCGCCTGCATGAAGGCGGAATTGCTAGTAATCGCGAATCAGCATGTCGCGGTGAATACGTTCCCGGGCCTTGTACACACCGCCCGTCACACCATGGGAGCCGGTAATACCCGAAGTCAGTAGCCTAACCGCAAGGAGGGCGCTGCCGAAGGTAGGATTGGCGACTGGGGTGAAGTCGTAACAAGGTAGCCGTATCGGAAGGTGCGGCTGGATCACCTCCTTTCTAAGGAGCGAAATTCCCGTAAGGGAATTAGCGGAACGGGTGAACTGAATAATCTCGTTGTTTAATTTTGAGGGTCTCCGGACTCTCAGTGGAGTGGAGCTTAAGCTTTGCTTAAAAGGAGCGGCCCTGGATACGGGGGTGTAGCTCAGCTGGGAGAGCACCTGCTTTGCAAGCAGGGGGTCGACAGTTCGAATCTGTTCATCTCCACCAGCGGCTGGAGGCCCTGAGGAAGGGCTGCGACTGGCCGGAGGGCCGAGATGGGGCGAACGACCGGACGAGAACAGGCCTGCGGCTGAAAAGACATGGGCTCATAGCTCAGGTGGTAAGAGCGCACGCCTGATAAGCGTGAGGTCGATGGTTCGAGTCCATTTGAGCCCACCATTCTAGCATCCGGCACTTAGTTGCCGGGAGCTAGGTTGTGTACCTTGAGAACTGAATAAAGGATAACGAGGAAAAAGAAATTAAAGGGTAAAACTATGATTTTGCAAGAAGGAACCTTTAAGAAGGGGATTCGAGCGTAATTGAGGGCCTGAATACAGGTCAAGCTAGAAAGAGCGCAAGGGGGATGCCTTGGCACTGGGAGCCGAAGAAGGGCGCGGCAATCTGCGAAAAGCCACGGGGAGCCGAAAGCAGGCAGCGATCCGTGGGTGCCCGAATGGGGAAACCCGGCCGGCGGAAGACCGGTCACTGCATACTGAACACATAGGTATGCAGGGGGAACCGCCCGAACTGAAACATCTAAGTAGGGCGAGGAAAAGAAATCAACCGAGATTCCCTAAGTAGTGGCGAGCGAACGGGGAAGAGGCCAAACCTTGGGTAGAAATACCCAAGGGGTTTAGGACAGCGTAAGGTATGGCGAGCGCTAGCCGAAGCGTATGGGAAGACGCACCGCAGGAAGTGAAAGTCTTGTAGGCGAAAGTGTAAGCCAGCCGGCTGAATCCAGAGTACCACCGGGCACGTGTAATCCGGTGGGAAGACGGGGGGTCCACCCTCCAAGCCTAAATACTCCCCAGTGACCGATAGCGCAGAGTACTGTGAAGGAAAGGTGAAAAGAACCCCGGGAGGGGAGTGAAAGAGAACCTGAAACCTTGTGCTCACAAGCACCGAGAGCCCGTCAAGGGGTGATCGGGTACCTTTTGTAGAATGGTCCGGCGAGTGAATGTATCCAGCGAGGTTAAGGGCTTAGAGGCCTGTAGCCGCAGCGAAAGCGAGTCTGAAAAGGGCGTTAAGTTGGATGTATTCGACCCGAAACCGAGCGACCTACCCATGTCCAGGTTGAAGTTGAGGTAAAACTCAATGGAGGACCGAACCGACTCCTGTTGAAATAGTAGCGGATGAGGTGTGGGTAGCGGAGAAATTCCAATCGAGCTCGGAGATAGCTGGTTCTCTCCGAAATAGCTTTAGGGCTAGCCTCGTTTTAGATTACCGGAGGTAAAGCACTGAACGGGCTAGGGGCCGAGAGGCTACCGACCCCTATCAAACTCTGAATGCCGGATAATCGATGAACGGGAGTCAGACAATGGGAGATAAGTTTCATTGTCGAGAGGGAAACAACCCAGACCCACAGCTAAGGTCCCAAAACACGGTTAAGTGGAAAAGGATGTGGAGTTGCGAAGACAACCAGGATGTTGGCTTAGAAGCAGCCACTCATTTAAAGAGTGCGTAATAGCTCACTGGTCGAGTGGCTCTGCGCCGAAGATGTAACGGGGCTCAAACCGTGTACCGAAGCTTGGGAAGCTAGATGTTAGACATTAGATATTAGACATTAGACAAAGGGAGAAGATGTCGTGAGCGGATATAAAGATTTGGGTGTATACCAAAAGTCGTATAAGGCAGTGCTGGCGGTATACAAGATGTCAAACGGGTTTCCGAAAGAGGAAATCTATACGTTGACAAACCAAATACGCAAAGCAGCGGCATCGATACCCCTGAATATAGCGGAAGGCTATGCGAAGCGCAGCAGTCAGCAGGAATTCAAAAGATTTCTGGAGATGGCACTGGGCTCGTCTAATGAAGTTAGTGTGTTATTGGATTTGGCAAAGGATTTGGGATATATTGAGGAAGACCAATATATCAAAGCGAGCGAAGTATATGACGAAATCAGCCGCATGATAAGCGGGATGATAAAGAGTATAAAAAGCCAAATCTAATCATCTAACATCTAATGTCTAGCGTCTAACATCTAGCTTGGTAGGAGAGCGTCGTATAGTGGGAGAAGCTGGAGCGGAAGCGCTGGTGGACGCTATACGAGTGAGAATGCCGGAATGAGTAGCGAGAATTATGTGAGAATCATAATGGCCGAAAGTCTAAGGATTTTGAAGGAAGGTTCGTCCGCTTCAAGATAGCCGGGAGCTAAGGCGAGGCCGAAAGGCGTAGTCGATGCACAGACGGTTGATATTCCGTCGCCGCCAGAAGATTTAAGCAAGGGGACACTCTGAAAGCGCATAACCCGGGCGATGGTAGCCCCGGGCGTAAGGGACTGAAATTAGAGTAGGGAAGTATGCGCGGACGGAGGCGAGAAAAGCCTTGCGTATATCGATGGCGCCCGTACCGCAAACCGACACAGGTAGACAGGAAGAGGATTCTAAGGCCAACGGGAGAAGGGTAGTTAAGGAACTCGGCAAATTGGCCCCGTAACTTAGGGAGAAGGGGTGCTCACGCAAGTGAGCCGCAGTGAACAGGCCCAGGCAACTGTTTAGCAAAAACACAGGTCTCTGCTAAATCGAAAGATGAAGTATAGGGGCTGACACCTGCCCGGTGCTGGAAGGTTAAGAGGAGGAGTGCGAGCTCTGAATTGAAGCCCCAGTAAACGGCGGCCGTAACTATAACGGTCCTAAGGTAGCGAAATTCCTTGTCGGGTAAGTTCCGACCCGCACGAATGGTGTAATGATCTGGGCACTGTCTCGACTACCCGCCCGGCGAAATTGTAGTACCGGTGAAGATGCCGGTTACCCGCGACAAGACGGAAAGACCCCATGGAGCTTTACTGTAGCTTGATATTGGGTTCTGGTATTCTATGTACAGGATAGGCGGGAGGCTGGGAAGCAGTGGCGCCAGCTGCTGTGGAGCCGCCCTTGGGATACCGCTCTTAGAGTGCTGGAATTCTAACCTGCGGCCATGAAACTGGTCGGGGGACATTGTCAGGTGGGCAGTTTGACTGGGGCGGTCGCCTCCCAAAAGGTAACGGAGGCGCTCAAAGGTTCGCTCGGCACGGACGGAAACCGTGCGAGAGAGTGTAAACGCATAAGCGAGCCTAACTGCGAGACCGACGGGTCGAGCAGTAACGAAAGTTGGAGTTAGTGATCCGGCGGTAGAGAGTGGAATTGCCGTCGCTCAACGGATAAAAGCTACCCTGGGGATAACAGGCTGATCTCCCCCAAGAGTCCACATCGACGGGGAGGTTTGGCACCTCGATGTCGGCTCATCACATCCTGGAGCCGTAGTAGGTTCCAAGGGTTCGGCTGTTCGCCGATTAAAGTGGTACGCGAGCTGGGTTCAGAACGTCGTGAGACAGTTCGGTCCCTATCTGTCGTGGGCGCAGGATATTTGAGAGGCTCTGTCCCTAGTACGAGAGGACCGGGATGGACGCACCTCTGGTGCACCAGTTGTTACGCCAGTAGCACGGCTGGGCAGCTAAGTGCGGATTGGATAAACGCTGAAAGCATCTAAGCGTGAAGCCAGCCTCAAGATAAGATATCCCGCTGAGTTAATCAGGTAAGGTCCCATGAAGACTACATGGTTGATAGGCTGCGTGTGTAAGTGTCGCGAGGCATTTAGCTTGGCAGTACTAATAGACCGAGGGCTTGACCTATTAATAGGCTCGTACAATCCCCGCGCGCAGGGTTTACCCCTGCCGCACGCTCGGTTTTCCCCATCCTCTAACTCCTTTGTTCAGTTCTCAGGGTATACCCGGCGGCTGATAGCAGCCGTTTTTTGAAGTCTTGACAATGCCGAGAGGTTTTGCTAAAATAGCCTTGCTTAAGGCGGCAGAGCCTTCTGTATGCACCATTAGCTCAGTTGGTAGAGCACCTGACTCTTAATCAGGGTGTCCCGGGTTCGAGTCCCTGATGGTGCACCAGATGCCTTCGGGCCATGCAGGCGAAAAGCCGGTGGCCGGCAGGCAGTAAAGCTGGTATGTGGCCCGTTGGTCAAGTGGCCTAAGACTCCGGTCTCTCACGCCGGCAACAGGGGTTCGAATCCCCTACGGGTCACCAACCAACTTTTTAGCGCATCTTGTTGAATTAAATAGTTTACATAGTCGGTGTTGATGGCGGCGAGGGTACACCCGTTCCCATCCCGAACACGGAAGTTAAGCTCGCCGGCGCCGAAGATACTTGGCTGGAGACGGCCCGGGAAAATAGGAAGATGCCGACTTGTAATATATTCCTCCTTAGCTCAGCTGGTAGAGCATGCGGCTGTTAACCGCAGGGTCGTTGGTTCGAGCCCAACAGGAGGAGCCAGTAAAAGGGTTGCAGTTTCGCAGCCCTTTTTACTTTTTGACGCGTATATTCGCAGATTAAAGGCCAAACATTAGACATCAGATACGCGAAAGTTGTTTTGCTAATGCCCGGCGACCGGTTTAAAAATAAAAGTAACTTTATTTAATAAATATACTTGACAAAATAAACTCATGGTGATATATTATTTAACAAAGGGGGGATACAGCTTGAGCGCAGTGTATTCTTTACCATGCAATATAGCCCAGACCCTTAATCTTATCGGGGACAGGTGGTCCCTTTTAATCCTGCACCGCCTGCTGATGGGCATGGGCACCTATTCCGAGCTGCGGGAAAGCCTTGAGGGGATACCGAGCAACCTTCTGTCAAAGCGGTTGAAATCCCTTGAAGAATACGGTCTGGTCGCCAGCGAGCTGTATCAGGCTCACCCTCCGCGTTACAGGTATTCACTCACCCAAAGCGGGCGCGAGCTTGAGCACGTTTTCAACGCGATTATCCTGTGGGGAGAGAAAAACCTGACCTCCTGCTACAAGCGGCTGGTCCATAGCGAATGCGGGCACGGGGTTAGGATACAGTACTTTTGCAGCCATTGCAAAAAGCCGGTGCCGGCAGAAGAGCTTGAGCTTTCGGGGAATAATGATGATTGAATATTATGCCGGATTAAACAGCGCCCTTGCCAGGGCGTGTCAGAAAGGCGGGTGTCTTGTATGAGCGGAAGGGCCGATATAGCGGTTGTGGGCGGCGGGCCGGCGGGATTGTCGGCGGCGGTGAACGCGCTGGCGAGGGGAAAGACCGTCAGGCTGCTGTCGTCGGGAAAAACCAATCTCAAGCACGCGGAAAACGTGGACAATTATCTTGGGTTTTATAAAATCACGGGCGGCGAACTGATGGACAGGTTTGAAGAACACGCCGCCGCGCTGGGGATATCCGCCGAAAAAGGAAAGGTATTAAACGTCATGCCGCTGGGCGGGTATTTTATGCTGAATTTCGCGGGGCAGATAGTCGAGGCGTCGGCGGTAGTCCTCGCAATCGGCACCGCAAAGGCACGCGAGATCGCCGGCGAGGCCGAATTCCTCGGGCGCGGGGTGAGCTACTGCGCCACCTGCGACGGTATGCTGTACCGCGGCAGAAAGGCGGTCGTGTGGGGGCTTGCCCCCGATTCGGCGGAGGAGGCAAATTTCCTTCACAGCATCGGAGTACAGGTCGTCTTTGCCGCAAAAGGGGAGCGGCCTGAGAATTTAAAGCCCGAAATCCCGTTTATACCGGAGGCGGTCAGCGAGATTGTCGGGGAGGGCAGCGTGTCCGCCGTCAGGACGGGCGGCGATTTGATTGAAACCGACGGGGTTTTCATTCTGCGCAACGCGATTGCGCCGACGACGCTGGTACCGGGGCTTGAGACTCAAAACGGATTTATCAGGGTGGACAGCCGGATGCAGACCAACATTCCGGGCCTTTTTGCGGCGGGAGACTGTACCGGCGCGCCGCTGCAGATTGCAAAAGCTGTCGGGGAAGGGCTGATAGCGGCTCAGGCGGCGGCGAAATATATTGATTCATTGGGAAAATAATATATATATTTAAAAAGAAAAGAGGTTTTAACCATGTCAACAGCCATAGTTTATCCAAACCTAGAGGAGTTCGACCAGTTGATTTCGGGGGACAAACCCGTGCTTGTGGATTTCTGGGCGGATTGGTGCATGCCGTGCAGAATGCTGGCTCCGGTGATTGAGCAACTCGGCGAGCAGTATCAGGGCAGGGCGGAGGTCGCCAAAGTCAATGTGGACGAATATCCGGAGCTTGCTTCCCGCTACCGGATACAGTCAATTCCCACCGTGATGATTTTTGACAAAGGGGAGCTCGCGGAGATTATAGTGGGGCTCAACAGCGCGGATGTTTACACCAAAGCGCTGGATAAGCTGTTAGGCGAATAGCGCAAATCCGCGCACCCCGTGCGGATAAGACGGTATTTATGTCCGCCAAAAAAGCGGGCGGATATTAAAATCCGCCCATACTCCGCTTGCGCAAAGAAGAAAATCCCCAGGCCGGAAGGCTTGGGTGATTTTTGCGTCAATACTTAAGAAAGAGGTTTTCCGAAATAGTATATTGATTAATCTGGCGCGGCGCTACATTGATTCGGGCGCGTTGATTTTAAGCAGCGCGAGCGCGTTGCGCAGGGTGTGCCGCGCCGCGGCGCAGAGCGCAAGCCTTGCCGCCATCAGTTTTTCGTCCTCGCATTTGACGCGGCAGGAATTGTAGAATTTATGGAAAAGGGAGGCGAGTTCGAGGCAGTACCGGGTAATCCGCGCCGGCTCGAAGGATTTGGCGGCTTCGATAATCTCGCCGGTATAGCCCGCAAGGTGGCGGATAAGCTCTTTTTCGTCGGGGTGGGTGAGTACCAGAAGGTCGTCCGCCGACACATTTTTCGGGGCAATCCCCTCGGTTTCAAGGTTGCGGAAAATCGAGCATATTCTGGCGTGCGCGTACTGGACGTAATACACCGGGTTCTGAGCCGATTCTTCGACCGCGAGTTCCAAATCGAAGTCCATCTGGGTGCTCGCCTCGCGCTGGTTGAAGAAAAAGCGGGCGGCGTCCACCGGCACCTCGTCCAAAAGGTCCGAAAGCTGAATGGCTTTTCCGGTGCGCTTGGACATTCTGACCACCTCGCCGCCCCTCATCAGGCGGACAAGCTGAATCAGCACCACTTCCAGCTTGCTGCCGTCCAGCCCGATGGCGTCCATCGCGCCCTTCATCCGCGCGACGTGGCCGTGGTGGTCGGTGCCCCAGACGTTTATGCACAAATCGAAACCGCGCGCGAATTTGTTGCGGTGGTACGCGATGTCGGCGGCGAAATACGTCGGGTTTCCGTTTGCGCGGACAAGCACCTCGTCCTTTTCCCCGCCGTATTCGGACGCGCGGTACCACAGGGCCCCCTCTTTCTGGTATGTCAGCCCTCTTTCGCTCAAAATCCGGATGGTTTCGTCCAGCTCGCCGTTTTTGTGCAGGGCGGATTCGTAAAACCAGCAGTCGTATTCAATCCGGTATTTTTTCAAATCCCGGCGCATTTTTTCGATATTCAGGGGGAGCGCGTAGTTTATCAGCGCCTGCCGGCGCTCCTGCGGGTCGGCGTTGAGGTATTTGTCTCCGTAAATTGCGGCAAAGCCCCTTGCGTGCTCTATGATATCCTCGCCGTGATACGCGTCGTCGGGCAGCCTGACCGCGTCCTCGCCTTTAAAAAGCTGCAGGTACCTCGCCTCCAGCGATATCCCGAAATTTTCAATCTGGTTGCCGGCGTCGTTGACATAGAATTCCCGCCAGACGTCATACCCCGCCGCCTCAAGCACCGACGCGAGGCAGTCCCCCAAAGCCCCGCCCCTCGCGTTGCCCATGTGCATCGGCCCGGTCGGGTTGGCGGACACGAACTCAACCATCACTTTTCTGCCTTTGCCGAAATCCGAGCGGCCGTAGTTTTCGCCCTGTTCAAGTATGTCGCTGACGACCCCGGCGTAGAACGCGGGTGAGAGCCTGAAATTCAAAAAGCCCGGCCCGGCGACCCCGGCGGATTCGAATAGCGTGCCGTCCAGCGAGATGCGGTTTATCAGGATATCGGCGATTTTGCGCGGCGGCAGCCGGAACGCCCTTGCTGAAACCAGCGCGGCGTTGGACGACAAATCGCCGTGCGCGCGCTCCGCCGGGATTTCAATCCCGAACGGGGGTATCGGCTGGTCAGGCAGCTCGCCCGCGGCGACAGCCGAGTTTACCGCGGATATTATTATTTCCTTAAGCTGGTTTTCGGCTTGCTTAACAAGTTTTGACATGGGAAACGTCCTTTCTAAAGGCTTGCGCCGATGTCAGTGAAGGCCGGCCTGCCGCCGCGCCTTTGGCCCGTTTTTTGAGTCCCCGCTGCTGCGGTTTTCGGTGCTCTTTACCGAGATGAAGATATCGTGGGACGACGCCATATCCGAATTGATGTCGAGGGTATAGTGGAAATACAGCTCCCCGCCGTTTTCCGAGAGCCGGTCGTTGATTTCCTTTGTGTAAACCCCCATTACGAGCCCCCCGAAGTCGGTATCGTAGTTGAATACCGTGCGGCGCCCTTTTTCAAGTATCATAAACGAGTTCATCGCGCCTGCGCGCTCAAGGGTGATGGAGTTCGGGTTAATCAGCATCGAAGTGGTAACCCCTTCCATTCCGGTCGCCCCGCTTTCCGCATAGGTCAGGCGGTACCCGCCCTCGGTGCGCTCCAAAGTCCCGTCGGTGCTGAATTCCACCGATTGGATATCGTCGTCATAATACTGTATGCCCTTAACTGAAATCCATACTTTCATATAAGACCCCCTGTGTTTTCCAGTCATTTTAGTTTTGTAATCAGCAGGAAGCGCATGCCACCTGCTCGATGTCCACCATACTGATTGAGCCTTCGATTTCCCGGCCCAAAAACATGCTCGCGACCCTTGTGAAATCCCCCGGACGGTCGCTGACATAAAAGCTGTGGCTGCCTTTTTTATCGGGGGAGGCCAAAAGCCCCGCCTGCGTAAGCCGCCGCGCGCAGTACGCCGCGGTGGATTTGCCCGAATCCACCAGCGCCACGTCCGGCCCCAATACCTTTCGGATGACGGGCATAAGTAGCGGGAAATGGGTGCAGCCGAGCAGCAGGGTGTCTATCCCTTCGGCTTTGAGCGGCGCCAGATATTTTTCGGCGGTAAGCCGCGTGATTTCGTTATTCTGGTCAATCCACCCGTTTTCGACCAGCGGGACGAAAAGCGGGCAGGCCTGCTCAAACACTTCCGCGTTTGGCTGAAGCCGCAGGATAGCCTGCCTGAACGACCCTGAATTGATTGTCGCGGCGGTGCCCACTACCCCGATTTTTAGGTTTTTGGAAGCCTCAACCGCCGCGGCGGCGGCAGGCTCCACCACTCCGATTGCGGGGACCGGCAGGCTGTTTAAAATATGCGGGGCCACCGAGCTCACCGTGCCGCATGCGGCGATGATGAACTTGACGCCTTTGCCGATGAGGAAGCGGGAGTCCTGCGATGCGTATTTTTCGATGGTTTCGGCGCTGCGGGTGCCGTACGGCACCCGGCCGGTATCCCCGAAATATACTATATCCTCGCAGGGAAGCTGGCTGATAAGCTGCCGCACCACCGTCAATCCCCCAAGTCCGGAATCGAAAACTCCGATAGGCCGGTTGTCCACCTGCAATACACCTCCCCGCGATTTGACGGCAGATACCGCTTTCGCGGTTTTGCCGGCGCGGGTCAAGATTCTTCCCAAGCCGGATTATCTTAAACCCGCATTGATTTTGCAATAAGATATATTATCATATTAATACAGTGATGGCAATAATTCCGAAAAGAAAAAAGGAGATTGCGCTAATCGGAAATAAGGGTTATATTATTCATAACCCTGAACATCAGACCAGACGGGAATAGGCTTTTTGACAAAAGCTGTTTTTGTCCACCGCGACCCTTTCATGGGTGCCCTCGCCAATCAGCCCCGCCTGGTCCCATGCGCTGACCCTGAATAAAAACCGCCTGCCGTCGCATTCGATTATCTCGGCCTCGGCCCGGACAACCGCCCCCTGCGGCGTCGGGCTTGTATGCCTTATATTGACCGCTGTGCCCACGGTGGTTTTGTCCTCGTCGAGGAACTGCTGCGCGAGCGTCATCGCGGTGTTTTCCATCATCGCTATCATCGCCGGGGTCGCGAACACGTCCAAATCCCCGCTTTTTTGCGAACTCGCGAGCAAATCGCGGGTAACCGTCCAGTGCTGTTCATATTTTTTGCCGGTAAGTTTTCGGCAATCCATTTTCATCAGCCCTTTTGTGCTGTAATCTCACCATGCAAAGGTTGTGAGAGCTTGAACGGGAAATCAAACCTTCGCCGGATTCACTTTATTGACGAGGTGCGCGGCTTTGATATAATACTTATGGCAATATATCATGCGTTTTCTACCGCCGGTTTTGTTTTCGGCTATGAATGGGGCAGGGAGCTGTTTGTTTTCTTCCAGCCAGTCGAGCCATTTTTTGCCGGCATATTCATATTTATATGCGGGATGTCGTGCAGGCTGTCAAGAAGCAACTTAAAGCGCGGCGGGATACTGCTATTAATTGCGCTGGGGATTACCCTCTTTTTGTGGGTCTTCATGCCGGAGCATGTAATACTGTTCGGGATACTGCATTTTCTTTCGGTCGCGATTTTGCTGTTTGCGCTGCTGCGGCCGGCGCTGGACCGGATTAAGCCGCTTGCCGGTATAGCCGTCTGCGCCGAGCTGCTGCTTATTACATGGTGGGTGCCTTATTACAACGGGCATTTGATAGGGATAAAGGGGATTGCCGCGTGGAAGATACCGCAGGAGATTATTAAACCGTGGCTGTATCCGCTTGGGCTTGGGTACCTGCCGAGTTCGGATTATTTTCCAATCCTGCCGTGGATTTTCTGCTTTTTAGCGGGGAGCTTCGCGGGGGTATGGGCCGCGGACGGCAGGCTGCCCGAATGGATGTACCGACAGCGCGCGCCCTTTTTGTCTGCGATAGGGCGGCGCGCCCTGCTGATTTATATTCTGCACCAGCCGGCGATATTCGCGGCGTTTTATATAGCGACACAGGTCTTGAGGCTGCGAGCGTAAAATATGTCCAGGCGCAAAGTTTTGATGTTTTCCGGCATCGCTTTCCCTTTGCCCGCCGATGTTGGTGCAAGTATAGCATACATTGAAACCCCGTTCAAGGCCGGCGGGCAGCTCTGCGGCGGTGATTGCCGGCGTGAAATATACGCGGGGCGCGGGTTGACTTTTACGCGGATATTTGTATAGCTTAAACCGGCGCGGGAAGGCGGCGCCGTGGGATACATGGAGGGGCTGTAATGGTGAAAAAACCGGCAAACTTTTTTATAAAAATTGCGAGAAGCGGGGTTGTGGCGGCAATGTACGCGGCGCTCACCCTTGCCGTCCCTTCCGCGTCCTTCGGGCTTGTCCAGTTTCGGGTCGCGGAGGCGCTGACAATCCTGCCGGTGTTTGACCCCGCCGCGATTGCGGGACTGACGGTGGGCTGCGCGGTCTCCAATACCGTGGGGCTGGCGATGGGGGCGAACATCGCGGGGGCCTTTGACATACTGTTCGGCACCCTTGCCACCTTCGCGGCCGCGTGGCTGACCTATTGGCTGAGGAAGATAAGGTTTAAAGGGCTGCCTCTGCTTTCCACCCTGCCGCCGGTAATCCTGAACGCGGTTGTGGTCGGGCTGGAGCTGACCCTGGCGCTTTACGGGTTTTCGTGGCGGAAATTCATGCTCGCGGCCGCCTATGTCGGGATAGGGCAGTTTGCCGCCTGCACTGTATGCGGGCTGGTGCTGTACGCGGCGCTCCACCGCTCCGGCGCATACCGGCACCTGTTCGGCGGCTGAGGATTCTAAAGCCGCGCAACATATAATAGGCGTATTGGCGAATGGTGCATATATGTTTAAGTATGCATATAAGGGTATATAAACTATACTGATATAATATAAAAATATAAAACCGGTCGCGTACAGAGTCAAAACCGGGCAAAAAACCCGACGACCGCGCACAGAACCGCAAAAAACAGGAATTGGCAAAAAAATCTTAAAAAAACACTTGCATTTTTAAATCAGTTGGTGTAATATATTGAACGTGCCTGCGAAATCGGGCGGGTTCGCCTGTTTCGCGGCATTTGCAGACTGCACGATATGCGATGACGCGGAAGGTTGCGGCGTTATGCCGGGAATTTCCGTCGAGTATGTCCGTTCTTGAAACCGGGCGACAAAGAATACTGCGCGGGCACGTCAACCCCGTTTTGATTCGGGGTTTTAGCGCCGCGGCAGGACGCTGAATTTGCACCCGGATACCTACGCTCAAATACGAACGAGCAGGTTTCCGGTTTTTTTGCCGTCGAGGCAAAAAACACCCGGCGGTGTGTGAAGATTTAGCGTCGCCCGCCAACTAATTGATAAGGAGGCGTTCTTAAGTGGCAGTCAAGGAGAAAATCCGTATTCGCATTAAGGGGTATGACCACCAGCTGGTGGATCAGTCGACGGAGAAGATTGTTGAAACAGCGCGCCGCACCGGCGCACGCATTTCCGGGCCTGTCCCGCTGCCGACTGAAAAAGAAGTGGTAACCATTCTGCGCGCGGTGCACAAGTACAAGGATTCCCGCGAGCAGTTTGAGATGCGCACCCACAAGCGTCTGGTGGACATTATCCGCCCTTCAAACAAGACGGTTGAGGCTCTGATGGGCCTTGAACTCCCCGCCGGCGTGGATATCGAAATCAAACTGTAAACCGGTTTGGCAGATACCGCGGCGAGGTCATGTTGGTTTTGAAAAAAGCCAACCAATAACCAAGGAGGTAATAAAACAATGCAAAAAGGCATTATCGGCAGGAAAATCGGGATGACCCAGATTTTCGACGAAAACGGCAAGTTTGTCCCGGTAACGGTGATTGAGGCCGGGCCCTGCACGGTTGTCCAGAAGAAAACGGTTGAAAACGACGGGTATGAAGCTGTCCAGATGGGTTTTGGCGATATTCCGGTCAAAAAGGTGAACAAGCCGCTCAAGGGACATTTTGACAAGTCCGACGTCGCACCGAAAAGGGTGTTGCGCGAGTTCCGTTTTGAGGACTGCGGCAAGTACAATGTCGGGGATATCATCAAGGCCGACGTGTTCCAGCCCGGCGACCGTGTTGACGTAACGGGGACCAGCAAAGGCAAAGGCTATGCCGGCGTGGTCAAGCGCTGGGGGTTCGCCCGCCTTAAAAGGTCCCACGGTACCGGCCCGGTTGCGAGCAAGGGCGGCTCCAGAGGCGCCAGCTCGTCCCCGTCCAAGGTTATCAAGGGTGCAAAGTCCGCCGGCCATCTCGGCGCGGAACGCGTAACCGTTCAGAACCTTGACGTCGTGAAAGTTGACGCGGAGAACAATCTGATTGCGGTCCGCGGGGCCGTTCCGGGCCCGCGCGGCAGTCTGGTGCTGCTCTCCGATACCGTCAAGGCGTAAGGGAAGGAGGAAATCGAAATGCCCACAGTATCAGTTTATGATATGACCGGCAAGGAAACCGGTAAGATACAGCTAAGCGACCAGGTTTTCGGCATCGAGCCGAATAAAACCGTGCTGCACAGCGCGGTTGTAAACTATCTCGCAAACCAGCGGCAGGGCACCCAGTCCACCCTGACGCGCGCCGAAGTCAGCGGCGGCGGCAGGAAACCGTGGAGGCAGAAAGGTACCGGCCGCGCGCGGCACGGCTCCATCCGCTCGCCGCAGTGGACGCACGGCGGGATTGCTCACGGCCCCAAGCCGCGCAGTTTCCGCTACGCGCTGCCCAAGAAAGTCCGCCGGCTCGCGATGAAATCCGCGTTTTCGCTCAAGGTGGCGTCGGGGGATTTGATTGTTCTCGAAAAGCTGGAGTTTGAGCAGATTAAGACAAAGGAAATGATTAAAGTGCTGAACGCGCTGGGAGCCGACGGGAAAGCGCTTGTGGTAATCAGCCAGAAGGACGACAAGGTCATCAAATCGGCAAGGAACATCCCCGGCGTGCAGACATCATTGGTGAACACCCTGAACGTTTATGATATACTCAACGCAGACAAATTCATCGTGGTCAGGGACGCCGTTGAAAAGATTGAGGAGGTGTACAGATAATGGACGCGATTACCGCACGCGAGATTATTCTGGCTCCGGTGGTTACCGAAAAATCGGTCGGCCAGATTGCAGACAAGAAGTACACCTTCCGCGTCGCTAAAGACGCGAATAAAATCCAGATTGCAAGAGCGGTCGAGGAGATTTTCGGGGTAAAGGTCAAAAAGGTTAACACAATCAGCATGAAAGGCAGCTACCGCCGTATGGGCAGATTTGAGGGCTACACCCCGTCGTGGAAAAAGGCGGTCGTTACCCTGACCGAAGACTCCAAGACCATCGAATTCTTTGACGGATTGTTCTGATAAACTATAAGGCAGGGTATGGGGTGCCCGGGTGCCTAATGCCCGCAGGTATCCCGCAAAGCCGTAAAATTAGGAGTGTGAATAAGATATGGCTATAAAACAATACAAGCCGGACACTGCCGGGCGGCGCGGCATGTCGGTTGTCGATTACAGCGGTCTGTCCAAGGTCAAGCCGGAAAAGAGCCTTCTGGCTCCGCTGAACAAGAAATCCGGCAGGAACAACTACGGCCGCATCACCGTCCGCCACAGGGGCGGGGGAAACCGACGCAAATACCGTATTATTGACTTTAAGCGCGACAAGCACGGAATGCCGGCAAAAGTTCTGACGCTGGAATACGACCCCAACCGCAGCGCGCATATCGCGCTTGTCCAGTACGAGGACGGGGAAAAGCGCTACATCATCGCCCCGGCGGGGCTAAAGGTCGGGGATACCGTTATTTCGGGCACCGGCGCAGACATCAAGCCGGGGAACGCGCTGCCGCTGTCCAGTATCCCGACCGGTACTTTCATCCACAACGTGGAGATGCACCCCGGCAAGGGCGCGCAGCTTGCGCGCAGCGCCGGCACCATGGCGCAGCTTATGAGCAAGGAGGACAATATGGCGCTTATCCGCCTGCCCTCCGGCGAGATGCGGTACGTGCCGCTTGACTGCATGGCGACTATTGGTCAGGTAGGCAATGTTGAGCATGAGAACATTAAAATCGGCAAGGCGGGCCGCCGGCGCCACATGGGTTGGAGGCCTGCGGTGCGCGGTTCGGCGATGAACCCCAGCGACCACCCGCACGGGGGCGGCGAAGGAAAATCGCCTATCGGAATGCCGTCGCCGGTTACGCCCTGGGGCAAGCCCACACTCGGCTATAAGACACGCGCACGCCACAACCGTTCCGACAAGTTTATTGTCAAACGCCGTGGCAGCAAGTAAGCGAAAGGAGATTCGTTGTTTATGGGTAGAAGCGTAAAGAAGGGTCCTTTCGTACAGCCAGTGTTGCTGAAAAGGATTCAGGAGATGAACAAGCGCGGCGAAAAGCGGATAATCAAGACATGGAGCCGCGCGTCCACGATATTTCCCGATTTTGTCGGGCACACCATTGCAGTCCATGACGGGCGCAAGCATGTGCCGGTATATATCACCGAGGATATGGTCGGGCACAAACTGGGCGAGTTTGCACCCACCCGCACTTTCAGGGGTCATGCAGGCTCCAAGACATCCAGCACTAAATAAGCGGCTGAAAGGAGAGAAACACAATGGAAGCGAGGGCACAGCTCAAATACGCCCGTATTTCCCCACGAAAAGTACAGATTGTTCTCGATCTCATCCGCAACAAGCCGGTTGACGTTGCGCTGGCAATCGTGCAAAATACCCCGAAAGCCGCCAGCGAGTATCTTGAGAAGCTGCTGAAGTCGGCCGTTGCCAACGCAGAGAATAACCACAACATGGATTCAAAAAACCTCTATGTTGCTGAGTGCTATACCTGCCCCGGCCCCATTCTCAAGCGAATCCGTCCGAGAGCCCAGGGTCGCGCCTTCCGTATCAACAAGAGGACTTCACACATCACCCTTGTGCTCAAGGAAAAGGAATAGGCTAGGAGGAGGAAAACTATGGGACAGAAAGTCAACCCACACGGCATGAGAGTCGGCATTATCAAGGATTGGAGCTCCCGCTGGTTTGTCAAGAAAGGCGAGTTTGCCGATAACCTGCTGTCCGACTACCAGCTTCGCAGGTTCCTCAAGAAGACTCTTTACGGCGCCGGGGTACCCAATATCGAGATTGAGCGCGACGCGTCGCGCGTGAGGATTAACATTTACTGCGCCAAACCGGGTATTGTTATCGGCAAGGGCGGCTCCGAGATTGAGAAGCTGCGCGCCGAGTGCATGAAAATGCTCGGCAAGCCGACATATATCAATATTATTGAAGTCAAGAACCCGGACGCCAACGCTCAGCTTGTCGCCGAGAGCATTGCCGCTCAGCTTGAAAAGCGCGCGTCTTTCAGGCGCGCGATGAAGCAGGCGATTGCCCGCGCGATGAAGAGCGGGGTCAAGGGGATTAAGACGCAGGTTTCCGGACGTCTGGGCGGGGCGGAAATCGCCCGCACCGAGCACTACCATGAAGGCACCATCCCGCTGCAGACGCTCAGGGCGGATATTGACTACGGTTTTGCCGAAGCCCATACCACATACGGCAGAATCGGCGTCAAGGTATGGATTTACCGCGGTGAGGTGCTGGGGGCACCTGCCAAGCCCAAAAGGGAAGGAGGCAGCAAGTAGATGCTGTTACCTAAAAGAGTTAAGTACCGCAGGGTCCACCGCGGGCGGATGAAAGGCAAGGCTACCCGCGGCACAATGGTAAACTACGGGGATTTCGGCCTTGTCGCTCTTGAGCCGGCTTGGATATCTTCAAGCCAGATAGAGGCAGCCCGTGTCGCGATGACCCGTTATATCAAGCGCGGCGGTCAGGTGTGGATTAAGATTTTCCCCGACAAACCGGTTACCCAAAAGCCGGCCGAAACGCGAATGGGTTCAGGTAAAGGCTCGCCCGAATACTGGGTGGCTGTTGTAAAGCCCGGCCGCGTCCTGTTTGAAATCGGCGGGGTGCCGGAGGAGACCGCGCGCGAGGCCATGAGGCTTGCAGCCAACAAGCTGCCCATAAAATGTAAATTTGTCAGCAAGTCCGCGGACGGTGCCGGCATGACAGGAACGGGTGGTGAGCAGGTATGAAAGCGTCCAAACTCGAAAAAATCCGCGAAATGAATCAGGATGAGCTTCAGGCAAAACTGAAAGATTTAAAGGAAGAGCTGTTCAACCTGCGGTTCCAGCACGCGATTAATCAGCTTGACAACCCGATGCGCCTTAAAGCCGTTAAAAAGGAAATCGCGATTGTGAAAACCATTATCCGCGAGAACGAACTCAAAAGCGGCGCCAAGGCGTAACGGAAGGAGGGGTATGCAGTGAGTAATCGTAATCTGAGAAAGACACAGGTCGGAACGGTGGTCAGCGACAAGATGGATAAAACGGTTGTTGTCGCCATCGTGGACAATGTCCGCCATCCGCTTTACAAGAAGATTATCAAGCGCACCGTCAAGCTTAAGGCCCATGACGAGAACAACGAGTGCAGGGTGGGCGACCGCGTTGAACTGATGGAGACACGCCCCTTGTCCAGGGAGAAGAGATGGCGCGTAACCAGAATTATTGAGAAGGCCAAATAAAGTCGGCTTTGCTGAAAGGAGGAAATACCTGTGATTCAACAGCAGACCTACCTTAATGTTGCCGACAATACCGGAGCCAAGGAGCTGATGTGTATCCGCGTTCTCGGCGGTTCTGGCAGAAGGTATGCGGGTATCGGCGACGTTGTGGTAGCTTCGGTTAAAAAAGCGGCACCCGGCGGCGTTGTTAAGAAAGGCGATATTGTCAAGGCGGTTGTTGTCCGCACAGTTAAGGGCGTCCGCCGTGAAGACGGGACCTATATACGTTTTGACGATAACGCGGCGGTAATCATCAGGGACGACAAAAACCCCAGAGGCACACGCATTTTCGGCCCGGTGGCAAGGGAACTGCGCGAAAAGGACTACCTGAAAATCCTGAGCCTCGCGCCTGAGGTGCTTTGATGGGAGGTACCGGAATGAATAAGAAGCTTCATGTTAAAAAAGACGATACCGTGCTGATTATCAGCGGCGACGACCGCGGGAAAAAAGGCAAGGTACTCGAAGTCAGCCCAAAAGAGGGCAAGGTAATAGTTGAGGGCCGGAATATAGTCAAAAAGCATATCAAACCGCGCAGAATGGGAGACCCCGGCGGGATTATCGAATCCGCCGGCGCTATATACGCCTGCAAGGTAATGGTCATCTGCCCTCAGTGCAACAAGCCCACCCGTGTGGGCTACAAAAAATTCGCCGATGGGACAAAGTCGCGCATTTGCAAGCGTTGCGGCGAAGCCATGTGAGGAGGTTAGGCAGCGAATGGCCAGATTGTTGGACTACTATAAAAAGGAAGTAACCCCTGCGCTGATGAAAAAGTTCGGCTACAAAAACGTAATGCAGGTTCCGAAGCTTGAGAAGATAGTCATCAATGTCAGCACCGGCGAAGCGCGCGACAGCTCGAAGGTTGTGGAATCCATCATGTCGGATTTAATGACAATCACAGGGCAGAGGCCGATTGTGGTCAACGCCAAAAAGTCTGTCGCGAACTTTAAAATCCGCGAAGGGATGAGGCTGGGCGCCAAGGTTACGTTGAGAGGCAGGCGGATGTACGAGTTTCTGGACCGCCTCTTTAATGTCGCGCTGCCCCGCGTTCGCGACTTCCGCGGAATCAGCGCCAACTCGTTTGACGGGCGCGGAAATTACAACTTGGGCATTAAGGAACAGCTTGTTTTCCCGGAAATCAACTACGACAACATTGACAAAATCCGCGGCATGGACATCAACATCACAACCACCGCGAAGACCGACGAGGAAGCGCGCGAGCTGCTCTCGCTTCTGGGCGCGCCGTTCCACAACTGAAGGAGGGGATTACCGTGGCAAAAAAAGCTATGAAGGTTAAACAGCAGCGCGAGCCTAAATTCTCCACCCGCAGATACAACCGCTGCAAAATTTGCGGACGTCCCCACGCATATATTCGCAAATATGGTGTATGCCGTATCTGTTTCAGGATGCTTGCATACAGGGGCGAGATTCCGGGTATTCGCAAGGCAAGCTGGTAAGCAACAGCTAAAGGAGGTTGACGGAATGCAAATCACCGATACAATCGCCGATATGCTGACGAGGATACGCAACGCCAACTCGGCAAAGCATGATTCGGTGGATATCCCCGCGTCCAACATGAAGAAGGCAATCGCCCAGATTCTTGTTGACGAGGGATATGTCAAGAGCTATCAGACAATCAACGACGACAAGCAGGGGATAATTCGCATATTCCTGAAATATCAGGGTCCGAACAAGACCCCGGTACTGCAGGGTCTTCGGCGCGTTTCCAAGCCGGGCCTGCGTATATACACTAAATGCGAGGACATGCCGAAAGTCATGAGAGGCATCGGCACAGCCATAATTTCCACATCCAAGGGCGTCATGACCGACAAGCAGGCGCGCAGGGAAAATGTGGGCGGCGAAGTCCTGGCTTTTGTATGGTAAGGGGAGGCGGATGAGATGTCAAGAATTGGACGAAAACCGATACCAATCCCTGCGAATGTCGATGTAAAGATTGAAGACGGCGTGGTAACCGTTAAAGGTGCGAAGGGCACCCTTTCGCAGAAGATACACCCGAATATGACGGTTGAAATCAAGGACGGCGAAGTGCACGTTACCCGTCCGAACGACGAAAAGGAAAACCGCTCGCTGCACGGGCTCACCCGCACTTTAATCGCAAATATGGTCGAAGGGGTAACCAACGGCTTTAAAAAAGAGCTGGAAGTCAACGGAGTGGGGTTCCGCGTTCAAAAGCAGGGCAATGATTTGGTGATGAATATCGGGTACAGCCATCCTGTAGTCATCAGCGAGGTACCCGGAATTACCATAGACGTGCCCGCCCCGAACAGGATTGTGGTATCCGGCCCGGATAAACAGATGGTGGGGCAGTTCGCGGCTGAAATCCGCAAGAAGCGCCCGCCTGAGCCGTACAAGGGCAAGGGTATCAGGTATGCCGACGAACATGTCCGCCTCAAGGAAGGCAAAGCCGGCGTTAAGGGCACCGCTTAATTAAGGAGAGTGAAAGACCATGGTGAAAAAACAAAGCAGAAACAAAGCCCGCAAACACAGGCACCTGCGTGTGCGCGGCAAAATCAGCGGAACGGCTGAACGCCCCCGCCTCAATGTGTTTCGCTCCCTAAACCACATCTATGCCCAGCTTGTTGACGACGTCGCCGGCGTTACGTTAGCCGCCGCTTCCAGTGTGGAAAAAGATTTCGGCATCCGCGGCAGCAATAAGGAAGCTGCTCGCAAGGTCGGTCAACTTATCGCAGAACGCGCCGCACAAAAGGGAATTACCGAAGTAGTGTTTGACCGCGGCGGTTATCTCTACCACGGCCGCGTCAAGGAGCTGGCCGAAGGCGCCCGCGAGGGCGGCCTCAAATTCTAGGGAAAAGGAGGAAATGCTTTGGCTAGGGTTGACGCAAGCAATCAGGAATTAAAAGAACGGATAGTCTCTATTAACCGCGTCAGCAAGACGGTTAAGGGTGGCCGTGTAATCAAGTTTTCGGCGCTGGTTGTTGTCGGAGACGGCAACGGCAAGGTCGGTTTCGGATTGGGCAAGGCAAACGAGGTGCCGGAAGCCATCCGCAAGGGGATTGAGGAAGCCAAGAAGAGCATGGTTGAAATCGCGATGAAGGGCAACACAATCCCGCACGAGATTATCGGCAGGTTCGGGGCCGGAAGGGTCCTGCTCAAGCCGGCCGCGCCCGGTACCGGCGTCATCGCCGGCGGGCCTGTCCGCGCCGTTGTTGAAGCCGCGGGAATTCGGGATATACGCACCAAGGCTCTCCGCTCCAACAACCCGATTAACGTGGTGCGCGCGACAATGGACGGCTTGACCCGGCTGCGCACAGTTGAGCAGGTCGCCGCCATCAGAGGAAAGACTTTGGAAGAAATTCTGGGATAGGCAGAAAGGGCGAAGTTTGACAAACACCTGTTTATCAAACTGGATTTGCGACGCAAGGGCTGTTAAAACGGGCAAATCCCCGGCTTACTGCTAGAAAGGAATGGTTTTTGATGGCTAGAAAGAAGAAAGGCAACACCCTTCAAATCAAGCTGGTAAAAAGCCTGATTGGTTCAAAAGAGGCCCAGGAGGCTACCGCTAAATCCTTGGGGCTCCATAAAATCGGCGACATTACAAGCCAGCCCGACAATGCCGCCACAAGAGGCAAGATAGCTAAGATAATTCACCTCGTCGAGGTAATCGAAGCGTGAGCATTCGTGCAAGGAGGTGCGAAACAACATGAAGCTGCATCAGCTTTCTCCCGCCCCGGGTTCCGTCAGTGAAAGGAAAAGGGTCGGGAGGGGACATGGTTCCGGACACGGCAAGACGGCGGGCAAGGGCCACAAAGGCCAGAAGGCAAGGGCCGGCCGTGGTGTCCGTATCGGGTTTGAAGGCGGACAGATGCCCTTGCAAAGGCGGATTCCGAAACGCGGGTTCGTCAACATCTTCAAGACCCGGTACGCGGTTGTTAATATCGCGGATTTGAATGAGTTTGAAGACGGCGCGGTGGTTGACGCACAGGCGATGATAGACGCCGGGCTGGTTAATAAACTCTATGACGGGATTAAGGTTTTGGGCAACGGTGAGATAAAAAAGAGCTTGACTGTTAAGGCGGCGGCTTTTTCGCAGGCAGCCAGGGCCAAGATTGAAGCGGCAGGCGGGAAGGCGGAGGTGAGCTGATGTTTCAGACACTTCGCAATGCGTGGAAAATAGAAGATTTAAGGAAAAAAATCCTTTATACCCTGTTCATAGTCCTGATTTTCCGTATCGGCTCGGCGATTTCGGTGCCGTTTGTGGACGTGGACGTGATGGCGCAGGCGGTCAAGGATTCGGGCGGCATAATGGATTACCTGACAATGCTTTCGGGCGGCGGGTTCTCGGACGCCAGTATTTTCGCGCTTTCAATCACCCCGTATATCAACGCCAGCATTGTAATCCAGCTTTTGACGGTTGCCCTTCCCCCGCTTGAGCGGCTGGCGAAAGAGGGGGAGGCGGGGCGCAAGAAGCTCGCGCAGATTACCCGCTACATGACGGTTGTTCTGGGCCTTCTGCTGGGGACCGCGTATTACTTCATGATAAGGAACAATTACCAGGTCCTTGTCAGCGAGGCAAGAACCGGCCTTGGGCAATGGTTTGCCGCCTTTGTAATCGTGCTCTGCTTTGCCGCGGGCTCGGCAATCGTTATGTGGCTCGGAGAACAGATTAACGAGCGCGGGCTCGGAAACGGCATTTCAATTCTGCTGTTTGCCGGTATTATCTCGCGGCTGCCGTCGGCCGCGCGGTATCTCTGGGCGATTTTCTACGAGCAGGGCGTTAAAATGCTGGATTCGGGCACAGGGCTTAAATACGTGCTCATTGTGCCGTTTATCGTAATTCTCTTCCTGCTTATCATTATGTTCATCATCCTGATAACCGAAGGGGAGCGCAGGATACCTGTACAGTACGCAAAACGGGTAGTAGGCCGCAAGCTGTACGGCGGGCAGAACACCTATATCCCGATTAAGGTCAACATGTCGGGCGTCATGCCGATAATTCTGGCCGTTTCGATGGTATCGGTGCCGAGCGTGATTTTCAGGTTTACCGGCGCGCCTGAGGGCAAAGGCTTTTTCGGCAGGATTGCGCTGTTTATCTATACCGTGTTCAGCCCGAACCATCCGGTTTACGCTGTGCTGTATTTCCTGCTGATTATAGGCTTTGCGTTTTTCTACGTTACCATCCAGTATAATCCAATTGAGATTTCCAATAATCTTCGTAAGAATTCCGGCGCAATCCCCGGCTACCGTCCGGGCAAACCCACTGCCGACTATATCAAAAGGGTTCTCAACAAAATCACCCTTGTCGGCGCAATCTGTATCGGGGTTATAGCGATTTTTCCGATTATCTTCAGCGGAGTTTCGGGAATTTCGGGTCTGGCGCTCGGCGGTACGTCCATTATGATTGTGGTCGGGGTCGCGCTTGAGACTACTCAGCAGCTCGAAAGCCAGATGATGATGCGCCACTACAAGGGATTCTTAGAGTAACGTCTGGTTTTTGAGGGAGATGATATGAGGATTGTTTTATTAGGCGCCCCCGGCGCCGGAAAAGGCACTCAGGCTGAAGTAATCAGCAGGGAAAAGAATATCCCCACCATTTCCACAGGCAACATTATTCGCGACGCGCTGAAAAGCGGCTCTGAGCTTGGGAAGAAAGCCAGAAAGTATATTGAAGCCGGCCATCTGGTCCCGGATGATATCGTAATCGACATCATCCGCGAGCGGCTGTCGCGGCCGGACTGCAAAGACGGTTTCATACTCGACGGCTTTCCGCGAACCATCCCTCAGGCCGAGGAACTTGAACGCATGGGTGTTCATATTGACCGGGTGATTGAGATTGATGTGGACGACGAGGTCATAGCCCGGCGTATGTCAGGTCGCCGTGTCTGCCCGTCTTGCGGTACATCCTACCATATTGAGCACAAGCAACCCAAAAAGAGGGATGTATGCGACAATTGCGGAGACACCCTTGTTCAGCGCGAGGATGACCGGCCGGAAACAGTACGCGAACGGCTTCGGGTGTACCACGAACAGACCGCTCCGCTGAAAAACTACTACGCGGACCGAAACAAACTGTACGTGGTCAAGGGGCAGGAGGACGTGAACGATACAATCAGACTGACTCTTGCCGCGCTCAAGTCGTAAACCGCGGAGCCGGGCTTTCAATCGGACTTTGTGTATTATAGACGCTCAGACAGGGATAGATGGAAACACCAATCCCCGCCCAGCTTTCAGAAAGGCTTGGTGATTGAGATTATCCATATCAAGAACAGCCGCGAGCTTGAGCTGATGAAGGAAGCCTGCGTGATTGTGGCAAGGGCTCTGCAACTCGGCGGCAAAGCTGTTTGTCCCGGCGTTACCACCGCCGAGATAGACAGGGAGATACGCAAATACATTGAAAGCCAGGGCGCCAGACCCTCCTTTCTGGGGTACGGAGGGTTTCCCGGCAGCGCGTGCATATCAATCAACGGCACGGTTATCCACGGCATACCGGATAAGACAGTCATCAAAGAAGGCGACATTGTAAGCATTGACGTCGGCGCATATTTGAACGGCTACCACGGCGACACCGCCGCGACATTCCCCGCCGGGAATATCTCAAAAGAGGCACAGAGGCTGATAGACACAACCCGCGAGAGCCTGTACGAAGGCATTCGCGCGGCCAAAGCGAAAAAACGGATTGGGGATATCAGCTCGGCCGTTCAGCGGTATGTCGAGGTGCGCGGTTACTCGGTGGTACGGCAGTTCGTCGGCCACGGAGTAGGCGTGAACCTGCATGAAGACCCCAGTGTCCCGAATTTTGGCACTCCCGGCCACGGCCACACCCTTGTTCCGGGAATGACACTGGCCATCGAACCAATGGTGAACGCGGGCACTCCGGACGTAAAAATCCTTGAGGACGGCTGGACCGTGGTTACTGCGGACGGAAAGCTGTCTGCCCATTTTGAACACACGATTGCGATTACTCCCGATGGGCCTGTCATTATGACTCTTCCTTAAAATTTTGGAGGTGGGCTGTTGTTAAAACGAGGCAGTGTTGTTGTATCGCTGCGCGGACGGGACAGCAAGAGGTTAATGGCGGTTCTTGAAGTTGAATGCAACCGGGCGCTGGTGGCTGACGGGCGGCTGCGCCCGATAGAAAAGCCCAAACGCAAAAACCCGCGTCATCTGGCGCCTACCGGCGCAGTTCTGGACGAGACTTCAATGGCTACCAACCGTAATCTGCGGCGGGCTCTGACGCAGTTAAGCATGCCGCAGCAGTGAAAACGCATTAGGGGGGTATTGTATGTCAAAAGCGGATGTTATCGAGCTTGAGGGCACTGTTATCGAAGCTCTGCCCAACGCGACTTTTCAGGTCCAGCTTGCAAACGAGCATGTAATCTTAGCACATATCTCCGGCAAGCTGCGCATGAATTTCATCCGCATTTTGCCGGGCGACAAGGTTACGGTCGAGATGTCCCCGTATGACTTGACCAAAGGCCGTATTACATGGCGCTCAAAATAAATGCGGCCTTGTCTGTAAATAAATATTATAAGCGATAGACCGGAAACGGGAGGCCGCTTCCGGCGGAATGGAGGATATCCATGAAAGTCAGACCATCAGTAAAAAAGATTTGCGAGAAATGCAAGATCATCAAGCGCAAGGGCCGTGTAATGGTGATTTGCGAAAATCCGAAGCACAAGCAGCGCCAGGGCTGACGCCCGCGACGCGCCGCTGCGGCAAACCGGATTTCATACCCATGCCTTGACGCATAAAAGGCAGAAAGAAAGGAAGGAATATTTATGGCGCGAATAGCTGGTGTAGACTTACCCAGAGACAAACGCATTGAAATTGGCCTAACCTATATTTACGGTATCGGACGCAGCTCTGCCAAGAAAATCCTGCAGCAGGCCGGCGTAAGCCCCGATACACGCGTGCGGGACCTCAGCGAGGACGACGTCAATAAGTTAAGAGAGATTATCGACCATAGCTACAAGGTTGAAGGAGACCTGCGCAGGGATATGGCGATGGACATAAAACGGCTGATTGAAATCGGCTGCTACCGCGGGATTCGCCACCGCAAGGGTCTGCCGGTACGCGGACAGCGCACCAAAACCAACGCGCGCACCCGCAAGGGTCCCAAAAGGACTATCGCCAACAAGAAGAAATAAGGAGGAGGAAGAAAAATGGCCGCTGCAAAAACCACGCGGAAGGGAACATCGTCCCGTCGCCGCAGGGAGCGCAAGAATATTGAGCGTGGCATGGTTCACATCAGGTCCACGTTTAACAATACCATCGTAACCATTACCGACCAGCAGGGCAACGCCATTTCATGGGCAAGCGCGGGCGAGCTCGGATTCCGCGGTTCCCGCAAATCCACCCCGTTTGCCGCACAGTCTGCGGCTGAAACTGCCGCAAAAGCCGCAATGGAGCACGGGCTCAAATATGTGGAAGTGTACGTCAAGGGGCCCGGCGCCGGGCGGGAAGCCGCAATCCGCGCGCTGCAGGCCGCAGGGCTTGAGGTCAACATGATTAAAGACGTAACCCCAGTCCCCCATAACGGATGCCGCCCTCCGAAAAGAAGGCGTGTCTGAATAATTACAGGAGGTGCAACCACTAATGGCAAGATATACCGGGGCGGTGTGCAGGCTTTGCCGCCGCGAAGGACAAAAGCTGTTTTTAAAAGGCGACCGCTGCTATTCAAGGAAATGCTCGTTTGACCGACGCTCTTATGCTCCCGGCCAGCACGGACAGGGGCGCAAAAAGGTCTCGGAATACGGCAAGCAGCTGCGTACCAAGCAGATTGCGCGCCGGTACTACGGGGTATTAGAAGGGCAGTTCCGCCGCTACTTTGAGCTGGCTGAAAAAATGCCCGGCGTTACAGGCGAAAATCTGCTCGCCATTCTGGAATCCCGGCTGGACAACGTTATCTACCGTCTGGGGCTTGCCAGCTCCCGCGCGCAGGCGCGCCAGCTGGTGCTGCACGGGCATTTTACCGTGGACGGACGGAAGGTCAATATCCCCTCCTACCTGACCAAGGTCGGGCAAGTGATTTCCGTAAAGGAAAGCAGCCGTCAGAACGAGAATATCAAGCAAATCTTTGAAGTTAATTCATCCCGCCCTGTCCCGCAGTGGATGGAAATGAACCGCGACGCGCTTGAAGCCAAGGTTGTCGCGATGCCCAGCCGCGAGGACATCGAACTTCCGATTGAGGAAACCCTGATAGTCGAGTTGTACTCAAAATAAGGTCGGGATGTCAGGCAAGCCGCCGATGTCAGTGGTCCGGGCATTTTGGCCCGCGGCGGTTTTAAAAGCAAAAATAATCGTGGAGCGCTGCCTTTTTTGGCGGCCGTTCACGTTCTTAATTAGGAGGGTTTTGGATGATTGAAATTGAAAAGCCCAGAATAGAAGCAGTGGAAATCTCACCCGACGGAACGTATGGAAAATTTGTTGTCGAGCCCCTTGAAAGAGGCTTTGGCACCACACTGGGCAACAGTCTGCGCCGTGTTTTGCTGTCATCCCTTCCCGGCGTAGCGGTAACCTCCGTTAAAATCGACGGCATTCTCCACGAGTTCTCCGCTATCGAAGGCGTTAAAGAGGACGTTACCGAGATAATCCTGAACATCAAGGGCCTGACCGCCAAAATCAACGGGGACGGGCCGAAGGTGGTCTACATCGAAGCGGAAGGCCCGTGCGTGGTTACTGCCGGCTCAATCAAATGCGACAGCGAGGTTGAAATTCTCAATCCCGACATGTATATCGCGACCCTTAACGAAGGCGCCCGCCTAAACATGGAGATTACCCTGAACAAAGGTCGCGGCTATGTGCCCGCGGAGCGCAACAAGCAGAATATGGCGCCGGTAATCGGGGTGATACACGTTGATTCCATCTATACCCCGGTGCTCAAGGTGAATTACATGGTCGAGAATACCCGCGTCGGACAGATAACCGACTACGACAAGCTCACCATCGAGCTTTGGACAAACGGGACAATCCTTGCCAAAGAAGGGATTTCCCTCGGCGCAAAGGTGTTGACCGAGCACCTCAACCTGTTTGTGGACTTGTCCGGCGAAACCTATGCCGGTGATACAATCATGGTGGAAAAGGACGACAAGGGCAAGGAAAAAGTCCTCGAAATGACCATTGAGGAACTGGATTTGTCGGTGCGTTCCTTCAACTGCCTCAAGCGCGCCGGTATCAATACGGTCGAGGATTTAATCAGCAAGACCGAGGAGGACATGATAAAGGTGCGCAACCTTGGGCGCAAGTCGCTGGAGGAAGTGGTCAACAAGCTGGCCTCCCTTGGGCTGAGCCTGCGCTCCAACGACGAAAAACTGTAATTGTCCATCCATTCCACCGGCTTTATCCGCAATCCTTACAGGGTTTAACCCGGCTTAACCTAAAGTAAAAGGAGTGAATTGATATGCCCGGAACCAGAAAGCTCGGCAGGCCTACCGCTCATCGCACGGCCATGCTGCGCGCCATGGTTACCTTCCTTTTTGAAAAGGGGCGGATTGAAACAACCGTTACCCGCGCCAAAGAGGTGCGCTCAATGGCGGAAAAGATGATAACCATTGCGAAAAATCCCACTCTTGCGAACAAGCGTCTGATTTTCTCTTTCGTAACCAAGGAAAGCGTCAGCAAAAAGCTGTTTGACGAGATTGCGCCGAAATACGCCGACCGCAACGGCGGGTATACGCGCATTATCAGGACAGGCCCCCGCCGCGGGGACGCCGCGGAGATGTGCCTGATTGAGCTTGTATAGCTTTATCCGGTTGTTAAAATCTGAATAACTGTTGGCAACAAAAGCCTTGGAAGTTTCGGGCGGCAGCGGCAGGCTGCCGCCCGTTTTGCGGCGCGCGGCGGCTGTTTTCAGCGGCATTTAAAATCCGGCGCTGAACCGGACAGCGCGAAACCTTGATTTTTACTGATTAAACAGATATAATGAGACGATATGATGTGTTAAATTGTTAAAACAATACAGCAATAAAGGGGGCTGCATCCATGGTCAGGGCAATAGTCGGCGCTAACTGGGGAGACGAGGGGAAAGGTAAAATCACCGACGTGCTGGCGGCGGAATCGGATATTGTCATCCGCTTTCAGGGCGGCAGCAACGCCGGGCATACCATCATCAATGAATACGGCAAGTTCGCCTTGCATCAGCTCCCGTCAGGGGTGTTCCACCAGCATATCACCAACGTAATCGGCAACGGAGTGGCTCTGGACATAGAAAAGTTTTTGAAAGAGGTGGAAGCTCTCGCCGAAAAGGGTGTGTGCCCCAGAATACTGGTGTCCGACCGCGCCCAGATAGTAATGCCGTATCATGTCCTGTTCGACAGGTACGAGGAGGAGAGGCTGGGCGGCAAGTCCTTCGGCTCCACCAAATCGGGAATCGCTCCGTTTTATTCGGATAAATACGCGAAAATCGGGTTTGAGATTTGCGAGCTTTTTGACGAGAAAACGGCATACGAAAAGCTCAAGGACGTGCTCGCGGTGAAAAATCTGCTGTTAAAGCAGCTTTACCATAAACCGATACTTGACGTGGACGAGGTCTTCACCGAGCTTTTAATCCTGCGGGACAGGATTGCGCCGTATCTGGGCGACGTGTTCCAGTTTCTGCGCCGCGCGCTCAAAGACGGCAGGAAAATACTGCTTGAAGGCCAGCTGGGGGCATTGAAAGACCCTGATTTCGGGATATACCCGATGGTTACGTCCTCGTCCACCCTCGCGGGCTACGGCGCGGTGGGCGCCGGGCTGCCCCCTTACTGCATAACCGATATTATCGCGGTGGTAAAGGCGTATTCCAGCGCGGTGGGCGCGGGCGCATTCGTGAGCGAGATATTCGGGGACGAGGCTCACCAGCTTAGGATGAGGGGCGGGGACGCCGGCGAATTCGGCGCCACCACCGGCCGCCCGCGCCGCATGGGCTGGTTCGACTGCGTCGCCTCGCGGTACGGCGTTCAGGTGCAGGGCGCGACACAGGTGGCGCTGACGGTGGTGGACGCGCTCGGATATCTTGACGAAATTCCGGTATGCGTCGGGTATGAGGCGGACGGGAAGGTGTTGAGGGATTTCCCGACCACTCCGACACTGCGGCGCTGCAAGCCGGTGCTTGAAAGGCTGCCCGGCTGGGGAGTGGACGTCAGGGGGATTAAGAGATACGGCGATTTGCCGGCCGAGTGCCGCAATTATATCGAGTTTATCGAAAGCCAGCTCGGCGTGCCGATTACAATGGTTTCGGTCGGGCCCGGGCGGGATGAGCTGATTTACCGGTGAGCGGCTGACGCGGTTGATACAGGCCAAATCCGTGCAGCCGGGTAAAGAGAATTGTGATTGCCGGCCCCTCCGGCGACGATTGAATGGAAACAGGGAACTGGGAGTGTATTATGGAAAATAAAAGACCCGAAAACATGAAGCGTATCACGACTCCGGAGCTGGCAGAGGCATTTATTAATGAGCGGCTGTCAATACTTCGCAAGCAAATCGGCGGCAAAAAAGTCCTGCTGGCGCTGTCCGGCGGGGTGGATTCCTCTGTCGTTGCCGCGCTGCTCATTAAAGCTATAGGAAAGCAGCTTGTTTGCATACATGTTAATCACGGTCTTCTTCGCAAGGGAGAACCGGAGCAGGTGGTTGAAGTCTTCCGCAAACAAATGGACGCCAATCTGATATATGTAGAAGCGATTGACCGTTTTCTTGATAAACTTGCAGGGGTTACCGAGCCCGAACAAAAGCGCAGGATTATCGGCGCGGAGTTCATTCGCGTTTTCGAAGAAGAAGCGCGCAAGCTTGACGATATTGAATTTCTGGCTCAGGGGACAATTTACCCCGATATTCTCGAAAGCGGTCCGGTCAAGGCGCACCACAATGTGGGCGGTTTGCCCGAAGATTTGAAATTCGAGCTGGTCGAACCGATAAAATTCCTTTTTAAGGATGAAGTCCGTGTCGTCGGCAAAGCTCTCGGACTGCCGGACGATATGGTATATCGCCAGCCCTTCCCGGGCCCCGGCCTTGGTGTCCGCTGCCTGGGTGCGATAACCCGCGAACGACTGGAGGCTCTTCGGGAATCCGACGCGATACTGCGCGAGGAGTTTGAGAAAAACGGCCTTGAAGGTAAAGTCTGGCAGTATTTTACTGTTATACCCGACTTTAAATCGACCGGTATCCGCGATGGCAAACGCAGCTTTGACTGGCCTGTAATAATCCGCGCAGTCAATACCCGGGACGCGATGACCGCAACCGCAGAGGATATTCCTTTTGCGCTGCTGCAGCACATAACGGCACGCATCACAGCGGAGGTTCCCGGCGTTAACCGTGTGCTTTATGACCTTACGCCGAAGCCTCCCGGCACAATCGAGTGGGAGTGATTATCATAAAAATGCCTTTTGCGTTTTTCACGCGGAAGGCATTTTTATGATAATCAAGAATACTATTTATTTTCCTTTTAAGGATAATAAATGGTGTTCTGGAATCTGGCTTCTATTCCCACTCAATCGTGCCCGAAGGTTTATGCTAAAAAGCTTGATTTAAAAGGGTTTTTATGCTCATTTCTGTTTAACTATTGTTTTTCTAATAGTCTCTCTTGTCTTTTTCTTTTGTTTTATTGCTTAATATGTCTGCTATTTACAGGATACTTTTTTTTGTCCTTTTTAGGATAAGATTAAGTCTATATAATGGTGTAAAAAGAAGTTGAGCCAAAGCTCAAACCTCGGTTAAAATATAAGTTGCCTAACAAATACCAAACCGAGGAGGATGAACCATGGCTCAGTTTAATATTACAATAAC
>Ga0208564_1000440_pt1 | contig 38180 bp, 41 predicted proteins | sample AD_UKC073_MetaG_FD_184439 | JGI IMG/M metagenome (GOLD analysis project Ga0208564, IMG submission 184439) | Active sludge microbial communities of municipal wastewater-treating anaerobic digesters from USA - AD_UKC073_MetaG (SPAdes) (version 2) | ecosystem: Engineered > Bioreactor > Anaerobic >... | reverse complement strand
CTGTCTTGCAGACCCGGGTGCGGATCTCGCCGGCCGCACGCCCGGGCCGGGGACGGGAGTGGGAGGTCCGTCTCAGATACGACCCCGACGAGGTTGTCACCGCCTGCAAGAGTCCGGACCGATCAGAGTGAACTACCCCGCACCTGAAGGGCGGGGCTTCCCGGCTATCCTCCTCCTCCCCATCGGGAGCGAGTCCCCAGGCTCGACGGTGCGTTCCACACCTGATACCCCAACAAGATTCTGATCTTGTAGGGCGAACGTCTTGATATTGATCGCCGCGTTGATGTCACGGTCATGATGAGTACCGCAATCCGGACAGACCCACTCCCGCTGCGAGAGTTTGAGATCCCGGTTGAGATACCCACATCGATTACAGATTTTCGAGGATGGATCGAATCTCCCGATCCTGAGCAGAGTCTTCCCATACTTCAGGCATTTGTAATCGAGCATCGTGAAGAACTTACTCCAGGACACATCACTGATACTCTGTGCGAGGCAATGGTTCTTCTGCATTCCAGCAACGTTCAACGATTCCACTGCAATAACTTGAGCTTGGTTCTCGCTCACGACTCGAAATGAGAGTTTGTGTAGGAAATCATTGCGCTGGTTTGCTATCTTCTCATGACACCGAGCAAGTTTCTGAATTGATTTCTGCCGATTTTTCGACCCTTTCCTTTTCCGCGATACCCGACGCTGCAATACCTTCAGGCGCCGAAGGGAGTTTCTCAGGTATCGAGGGTTCTCGATCTTCTCTCCTGTAGAGAAGGTTGCAAAGTCCGTCACCGTCAGTCCGACGTCGATCCCGAGGGTGGTATCTCGAGAAATCGGTGCGGGTTCGGGGGCAGGCATTCCGTCATCAACGAGGATGCTAACGAACCACTTCCCGGTCAAAGTCACAGAGACTGTGGCATACTTCATTTCCCCGGTGAAGACTCGATGAAAGACAGACAGTCTTGATCTCGCCAATCTTTGGGAGTTTGATCCTATGCCGTTCGAAATCCACCGTGTAATGCTGAGGTATCTGGAATGACTGCACCGGGTTCTTCTTTGACTTAAATTTAGGGAATCCCTTTTTCTCCCTGAAGAACCGGGTGAAAGCGTTGTCGAGGTTCTTGTTTGCACTCTGGAGAGACTGAGAGGTAACTTCCTTGAGCCACGGATGTTCTTCTTTAAAGGCGGGAAGACGGTTGTTCAGGTCGAAACAGGAGAGTTTTCGACCTTCCTGCTCATACGCCCGGATTTTCTGCTCCAGAGAATGGTTGTATACAAACCGACAGGCATGGATGTGTTTCATGAGGAGCGGGAACCTGCTCCTCTGAAGGATACATCCGATACGTGTAGGCTTGGAATGGAACATACAAAATGTCATTTGGTATACACCAATCAATATATACTCTCTACAATCTCTCTGAAAGCGCGCCGAAGGGGCGCCGCTTTCATCCCCGCACCTGTTGACCGGGGTCTTCCTCGCTCCGCCCCTTCACCCCGCAAGATAAATTATTTCTGGAATTCGGCCCCTGATCGGAATTCCTTTCAGATCCGCCTGTAAATCCTCGTGAAGTAACGTGTATGTAGGACCTGTTTCCTTTTCCGGAGCTATTGGCTCAGCTTTTAAGCTAACGGCGCTCGAGAATGGTGTATGCGCCGGGCAGAGTCCTGGTGCGTGAAGAATAATAGATCCATGCAGCCAGAACCAGACAAAAGAACCCGGAACAGCAGTTATCCGGCAGACCGGAGAGACAAAGCGGCGGCCTGGGTCAAGAATGCCACCACGCGCTCCGCCAGGCCGCCAGAATCATATCTGATGTCTGAGGAGATAAATATCCCGCCAGCGCCGCCATCCCTGAAGTGAGACTACGAAGGGTGAGACCCGGAGGATGCTTGAGATCCTCGCCCTCCGACCGCGGGATGATGGCCGAGGTCAGGGCGCTCGAATGGGTCATCGAGTTCCTCAACACCGACTCCGGGGCCACGGGGATCCATCCATCTCACCCCGAATACCGTGAACCCCGCGCTCCTCGCCCGGTGGGCAAACCAGATCAAGATGCGTCCTGGCCGGAGAGACGCCACCACGGCTGACGCCGATGTTCCTGCAGCGACGCTGATCCACACCTTCTGATACCAACCGTGCTGAGCGGATCTGTGTCTCCTGAAGAAGGGGGCGCGCCATTCACCCCCTTGCGGAAGGACCCCCTCTTGCTCGATGCCCTCCGCTCAAGGCCCCACAGAGGCAAAACCCTCTATTTTCGTGCGATCGTGATATAACCGCTGTGAGCGACCCGGGTCGACGGGCGGGTCCCCCTGTTCGAACGTGTCAGTTCCCGCTCCATACACTCATAACAGTGGACTTCCCGGAAGAGTGCCCCTGCGGTATCGAGAGTGACAAACGTATGCTCGAGAAACGGGGTATAACAGGAGAGGTAACCGCCCGGTCGGAGGAGCGAGAAGGCGTGTTCGATGTGTGCCGGTGTTATCGCAAGGTCCAGGTGTACGACGTCGAACTCACCGGTCGCCTCAAGCATATCGGCCGCGATCACCTCGACGTTCTCGAGGCGGGCATCCCTGATATTCCTTGCCGCGAGCCGGGCAAACTCCGGACGCACCTCATAGGTCTTCACCTCGCGGGCTATGTTCCCGAAGTAGATCGCGGCAACACCGCTCCCGGTCCCGGCGTCGAGAACCACATCGCTGCGGTTCATCCCCGTGTAGGCGATCACGATCCCGATATCCTTCGGGAGCATCGGGGCTCCGCTCCTTCTTGCGTGAACAAAAAAGTCGGTTGGCCGGGGGCGCAGCACAGTGAACGGGGCGTCGAGATGCGTCCTGATCTCGTCTCCCGGGTTCATACCTGCGAGCGCACCGAGATCGATCACCCCCCGGTCGGTGGAGAACTGTCCTTCACCCGCCCTCACAAGGTACTCGCGCTTCTCACCTACGAGCAGGACCCCTTCGCCATCCTCGATCATTGCTGTGTGAGTTTCAGGATTGCTTCGGCGATATCGCCACGGGTCTCGATGAGCATCTGCCGGGCAACCTCATCGGTAGCACCGGTCTGGGACGTGACGAGGGCGACGTCCTCATCGGGGATCTCCGGAACCGCCTCCTCAAACCGGGCCTCCCCGCTGATCTGGTAGGTGGTGACCCCCTGCATGGTGGTCGCGACGACCTGGGCGTCGTCAAAGACATAGTTCCCCGCAGGTGTGTAGATCACTACCTTCTCCACGCCCTCGATCTCCTCCATCTCCATGCCCATCTGTTTCATCATCTGTTTCATCTTTCTCGGGTTTATCTTTCCTGGAAACATTCCATCCCTCTCCCCTGTCGTACTTTTACCGCTACACCGTAATTAAATGCCAGCATCTCCCGGCCCGAGAGCAGGGCTGCACCGGTGGCAAGGAGCATGTCGTCGCCGGTCACCACCAGCACCTCATCTCCGGCGCGGATGCCGGCGTCGGCAGCGACGACGTGCTTTGCCATGGCGTTCTTCCCATCTGCGATGAACGGGGCCACATCCTCCTGCACCGCCACCCGGTAAGCCGGTGGGGCAAGCTTTTTCAGGAGACGCGCCCCTCCGGCGATCCCGAGGGTCAGGCGGCCGTCCTGTGCCCTGACGGTGGCAAGTCTCTCCTCCCTGAGCCGTACCTGGCGGATGCGTCCTGTCGAGGAGAGCTGGAAGGTGCACTCATCAGGAAAAAGAGCCTCTCCTGACCCGGCGCCGAACTGGTAGTCAGCGATCGTCCTGATCCGCCGGAGCAGACTGTCTTTCGAGTATCCGGTTGACATTATCAACAAACTCCTCTTCCCTATCCTGGGGAATGAACGCCCCGGCCGCGATCCGGTGCCCGCCGCCTGCACCGCCCACCTCTGCCGATGCCTCGACGAGCGCTTCCTGGAGGTCGACGCCCCGAGCGAGCGCCCACTGATTGGTGCGCATCGAGATCTTGGTGATCTCTGGTTCGTCCACCATTGCGCTCAGCACCATGATCGGTTTTCTCCAATCCAGTTTGGAGAGAGCCATGCCAGCCCCGATCCCGACGATGGTGTCCGGAAATCGGTCGCCGGTGTGGATGTACTGCAGGTGCGAGAGTTCGGTCACCCCGGTCTCAAGGATGTACTGGAGCAGGTCGCGGATAACCGAGCGGTGGTGTGCGAGCATGTACTCGGCCTCGCGGTAAGCGTCTCCGCGCTCCCCGCGGCAGATGCGGCCTCCTACCTTTGGCTTTGCCCAGCGGCCGCAGGCGTTAAGCAGGGTGGCGTATTCGGATGCGTTCCGGAGCGGCGTCCGTTCAGGCTCATCGGGGAAGATATAGGTCTCGCCGAGGAGGCGATCGATCTCCCTCCCGTGGGCGATGAGCTGCTGGGCGAGGGCACTGATGATCGTCCGTTTGTCATCGAACGGGAGCTCCTCCCAGACGAGCCAGCCGCCCCGCGGGTTCTTTAACTCAACACCGAGCCTCTCGAGGAACTGAAGTGCCGCGTTTGTGTTGTTTGAGATACCGTCAATATAGGGGTCATCACTGTAGCCAAGGCAGACGTGGACGGGGCGGGTGGATATCCCATAGCAGTTCAGGTCCCGTTCCCGGACGATGATGTTGCCGTACTCCACGCCGTCCTGGACGATCTCGCGCGCCGGGCCGACCAGCCCGCAGTTCTCACGGGCCATCATGTCCCCGACATTCCCGACCACTGCGATTTTAGCAAGATCGATGCTGGTAGGGTCGATCGTCTTTGCGACCAGGTATGCGACGCCGGCCGCACTCATATGGGTGATGCCGTGGTCCAGGCAGTTGACCTGGGGGTAGGCCGTGCCACAGGGCTGGCTGACGTGGTGGTCGAGGATCAGGACCTCATCTGCGGATAGACCGTGCTCCTCGAGGAGACTCTGCTGGCCGGCTCCCAGATCAGTAAAGAGCTTTAAGGAGTCATCTTTCGGGACGTGGCGCATCGCCATCGGCTCGAGCTGGCGGACGAAGACGGAACTGACCCGTCTGCCCTCACGGGCGAGCACCTGCGCAAGGATCGACTCGGTGCTGATACCGTCAGCGTCGATGTGGGAGATGATCGTCACCGACTCCGCTTCGCAGATTATATCTGCCGCTCTCTGCAGATCGCGTTTGAGGGCCATCTCCATAGTAGTGCGTCGCGGGTATCAATAAACCCATGTGAGGAGAGGGGGCACGCGTTGTGGGGAGAGGTCCAGGATACCCGGTACATCGATTGCGAAGTATCAGACTCTCTCAAACCTCTGCTCCGGTTCTAGTGTTTATCCCCAGAGAGTGGACCGTGGTGGAGACCGGGGAGGGGCCCGCGCACTCCATTCAAAAGGTATCTATGAAAAGAACACCATAGCACCATCAGACACAATTCCGGAAGGGTAACTGATGACAGGCAGGATGCAGGAGTTTCTTGAGAGCGGCGTGATCAGCGCCGAACGGATGCGAGCGATCGAGCAGAACGCCATTGCACTGGGCCACTCATCGCTCCGGATGATGGAGAGCGCCGGGCAGGCGCTTGCGAACGTTATCCTGTCGTATAACCCCTCCCGCGTCCTCATTCTCTGCGGGAAAGGAAACAACGGCGGCGACGGGATGGTAGCAGCCCGCTACCTCCAGCACCTCGATGCGGTCGACGTCATCTATCCTGATGGTGGCGGTCCAATGACCCCGGAGACCACCGTCCAGGCATCGCTCCTTAAGCACTGCTCCGTCACTCTCCACCCGATCAGGTGCGCCGCTGATATCGAGCCACTCTCTCGCCTCTTTGACGCGGCAGAGATCATCGTTGATGCAATGCTTGGGACCGGAGCCTCGGGCGCGGCACGGGAGCCACTTGCAACCCTTGTTTCTCGGGCAAACGCAAGCGCCGCACCGATCGTCGCCGTTGACATCCCCACCCCTGGAACCAGGGCCGCGCGGATCGTGTCGTTCCACCGGCCAAAACTCGAGGGCGCGGACGTCGTGGATATCGGCATCCCGCTCGATGCGGAGATCTACACCGGTCCCGGCGATCTCGTCTTCCTTCCAGCCAGAGCACCAGGAGCCCACAAAGGAGCCGGTGGTGAGGTTCTGGTGATCGGTGGCGGGCCCTACCAGGGGGCGCCCTACATCGCGGCCATGGGGGCGCTCCGCGCCGGCGCCGATATTGTGCGGATCGCCTCCCCCGCATACATCCCCATGCCAGACCTGATCTACGAGCGCCTGGAGGGGGATGTGATCACGAAAGACCACCTGGAGACGATCCTCAGGCTTGTCGAGCGAGCAGACGTCGTCATCTGCGGAATGGGGCTTGGGAGAGCAAGCCACGATGTTGTGCTTGCCGTTGCTGAGGCAGCAGAGAAGGCGGTCTTCGATGCCGATGCGCTCGTCCATCCCCTGCCGGTGGCGAAGGAGACGATCTACACTCCACACGCGGGTGAGTTCGCCCGGATGACCGGAGTGGAACCCGCAGCCGACCTCGTGGCGCGCGCCCGGAGCGTTAAAGCCGCCGCGACAGCGGGGACTATCCTCCTCAAAGGCCCGGTCGACGTCGTCTCCGATGGGAAGCGGGTCAGATTCAACCGGACAGGAACCGCCGCCATGACCACGGGGGGGACGGGCGACCTCCTCGCCGGTGTGGCCGGCGCCCTCTTCTGCCACCTGCCGGCGTTCGAAGCTGCCTGTATCGCCGCCTACGCAAGCGGCAGGGCCGGTATGCGGGCCGCGGAGGAGAGGGGGTGCGGTATGCTCGCCACCGATGTGCTGGATTTCATCCCGCGGGAACTCTTTGGCCGGAGAGCACCCGAGTAGTGGACCATTCCGCTTAATATTTCAGGTACACCCTAGCCCCACGCAGAAGTGCGCGAAGAGCGCGAAGCGGTATGAGATTGGTAGATGCAATCGATCTCAGTAGCCTGCCCGAAGAGACCCTCTTTTATTCCCGGAGAGACAGAAGTTCTCCTGCGATATCCATGAGCAGGTCCGGTAAACAGAGTGAGAGGCCGGTCTTCACCCACATCGAGAACGACCGCGCGCAGATGGTGGACATCTCGGCCAAGACCGAGGTCCCCCGCGAAGCGGTTGCAAGCGGCAGAATCTACCTCCGCAACGAGACACTCCAGGCTATCAGGGAAGGAACCCTGGTCAAGGGCAACGTGCTCGCGACCGCACGGGTGGCGGCCACCCTCGCGGTGAAAGATACGCCGCGCATCATCCCTATGTGTCACCCCATACCACTTGCGGCCATCACCATCGAGTTCGAGGAAGGGGGCGGCTACATCGAGGCGACCGCCCGCGTCAAATCCTACGGGAAGACAGGTGTCGAGATGGAAGCACTCACCGGTGTCTCTGTCGCCCTTCTCACCGTCTGGGATATGGTTAAATCAGCAGAAAAGGACGAGAACGGACAGTACCCCGTCACCAGGATCGATGCCGTCCGCGTCGTGGAGAAGCGGAAAGGCGCCTAGTACGTCGATTCCGGGTTACCGGATTTTTCCCGCACAGTGAACCGTGAGGGGCATCACGCCCAGGGACGGGGGATCCCGCCATACGCGCTGATGTTGGATATGGAGATTCTCCGGGGCAACGCTCAATTCGGAAGACGAAGGCCAACCTGAGGTACTCCTGGCTGGCCTGCGGTCAGTGGTCCCCTCCCTCGGAAAACGGTCTTGATCCCGGTCAGGGAGCACGCGACGAGGAGACGAGCGATTCGCTCCGGGCGGAGACCCTGCGCTGCACCCGGGCAGGGTTTTTTCCTGGTACCACCACACACTGCCCCCCGTCCCGGAGGGCGGGAGATCGTGGGCCTTGCCCTGCGCAGTGAGAGGGCGCGCCCCCCCGTCCCCACCGCGATCAGCTGCCATATCGGTGAGGCGGGGTAACAGTCTGGATCCGTCATCTGGCACCGTGCTTTGCCAGAGCGCATGGAAAACAGTGTCGCCCGGGCGAATGGTTACTCGCCCCGGCGGCTGCTCTGTATACCCATACCAGCTTGAGTTTCAAGCAATTGGCGGGGATTCAGCAGAGTTTGAGACTCTCCAGTATCAGCAGGGGTGCAATCGTATCCAATGCTAAGCTGGCACCGATGGAGACCCTGCTCCGCACACTGCAATAGCCACAAAAATCCCGCCCGATCCTCACAGGAGTGGTGCGCGGGGCGATACCCGGGCGCGATCCGGGAGCTTGCGCGCATCACTATCATGCGAAACGATTCGGTACCTGCTCTCTTTGAGCGGTACTGGTAATTGAGAATCTGAGAATCGATATACCAGGTTCTCTCGCGGGTGAAGCTGACAAAAAGGAATCCTTTATTTGTGTTCTCACCGACCTGTTAAGAATCACGGGATACGTCCCTGAAAGGAATGTGGCGGAAACGCTGAACCTGAGGTGATTTAAGAATGGCAAAATCGATGTATGCCCACGTTCGTGAGGCATGGAAACAACCTGCCCAATCCGGCGTGGAAGACCTCCTCTGGGAGCGTCTCCAGGTGTGGCGGCGCGAAGGGAGTGTCGTGCGCGTAGAGCGCCCGACCCGGATCGACCGGGCCCGGTCGCTTGGATATAAGGCTAAACAGGGGATCATCGTTGCACGTGTCAGGGTCCGCCGCGGCGGCCGGAGGAAACCCCGGTACTTCCGTGGACGCAGGACCGCGCGCATGGGTATGCGCCGGATGACCCCGGCAAAGAGCCTGCAGCGCATTGCTGAGGAGCGTGCCTCCCGCAAGTTCCCGAACATGGAGGTCTTAAACTCCTACTGGGTCGGTGAAGACGGACGCTACAAGTGGTTTGAGGTGATCCTGGTTGACAGTCATCACCCCTCGATCCGGAGCGACCGCAACCTCGCATGGCTGACCGACCCCGTGCACCGGGGCCGCGCAGAGCGCGGTAAGACCTCCGCCGGCGTGAAGGGGCGCGGCATGCGGACGCGCGGGCGCGGGACCGAAAAGACCCGCCCGAGCATTCGTTCCCATGCAAACCGCGGCAAATAAACCCCTTTTTGGCACACGGTCTACCTGCGATGAAGACCACCGACGCCAGTGTATGCCCCTACCCTGCCGGCGACTCGACGCTGGCACGGATGGCGCTCGAGGCGGCAGAACTCGGGTTTGATAGCATTGTCGCTGTCGGAGAGAACAGGTCCCACCAACTCCACGGGCTTGAGGTTCTCCAGGGCAGCGTGATCAGTGCCACGTCCCAGAAAGAGATCATCAGACAGGTACGCAAGCCCGCAGTCCGCGACGCTGACGTGATCTTCGTCAACGCCGGTGATATTACCTTCAACCGAGCTGCCGTCTCGGTGAAGGAGGTGCACGTCATCAGGAACATCCATGCTACCCGAAGAAACGCCTTTGACCATGTCGCTGCACGGTCGGCAGCGGAACACGAAACAGCGCTAGACATCTCGCTTGTTCCTATCATCCAATACCGTGGAATAAAACGCCAGAGAGCGTTGCAGCGGTATGCGGATATCCTGGCACTGCAGCGGCGTTATGGTTTTTTGCTGACGATATCGTCAGGAGCACGCTCGATCCTTGAACAGCGATCAGTCCGTGAGGTCCGGGACCTCTGCGCGCTCTTTGGTATGACGGGGGCAGAGGTGAATGAGGCCCTCTCGTCCATAGGACGGCTCATTGAGCCCAAAAGGCCGGTGAGGATAGTCGGATGAGACCGAGACCCCCGGCGATGCGGACGAAGCGGCGCTACATCCTGGCGCGGATCCTTCCCTACGGGGCGACTCATGACCAGAAAGAGGTGTTCCTCGCGGTCATAGAGGCCGCGACCTCCCTCTGGGGCGATGCAGCCGTCGGTCTTGCGCAACCCGCCGTAGTCTTCTGCGACTGCGGGTATGCCGTGATCCGGTGCAGGCGGGGGACGGAGAAGGACATCGCCACCGCTCTTGCAACGATCACCACGATCGCTGATGAGCGGGTCGCACTCCGGACGGTTGCCACCTCCGGGACCATCCGTGCACTGCGACGCCGGATGCAACCAATCAGGCCCCTTCCCGAGACCGGGGAAGTAACGATCGAGGGTCAGCATTTCACGGTGTATCGTTATCCCCGTCAAAAGGTTGATTTGATTGAAAAAGGTATTATGCATCAGAAGTCATTGTTTTTCACTGAAGCCGATTTGGAGGAACGATAATGCAACCACAATATCAGATGGGTTATGACCGGGCGATCACCGTATTCAGCCCGGACGGTAGGCTCTACCAGGTTGAGTACGCCAGAGAAGCGGTAAAACGGGGCACAACGGCCGTCGGCCTCAAGTGCAGCGAAGGTGTCGTGCTGATTGTCGATAAACGCGTGACATCCCGCCTCCTCGAACCGGTATCAATCGAGAAGATCTTTAAGATCGATACGCATATCGGCGTGGCATCCTCCGGCCTCGTCGGGGACGCACGAGCACTTGTGGACAGGGCGCGGATCGAGGCGCAGATCAACCGGGTCTCCTACAACGAACCGATCAACGTTGAGATCCTGGCCAAGAAACTCTGTGACCACATGCAGGTCTACACCCAGTTCGGCGGTGCACGCCCTTACGGGACCGCCCTCCTGATCGCAGGGGTTAGCGATGGAGAGGGGCGGTTGTTTGAGACCGATCCGAGCGGCACGCTGCTTGAGTACAAGGCGACCGGGATCGGCACTGGCCGGCCGGCTGTTATGAAGGTCTTCGAGGAAGAGTACCAGGAGGAAGCAGACTTCACCGGCGCTATAAAACTCGGTATCAAGGCCCTCCATGCCGCCACGGAAGGCAAGCTGGACGTGAGCGCCATCGAGATCGGTGTCGTCTCCATTAAGGATCAAGAGTTTCGGAAACTGGAGAAAGATGAAGTGAAGGTCTACATTGACCAGTACGAAGGGCGAGAGTTGTCAGCATGATACCCCTGGATCGGGCAGTTGTGGCGCGGCTAGAGAGTCATGGAGAACGGTTCGAGGTGCTTGTCGACCCCGACCGGGCTATGCAGATCCGGCAGGGGGAGGACGTCGATCTGGAGGAAGTAGTCGCAGCTGATTACGTCTTCTCAAACGCCGCACATGGTGAGCGGGCCCCTGATGAGGCCCTCCTGAAGGTCTTTAAGACGACCGAGTTTGAACCGGCGGCGCTCCAGATCATCAGGAGAGGTGAGATCCAGCTCACCGCCGACCAGCGTCGGCAGCGTATTGCAGAGAAACGGAACCAGATCATCACGTTCATCTCAAGGAATGCCATCAATCCCCAATCTGGTTTCCCTCATCCCCCGCAGCGGATCGAGCTTGCCATGGAAGAGGCAAAGGTGAATATCGATCCCTTCAAATCCGTCGAGGAGCAGGTCAAGGAGACGGTCAGGGCACTTCGTCCTCTTCTCCCTATCCGCTTTGAAGAGATCCGCATCGCTGTGAGGATTCCAGCCGACTACGCTCCCCGGGCATACGGGGAGCTCCAGGCGGCGGTGACACTCGAGCAGGACGAGTGGCAGAAGGATGGTTCCTGGGTCGCCATCGTCAGGATTCCAGCAGGCATCCAGGAAGAGTTCTATGACCTGGTGAACAAGATTTCCAAGGGAAACGCGGAGACCAGGATTCTTGAACGCAAGTCGTGAGTAACTATAATATGCGATAACACAAAGATTAGGGGACTGACAGGAGGTACGCGAAATGGCAAGTCGCAAACAGAGTGCCAAGGGCAGGGTAGTTGGAAGTGCCGGGCGTTTCGGCCCGAGGTACGGCCGCTTTATTCGAAAGAGGATAAACCAGATAGAGAAAGTCTCCCGTGCGCGTCATGCCTGCCCCCGCTGCGACCAGGTATCGGTCCGGCGTGAAGGGACCGGAATCTGGGTGTGCCGCAAGTGCGGGTTTAAGTTTGCGGGCGGCGCCTATGTTCCGGAGACCCCGGCAATGCGCATTGCTTCAAGGAGCATCGAGCGCTCGCTGCAGAAGGAGGGCTAATCGGTCGTGGCTGCCTACAAATGTGCTCGTTGTAAACAGAAAGTAGAGATTGATATCAATATACGCTGTCCCTACTGCGGACACCGTATCCTCTTCAAAGAACGTGGAGCCGGAATAAAAGACCTGAAGGCTCGATGACGGTCGTCACGACGTCGCGCAACCCGCCCCCGGAAGTGCGGTCCCTGGCGCGGGACCTGGCGTTTGCGATCGGCGGGAAGTATATCACCCGCGGTAAGGCGGGTATGAGGGACATCCTCTCCCTTGATCGGTTGGTTGTGATCGTCTCCGGATCAGGTCCCCTTTTTCGCATTTTGGTCTTCTCGGATGCCGAACCTGCAGCAAGCATCACCATCCGGTCATTCGCTGTCAAAGAGCGGACAGGGGAGATCACGCATGGGCTTTTCACGTCGGACCACTCAGCCTACGAGGCTCTCAAAGGTCACATTGATACTGTGTTTGCTGGTGAGGCCCTCCCCGAACACCGGATCGTCTTTGATGGAACACAACGGAAACGCTACACCCTGGAGGTGGCCTCCTGAACCACACAGCGACGTTCCGGTTCATCACCGACGATGCTCGCGCCCTCTACCTCTCCGTCTGCCAGGAGATGGATGATGTCGGAGAGAGGTCGTCGGTTCGAATAAGGCTCGTGGACGACGATACGCTCGTCCTCGAGGTGACTGCTACCGATATACCGGCTCTCCGGGCAGCCCTCAATACCTGGCTCCGGTTGATCAATATAGCAGCCGAGGTGCGGGAGATAGCCACACCCCCGGTGCTCCAGAATAGCGAATAATAACCACGCACAACCGGGTTTGCGCCTCTGCGAAGTTCGCCTGATCCGACGACCCGCCTTATACTCGCGAGTCCCGGGGCCACGTGATGCCCTGGAGTAGTGGATGGTGCAACAGTGCCTTCTGGGGGGGGCCGCCGCCTCCCCGGTCCAGTACCCGGGAGAGCCCTGATCCAGAACAAGGGTTCTCAACAGAACCTGATAATTCGGAATCGCTGCACTATAATGACCCGAGCGTGACCGGGCTCTTTATGAGTCTGCCACCCCAACCATGTAGAGAAGGGGCAGGGAGCCTTCCCGGCTCCAGCCCGCCACACGAGTCCATCCCATCTCAGGAGGGTTATGAATATGGAGAATATTCCACCAAGAGTACAGAACCAGCTGGCGATGCTCCAGCAGGTGCAGCAGCAGCTGCAGACCGTGATCACACAGAAAACACAGTACGAACTGACGATTCGCGAGGCCAGGCAGGCGGTCGAGGACCTGAGTGACGTCCCCGAGGACGCAGCGGTCTTCATGAGCGTCGGCAGCGTCATGATGCAGAAGAGCAAGGAGCAGGTGCTCGCATCCTTAAACGAACGCATCGAGACGCTTGAGCTCCGGGTTAAATCGCTCGAGAAACAGGAGAAGGCCCTGCGGGGCAGGTTCGAGCAGTTATCCGCCCAGATCCGGGGAGCACTGGAAGGAAAGCAGCAGCCTCCCGGCACCACCTGAACCACAAAAACTCCTTTCTCCTGATTGGCGATATGGAGGGCGGCCTGTAGCGCTCAGGAATACGCAGGAAACGTTCTTTTTTTTGGGCCCAGATGCTCCATGCTGCACGGTCGAAGCCGATCCGCCGGGTGCAGGAGACCAATCGGCGAGACCGGACCAGGTTTCCCCGGCTATCCATGCAGTGGACCGTGGTGATAGCCACCATGGGGCAGGGAACGAGGAGAGAACGAGAACCTCCCTCCTCATACAATATCATATCCGAGCCCCCGGTCGGCGATCGTTAACTTCTCTGTCTGTCAGGGCACGACCAGGCGGTCATTCCTCCAGTTCGCAGTCATTCTTCCGCATCCGGCAGACGAGGTTGATCGCGTTGATCATGGCCTCGACCGACGCGAGGATGATGTCGTCGCTTGAGGCGCTGGCATCAAAGACCCGGCCCCGTTCATCCTCAACCGCGATGGTGACGTGCCCCAGGGCATCGGTGCCCCCTGAGATCGCCTCGATGTTGAACTCCTTGAGGTGAATAGGGGCCGGGATGATCCCGAGGATCGCCTTTACGGCCGCGTCTACCGGCCCGTTGCCGACGCTCGAGAAGACATGCTCCTCCCCGTCGACGGTCGCCCGGACGCTGGCCGTCGGGATAACATGGTTGCCGGTCATGACGGCAATACCCTGGAGTTCCAGAGTCTTTTCATCGGGGGCGAGCTGCATGACGCTCTCTGCGATCTCGTAGAGGTCTGCGTCCGTCACTCGCTTGCCCCTGCCCGCAATCCCTTTCACCCGCCGGACGATCTCGTCGAGCTGGGCGTCGGTTGGAGCCATGTGCGCCTCGGCGAGCATCTGCCTGACCGCGTGCCTGCCCGCGTGTTTGCCGAGTTTCAGCCTCCGCCGGTGGCCGACCATCTCCGGTGTCATGATCCCGGGCTCAAAGGTATCTGACCGGGTGATCACGCCGTGGGAGTGGATTCCACTCTCGTGGGCGAAAGCATTCTCGCCGACGATCGGTTGTGTGGGAGGGGTGCTCATCCCGGCGTAGCGCGCAACAAGTCTTGAGGTTTCCACGAGGCTCGTCGTCCTGATGCCGGTACCGATCCCGTAGATGGACTCAAGAATCATCACGGTCTGCGCCAGGTCCGCGTTTCCCGCCCGCTCGCCGATGCCGTTCACGGTCACCTGCACCTGGGAGGCCCCGCCCTCGACCGCTGCGATGGTATTTGCCACCGCAAGTCCGAAGTCGTTGTGACAGTGGACGTCGATCGGGCAGCCTACTTCCCGGTCAATCCGGGTGATGAGGTCTTTCATGGCTGTTGGGGTGATCACGCCGACGGTATCGGGCACGTTGATGATCGTGGCCCCGGCGTCCATCGCAACGCGGTAGACCTCCATCAGGTAATCGCGGTCTGTCCTCGTGGCATCCATGGCCGAGAACATGCACTGGCCGAGATGGTCACGGACGTATGCAACGATCTCGCCGGTGGTCTCCAGGACCTGCTCCCGCGTCTTCCGGATGGTGTACTCGCGCTGGATATCTGAGGTCGGGATGAAGACGTGGACCATATCGACGTCGCAGTCGATGCACGCATCCACATCGGCCGGGAGCGATCGCGCGAGGCCACAGATCTCTGCATCCAGCCCGAGTCTCTTGATGGCTGTGACGATCTCGCGCTCGGCATCGGAGGATGCAGGAAAGCCAGCCTCGATAGTGTGCACTCCGATATCGGAGAGATGCTCTGCAATACCGAGTTTCTCTTCACGGGTGAACGAGATACCCGGTGTTTGTTCACCGTCGCGCAGTGTGGTGTCGAAAATAGTGACGTTGCTTTTCGCACGGCTATCGGTGAAGAAGACAGTACGCTTCAGCGTTCCTAGGTGCATCAGCGTTTGTAGGTTTCATGCTTAATCATTATACGAAGGGGTATATAAAGAATGACGTCTGCTCCGGGCGCTACCCCTCAGTTCGACGATATGTTTAATAAGATCTCATTCCAACATTGTTAGAGCAGAGACCCGCCTTAACTCAGACTGGTAGAGTGCGCGGCTGTAGTATAGTCTTCGCTTTCGGGCGAACTGCGCGGCTACCGCGATGTCCCCGGTTCGAATCCGGGAGGCGGGATCCACCAAAGAGTGCCCAGGTAGTGTAGTGGCCTATCATGACGGCCTGTCACGCCGTCGACACGGATTCAAATTCCGTCCTGGGCGTCAATTTTCCTATTTCGTTCTGCATTGAGCAGAGCGCACTCTTCGTCACCGGTGAAGGATACCTGATGCGTCCGCCCCCATCTCCAGAGAATCCTCACCATAGCAAATAAACCATTCTTCGGGACAAATGATCAGCTCTTATTACGAATCACACTTAACGTGTGATACAGGCTGCTACAAGCACCCGGATGTGTGACCTGATATGACCTACAATACGCTACCAGAGACCGGAGATGATAGCCAGGATGAGCAGGAGCTGCACACCCTCATCGCCAGGCTCGCTGACCCGGATAAGACCGTGCGGGCAGAGGCGATGCGTGGGCTGGTAATGATCGGGAAACCTGCAGTTCCTGCCTGTATCAGGGCAATGCAGGATGACGAGTGGAGGGTGCGCTACCGTGCGGCGGAGGCCCTCGGGCTGATCGGAGATGAGAGGGCGTATGCGCCCCTCGTCGCCGCCCTCAGCGACAAGAAGGATCACGTCCGCTACATGGCGGCGAAGGGGCTCGGGCTGATCGGCGATCCGCGCGCGATAGCACACCTCAGGATAGCGCAGCGCGACGAGAACGAGTTCGTGCGGCGGAGCGCCGCAGCATCGCTCGGGAAAATTGGCGGGGTGGAGGCAGTCGCGGCGCTCAGGTCTGCCCTGGAAGATGAGAATACCAGGGGCGTCCGCGAGGTAATCCTTGCGGCGCTCCATGACGCGGGAGCGGATGAGGGCTAGGCCCACGGTCGCTCACGGGCGACGATCACCGTGATGTTGTCGGTGCTTGCCGCACCCTTGGCAATATCAATCAATCTCCGGCAAGCCGTATCGGGATTGCTGGTGACTGCAATATCCTGGATGGTGCTCTCCGGGACGTAATCATGAAGCCCGTCCGAGCTCATCACCAGGACAGACCCGGTGATATCCCGCTCATCAAGGGCGACCTGCACCCTGGCTTCAAGCCCGAGGGCCTGGGTCAGGACATTCTTCCTCGGGTGGTAGATCGCCTCAGCGGGGGAGAGCAACCCTGCATCCACGAGTTCCTGGACGTAACTCTGGTCACGTGTATGCCAGACAGTCAAGGGGGTGATGATATAGGTCCTGCTGTCGCCCACCGTGCCGATCCAGCACCTACCTGACTCGTCGACGATCGCCGCCGAGAGCGTTGTTGCGGCGTTCAGGTGGTTCTCCCGGTTATAAGCACACACCGCGGCGTTTGCGTGCTGGAAGGCGCGTTCGAGCAGTACAGGGGGTTTCACCTCACCGAGGCCTTTGCCTGCAGTCTCTTCCAGGGCCGTGACAGCTATCCTGCTTGCGACGTCTCCACGGGCGTGCCCGCCAAGCCCATCCGCGACGGCAAGTATATAGTACCCGGTCACCTCGCCAACAAAGTATGCATCCTCATTCCGTTCTCGCCTCCCGGGGTCGCTCATCGCCGCATACTGGAGTCCCAACTCCCTCCCCACCTGTTCAGCACCACACAATTCTCTTGAGAGCCTGACCAAATATTCTTTTGGTGCCAGGAAAGCCCATTCTCACGATTACGCTGGTGAGATGCCATTCTCCCTGGCGCACCGGATGGCATACTCGTACTCTTGCGCCGTTATCGGACGCTGCAGTGCCGCGAGTACCGGGCTCTTCCCCCCCTCGGTCACCACCTTCCATGCCGGGCGGTACTGGGCCATGATGTTCACGTAGGAATTCCGCGAGATCTTCTCGGCGATAAACTTCATTACGATCTCACTGTTTGCGAGATTCTCGGGAAGTACCAGGTGTCTGATGATCATCCCTCGCACCGCAAGACCGTCCCTGATCACCAGGTCGCCGACCTGCCGGTGCATCTCTATGAGAGCGGCCTGCATATGGGTGGTGTAGTCCCGAACACCTGAAAGCTCGAGCGCCACTTCGTCCCGTCCGTACTTCGCATCAGGCATGTAGATGTCGATGACACCATCGAGGAGACGCAGGGTGTCCACTGAGTCGTAACCGCCGCTGTTGTAAACTAACGGGACGTTGAGGCCGTGATCAGCGGCGATGGTGACCGCGCGGAGGATCTGGGGGACGACGTGTGAGGGGGAGACGAAGTTGATATTGTGGCATCCCCGATTCTGCAGGCGGAGCATCATCTCGGCGAGGTCTTCACACGAGACCACGTAGCCGACCCCACACTGGCTGATCTCGAAGTTCTGGCAGAATACGCATCGCATGTTGCAGCCCGTGAAGAAGATCGTCCCCGATCCACTCCTCCCCACGAGCGGAGGTTCTTCACCGAAGTGCGGGCCATAACTCGAGACCATCGGCAGGAGGCCGATCCGGCAGAACCCCAGCTCATCTTCGACGCGATTCACGCGGCACTTCCGGGGGCAGACGACACAGTCGCGGAGCATCTCGTAAGCGCGCCCTGTTCGCTCCTCCAGTTCGCCACTCCGGGATAGATGTATGTATCCTGGTAGTTGGGTTCGTTCTGCTTCAACCATGATCCCCTATTTTTGGTCCGAAGCAGAAGAAGGTTGACCCTTCGTCACCCATCTGCGCAATGACATGGATGAGCGTATCCTTTCCTTCTTCTCGTCATTCAGACGATTTTTGCCATGTACCATTTCTGTTTGTACGCCGGTTAGTACGAAAACCGCCCTGGATTTGCAGAGCATCGGCTCGAACAGGCCGCTATTACCGATACGGGCCCGGCCGTGCCGGGCAGGGTGTGGTCTCAGGAGGATCGCGAGTATCACCAACGTGCGAAAGCCGACTCAGTACTCGCGTCATCTCTTGAGGGTACTGGCTAATTATGAATCAATGCACCAGGATCAGGAAGACCCGGAGAGTGGGTGCGAGGATGAAAACAGCGAAGCGACACATTTGACGTGGTGTTCTTTCCGGACAAGTTGCTGATAGCCTGGAAGCCACGCGCCGGTGAGCGCCAGGGCGAGGCAGTTCACTATGAGTCCCGAAAATCCCTATAGAGGACGGGGATTCAACCCCGGAACTCCTCAAAAGCAAGGTGGTACATCCAGTCGAGAAGCAGCGCGCATTCCTCGGGATCACATTCCCGTTCGCAGCCAATGCATGGGAGAATCTCTTTCCCGGCGAGGATGACACAGGGATCGATCGCCCGTTTCTTCGCCTGGAGAAGATAGGTCTTAATGCCGTCACTACGGAACTCGACGCGTTCTATCAAGCCGGCATCAAGCAACCGCTTCACGATCCTTGAGCACTTTCTGCTATCGATTCCAAGAATTTTCCAGAGATCACTCTGGAGGACTCCCTGGTGATGGGATTGGATAATCTTAAGTGCCTCTTCCTCCTGATCGGACATGGTTATCAGAGCAGGGGCGAAATGGTCAGGATGTTATTGCCTCTTATAACAACGGTCCCCAGTGCACGGCCCCTACGGTCACCGGTATACTCGGTGGTCTCCTCCATGTGCAGGTTCAGGTGCTCATCCACCGCCACGAGCCGCCCCTGGAGTTTTCTGCCGTCATCTTTTATCTCGACGACAATTTTAGAATCTGTAAGCGAAAAAACCTTCTTTACGGGGAGTACTATGCTGTTAACCATCCTGTTCTTATGTGGTTATCCTCACTCATTAAGGTTTGCATGAACCTCCGTGAGGCGATTTCTTCGGACCAAAACCGCATGATGCCCGTGGAGCCACAGGCATACCGGATGAAAATTGGGGGTCATCTTCATACAAACAGGGGTTTCCTCTCCAGAATGTCAGTCTGTACAACGCCCGTCAGGAGAACCAGGGTGTGGCGCAGGGTTTCCGCCCGGATCTGCTCTCGCGGGTCGAGGTCCTCGTCGGGTCGTACCTCCGTATACCCGGAAGAAGACCCATCCGGCAAAAGACCTCAGCAGTTACGTTCCCTCGAAAGAAAACGAGAACTATCGGTTGCTGCACAGTGATGCTGCCCAGCGGACTCTGAAGTCACGGGTCGATGCGCTGGCAGGCGACCCGATCCGGAAACCTCCGGGTGGAACAAAACGCCGAGTCGAGCGGGGAGTCTACCGGAGCGCCGTGGTGAACCCCGGTCAACTACTCCCTTCTCTTGTCGGGGGCATGATGCCGTAGGTGACACCATGCTCTTTTTAGAGGCTTTGCGATTCCACCTCTCTCCCGGTGACGGGGGACCGGACCGCAATAGGCCGGTTGACGATTCTATTGCAACTGCGACCCGCCAACGGTCCTCCCGTAAGCCTCCGGTTTTAACCGAGGTAGTTGACTGGCTTGACCGGCTGGACGTTATCACAGGGCGCCAGCCCTGGGACAACGCCGGATCCGATCACCCGTTAGCGTGAGACTCCCCCCACCCATGTGGGTGGGGTAGTTCACCCGGAGAAGAGTTTATTCTGGAAGATCCTCCCAGCGATCCTTGAACTGCTTCTCGACGCCCGGGAGAGTGGTATACTCCATCTCCTCAAGCGAGAGCCGGTGTGGTTCAAACGGCCCGTGAGCCCGGAGCACGTCCGCGAGATCGCAGCACCGAACGCGGACACGGTCGAATGCCGGATCATCGAACATATCTACAGGCCCAATCAACTTTCCGTTGCTGACCTGAAATCCAAGGCAGACGACCCGGGGCGGTCCATCGAACTGCGTGCAGTTTGCATCATGAATTCCCACCGGCATGAACGGCCCGTGGTGCGACCCCCGCATCCAGCCGGCCACGAGGATGGGTGTTCTGAAGGGATCGATGACCTCGCCGACCGCCGGGAACCCGCTCTGCGCCCTGACGACCATAACCGGATCGTCCTTGCCAACGTACCGCCCCGCCATCAGGTTCAGACGCTGGGTGCTTGTGGATGCCGCAATCGTGCCATCCTTCTTCCAGATATACTTGATCACATAGCGACTTGGCGCTCCGATATAGGCGAGGAGGCTATATGACTCCTCCGGTGTGTCGAACAAGATCCTCCGCTTCTCCACGACATCATGGACCTCAAAGGTAAACCCCTGGTGCATCGACGGGTCGATGACGAGACCAGACGTGCTGAAGGGATCGGCAAAGATCTTGTAGAGGTAGTAGTTCCACGCTCCAGGCTCGGTTTTATCGGCCATGAAGACCAGGAGCGGGTCAGAACCGCGCTCCTCAAATTCCATCTCGGCGACACCGGGGCCCATCCCCTTGATGTTGCCGCTGAACGCGTCTGCGAGCAGGTCCTGCCCTGCACCGTAGAGTTTCATCTCCTTGGCGACCCTGGCGCACTCCGTGAAGACGTTCCACGCAAGTTTGTGGATCTCTTCGTCATCCTCACCCCTGGTGTGCGTCATAATCAACTCGAGATCGTCACCGCAGTGAGTGACATACGAGTCAATAAGAATGCTTCCTTCTGCTTCCTTAAGCATCCGGGTGGCCACCTCGAGGAGCTTCGGGTGGGTGCGGGAGTGTCCCGGATAACTGCCTACATCTGCTTTAATTACGGACACGGTGGTCTTAACCAATTTAATCACCATTACCCAGACAGGCGTAGCCCTTACGGCTACTAGATAGGTGTTACTCTATATGTAGGTATTGTTGCCTAGAAAAAGGGTTGGCTGGTGGAGCCGATGACGTGACCGCTTCTCCTCTCCGTGAACCACCCCCTCAAGGTATATCTACCAGGGAGCAATACTGGAACTATTATAACAGTTTAGTATGGCTATCGTCAGGGTTTTAGTTTATAGTTAGTCGCTCAACATCTTTGAAGCGTACTTCGGGCTCAAGAATTTAATCACCCACTTCTCCCGGTAACTTCTTTTTGCTGCCAGTTTCTCAAACGCCCTTGCAATTACGGTTGTGAGGTGCTCATAATTCATGATGAAGGTCGCTGCGACCTCTCGCTTGATCGCCCGCCAGATCTGCTCGATGGGATTGAGATCCGGGGAGTATGGCGGGAGATACACGAGCTGGATATTGTTTTTGGCGGCGTTACGCTTTGACCAGCACCGCGTCGTGCGAACTGAGGTTATCCAGCACAACGATCAGCCGTTTCCCCGGGTTTGCCTGCCTGAACGCTCTCGAAAGGTGATGGTGGAGGTGCCATTGACGGCAAGAATGCCAGAGGTGCTGGCGCGGATCTTGGTGGTATTTTTCACCATCGGGGTACGCTCAAACGACCACATGCGCCGGGTATTGGCCGTTGTTTGCGGAGAGCACTCATCCGAGAACCCAGGCACCGTGTTCTTGCTCATCCGCGGGAGTTTTTTTTGAGCACCTGTTATGCATCCTGGGGTCGGCGGTAATCCCGCGGATAGGGTTTCCCAAAGAACATGCCAAACGATTTGAGGATCCGCCGGACCTGGTCCAGACTGTAACTGACGCCGAACTGCGACTGGATCAGGTGCTGGACTTCGGCGGTTGTCCAGTCTTCTTTCTCCCGGAGTTTTTCAAGCAAAGCGGCTTTCTGCTCGTCAGTGAGTTTCGAAGGGTGGCCACCGGCATACTTCGGAAACAGCCCACCCGGCCCCTCCTCGTTCCAGCGTTTCTGCCAGTTGTAACCGGTCTGATGAGAGACCCCAACAGTTTCCGCAGCGTCGACAACGCTCATTCCCTTATACCGTAGCCGAATAAACACGAGGCGCGGGACCACCTGGGGCAATCCTTTGGGGTGCTTGATCCGTTTCTTCAGGACAGAGAGGGGAACGTGCCTGACGATCGCGATCTGTTCACGCCCGGTCATAGAGGTATGAGGAACTCAAGGTTCAAAAAAGTAGGAGCACCACGAACTATAACCAGCTCGAAGATTTCCAGCACAAGACAGCAAAGAAACTCGTCGAGAACACCAAAGCCGGCACGATCATCATCGGGGATCTCTCCGTGAAGGGGATGCCGAAGTCTCAGTCGGCGACAAGACAGATGAACAGGTCAACGCAAGCAACCGGATACCTTGCGCGGTTTGCCGGATTTCTGACCTACAAGGCGATCTTTGCGTAAACAGGTAATAGAGATCGGCGAGGAGTACACGAGTGAGATGTGTTGCTGCTACGGGAAAATCCACGAGAGATGACCGTCAGGGATCGTGTCATGCAATGTGAGTGTGGGACCGTACTCGACCACGACTGAAACGCGGCGGTCAACATCATGCTGCGGTTCCTATCACAGAATGCCCTGTGGACGGGCTACTGGCGGTTCGCCGGTAATCTGCGACAAACAGGCGGGATCCCGGAGATCCCCCGGACACTCGCAGGAAGCCCGCTTGCGCAAGCGGGGGTAATTCACGGGTTATTGAGGAATCGTCGCACAGGTGACCCAAAAACCCATGGCGTCTTCTGTAACCTAATCTGCAGAAAAAGAATTACGGCCTGCCGGCAAGAACCGGCAGGTGGTTATGTCATTCAGTCTATCCTGATCGGTTTGCCCCGGGAGAACCTGACCTCCAGGACGCCGTGCTTGTATCTCGACTGCATGGAATCAGCATCCACGGTCGGCATCTCCACTGAGGTCATCTGGTTGTCGCCGGCGATGATCATCAGCGTATCGTTAATGAGTGACAGGTGGATGCTCTCTTTCTCGACACCGGGGAGATCGACTGCCACCGTCACGTCGTCATCGGTCATGTACATTTCTGCTATCGGCTCGATGGACCCCTCGGAGAGGGGTTCCGCAGGTGTCGGCGCGGGTTCCTCTGCCGATGCCTCTGTCAGGCCGGTGTCGTGGATAACGATCTTGAAGCCATAGGCAAACGGCCTGCTCGGATCTCCCTGTTCTTTGAGCCCCTGCTCCATGAGGCGTTTCATCAATTCGTTGAGTTGCTGGAAGATATCTACTGGTCTGTCACTCATGTGCATCACTGTTCTTTCGTTTTCTCCTGATGAGGGGCTCATATGCCCCCCCAGGGAGGGAGCACCCACGCATGGGGCGCTCCCATCAGAGCGCCATACTGGTCTGTGGCAATGGGTGTTCGAGCTTGGACTTCAGCTCCTTTGTGAGACGCTTGATCTCATCGAAATCTTTCTTTCTCTGGTAGACCGCATCTCTCAGGGCCTGTGCGAGATCCTTGACCTCCTGCTCGACCTCCCCGGCCTTCTCCTGCATCCTGGCACGGTTGATCGTCGAGACGGCATCTTCGAGCGTCGACCGCTGCTCCTGGTTATAGAGCATCTGCCACGAGTAGCGCTCGGTCTCCTCCAGCCGGTCAATATCGAGCGTACCTTTCACGCGGGTGAAGGCATCATCGAAGTGTTTCATCGTGATCATCACGTTGCCGACCGCCTGGCGCCGTTCTTCCTCGCTCTTCCCGGCTGTCATGGCGATGAACTCACGCATGGCAGAGATCTTTGCCTCGCGGACCAGTGCCTCGATATCGGCTCCGACGTAGCCCTCGGTCCTCTCGACCAGCTCGTCGATGTCGACGTCATTTGCAAGGATCGCCTTGTTCCTGAGGTACACCTCAAAGATCTTCTTTCTGCTTTCCCGGTCGGGCGGCGGGACATACACCACCCGGTCAAACCTGCCGGGGCGGAGCAGCGCCTCGTCCAACATGTCCGGGCGGTTGGTAGCGCCGAGAACCACGACATCGTTCAGCTCCTCGAGGCCATCGAGTTCTGTCAGGATCTGGCTTACCACACTTTCAGTTACGTGTGATGATCCCATATAAATTCCTCGCTTTGGCATGAGCGCATCAATCTCGTCGAAAAAGATAATCGACGGCGCTGCTTGCCTGGCTTTCCTGAATACCTGACGAACAGCACGCTCCGATTCACCAACCCATTTCGAGAGGAGTTCTGGCCCCTTTACGGAGATGAAATTGCATTCGCTCTCGTTTGCGACTGCTTTTGCGAGGAGGGTCTTGCCCGTCCCCGGGGGTCCAAAGAGCAGGATCCCGCGGGGAGGTTCGGTCTCCAGAGCATCGAACACCTCGGGATATTTGAGTGGCCACTCAACAGACTCCGCAAGCTCGGCTTTGACGTCTTCGAGACCCCCAACGTCCTCCCATTTGACGTCCGGAATTTCTACAAGCACCTCGCGCATCCCACTCGGCTCGACATGTTTGAGCGCCTCGAGGAAGTCCTCGTTGGTCACGCGGAGCTGGTCGATGATCTCGGTGGGAATCTCTTCCTCGATGTTGATATGGGGTATAACCCGGCGTAGCGCGTGCATCGCCGCCTCTTTTACGAGCAGCGCGATATCAGCGCCGACGAAACCATGTGTGGATCGAGCATACTCGCTAAGGTCTACGTCTTCGGCGAGTGGCACGCCGCGCGTATGGATCTGGAAGATCTGCTGCCGCCCTTTGGTGTCCGGGATACCAATCTCGATCTCGCGGTCGAACCTTCCGCCGCGCCGGAGGGCAGGGTCGATGGTCTCCGGGATGTTCGTGGCAGCGATAACTACCACCTGGCCACGAGCCTTCAGACCGTCCATCAGGGCCAGGAGCTGAGCGACGACCCGGCGCTCGACCTCGCCCTTTACCTCCTCGCGCTTGGGCGCGATCGAATCGATCTCGTCGATGAAGATGATCGAGGGCGCGTTCTCCTGCGCCTCCTCAAAGACCTCGCGGAGGCGCTCCTCAGACTCACCATAATATTTGCTCATGATCTCGGGGCCTGAGAGCGTGATGAAGTGGGCGTCCACCTCGTTTGCCACCGCCTTTGCGATCAGTGTCTTCCCCGTCCCGGGAGGACCGTAGAGCAGGACGCCTTTCGGGGGCTCGATCCCGAGACGCTCGAAGAGTTCGGGGTGCCGGAGCGGGAGCTCGATCATCTCACGGACAAGCTGCAGTTCGCGGTCGAGGCCACCGATATCTTCGTAGTGGACATCAGTCACCGCCTCCCGCCGCTCCATCTCAGGCTCATACACGGTCTCTTTCAGCTCAATCTCGGTGCTGTCAGTGACAATGGCAATACCTTTCGGGCTCACCTTGGCGATGGCGAACGTAAGAGGGTTGCCGAGGATACTTACCCTGATGTGTTGCCCCTCGGTGACCGGCCGGCCACGGAGGACCCTTCCCAGGTATTGCTCGCCGCCGATCAGGCGGATAGGCTGTGTCGGCTGGATAACCACCTTCTTCGCATATCCGGCCTCAGTCTTTCTGATCTTGACTTTGTCATCGATCCCGGCTCCGACATTGCTTCGGGTGCTGCCGTCGATCCGCAGGATCGCTTTGCCAGTATCCTGCGGAAGCCCTGGCCAGACGAGCGCTGCCGCCTTCTTGCGCCCAGCGATCTCGATGACATCACCACTGATAAGGCCGAGCGCCTTCATAGTATCGATGCTCAGTCTGGCGATACCCCTGCCAGCATCCTCATGGGTTGCCTCCTTTATGGTCACCTCAACATACTCTGTATTTGTAGCCATGCAAACACTCTCCTTCTATATCAGTTACCTATGGTTAGGGTTATTTGATATATAATAATTATGGTGGCGCTTCCTTACCATTACAGTGAATAACACCTTTTTCGGTAACGATGTAATCCATCTTTACATCGTTATTATCGACAGGAATGCTCTCCACCTCCTGACAGGAGAAAGCGACCCCGATCTTTGTCAGGTGCGGATGCTGGTAGAGAAAACGATCGTAGTACCCGGCACCATAACCAAGCCGGTTCCCTTCAGCATCGAAAGCAAGCATCGGTATGATGACCACCTGAACGTCTTCTGGCCGGGCCGGAAGTTCGTGACTGAGGGGTTCGGGCACATTGAATGTGCTCGGGACGAGGACCGAGGGATCGGGCAGATACGAGAGACGGAGACTACAGGTCTCCCGCTCGATGATGGGCACGACAACCCGCACACCCCGCCTATTCAGGCCGTTGATGAGGTCCCTGGTCTCAACCTCCGAGACCTTCGACACATAGACCATGATCGTCTCAAACCCATTCACGAGGTCAAGGAGCCTTCTTCCGATGATCCTGCTGAGTATGGAGATCTGAGATGAGGAGAGAAGGGACCGGGCCTCCTTTGCCTGCAGGCGAAGGGCCGTCTTTGTCTGACTCATTATAGGGAGTTTTGGCAAAAAACCAGATAAAACATACACCCGTCACCAGGTGTATCGCCCCGGTTACGGCGGGCCGGGCCCGCCACCGGGCTATGGCGCGACCTACCTTGTTGAAGTCCCGCTCTCGCCGCAGACCTCCCGGAGCTGGCGCAGAGAGGATGCAAGGACTCGGGTCTTCCCGATCATGGCAGCGATGAGGAGAACGTCGAGGATCTCATCACGGGATGCACCTTCCTTCAGGGCTGCCCCTATGTGGACCTTCAGGCAGTTGTCAGCCCCGGCCCCGGCGGCAGCCGCGATGGCAACCAGCTCCGCGGTCTTTGCATCGAGCGAGTCAGGGCGGGAGATCCGGTAATCGGCGATGGCCGAGAGCGCGAAGACTTCGGGTCGGTCCCGGAGCATGGTAAAGATGAACGGCACCACGCCGAGCATCTCCCTCACATCTTCCACGATCTCATCGCCAAGGTCGTCTGCGTGGACAAGGAACTCATTGAGCAGTTTCTCGGTTTCGGGTTTCATAGGTCAGTCCTCGTAAACAATTGTGGGCAGGACCACGATAATGATGCGGTTTTGATTTGGAAAGCGTTGACTGGATGGACGGGTCTTGTGAAATATCTGGTCCAGGAGTGTTTCTCCCGGCTGGTGCTCCAGGGCCACACACTTTTTTGTGTCTTCTGCAGGAAACCTGCATATGGCTATTTGCACAGATTTCGAGTTATTGAAGAGATGTGAGACAAAGAACAATCTGCGTCCGCCACTCACCTCATCGAGGGGGGGAGGATGAACGCCAGAACCGAGATTGAACCTCACCGGCATCACCAGGAATGTATTACATCTGAGATCTCCCCCTCTCTCCACAAAAGCCATAGCCACGCCCGGGACACGTGGGAGCAGAGAGCCGGGAATATTCAGTTGCTCAGGAACAACAGGAATGTCATAGAGAAAAACAATAAGAGTATCAGGAGAGCCTGACAGCCTGCCCCTTTAGAAGTTAAAATAGCGGGCCACGATCTTCAACGCGCAGTAGTCCCCGCACATCGTGCAGGCATCGGTGTCGGCTGGCATCCTCTCGGCCCTGATCTCCCGGGCGCGCTCGGGGTTGATCGCAACCGCAAACTGCCGCTCCCAGTCAAGATCGCGGCGGGCGTGCCCCATCTCGAGGTCGGCGTCCCGCTTCTTGAGTTTGATCATGTCGCCGACGTGGGCGGCGATCCTCGAGCTGATGACACCCTCGTAGACCTCCTCAGGGGTGGGGAGCGCCAGGTGTTCTGCCGGTGTCACGTAACAGATAAAATCGGCGCCGTAAGAGGAGGAGAGTGCGGCCCCGATCGCGGCCACGCGGTCATCGTAGCCGGGCGCGATATCGGTGACAAGCGGACCGAGCATGTAGAACGGTTTCCGGTTCGTAACCCGCTTCTGCAAGACGACGTTGGTCTCGATCTCGTCGATCGGGATATGCCCCGGTCCCTCGATGATTGCCTGGACACCCTCGGCGTGTGCCTTATCGGCAAGTTCTGCATTGATGAGCAGTTCCTGGATCTGGGCACGGTCAGTAGCGTCGTGGACCGCACCCGCCCGCATACCATTGCCAAAGGAGAGGGTGACCTCGTGCTCCTTGAGGATCTCGATCAGATAGTCGAACTCCGCGTAGAGCGGGTTCTCTTTCTCGTTGTGAAGCATCCATGCGGTCATAAACGCGCCGCCTCGGGACACGAGTCCACCGTGCCGCCCCTGGTTCTGCAGGCGCTTCATCGTTTCGTAGTTGATCCCGGTGTGGATCGCCATGAAGTTGGTCCCGAGCTTCGCCTGCTCCGCTGTTATCCGAAAGAGGTCATCCTCTTCCATATGGACGACCGCCCCGTGCTTCCGGGCGGCCTCGATGAACGCCTGGTAGAGCGGGACCGACCCGACCGAAAGGGTGGTCGCCTCGATGACGCGGCGCCGGATCTCTACAAAATCCCCGCCGGTGGAGAGTTCCATCAGCGTATCGGCGCCGGCACGCTCGGCCTGCCTGGCCTTCTCGACCTCCATATCAACATCGACGATATCAGACGACGTCCCGATACTCGCGTTGACCTTGGTCCGGAGCCCTTCGCCGATACCACAGATCTTTACCTCCCGGTACGGAGAGACCGGAATGACGATATGCCCTCCGGCCACGCCGCGCCTGACAAAATCTTCAGATACACCTTCCGCTGCTGCGACGATCCGCATCTCCTCGGTGATGACGCCACGCTGTGCGTCTTCTATGAGACCCATGGGTTTACTGTAGGGAGAAAGAGTAGATAAAGGCTTGTTTTTAAAAACCGGGCTCAAATTTGCTTGTTATCTTAACAAGTAAATTTGACTTACTCTTATTCAGATATTTTTTCCATAGCCTGGAAGCCAAGGCTTACAAGAATTGGAGGAGTATCACTATAGCGTCCGGTGATCACGTGTACGTCAATTTTGGAGGTTTTGTCCCGATCAGCACTGTCGACTGGCGAGGCCGGGCGGCCTGCACCGTCTTCCTCAGGGGGTGCCCCGCGCGATGCTTCTACTGCCATAACACCGCCATCCAGAGCGGTGAGGACCTCCGCGATGCGGACGAGATCCTCGCGATGATCAGAAGTTCCCGCAGAGTTGCAGGCGCCGTGGTCTTCTCGGGCGGGGAACCGACCCTACAGGGCCCCGCGCTCATCCACCTCGCAGCCGCCTCCCAAAAGATGGGGTTCTCCGTCGGCCTGCACACAAACGGCATGTTTCCCAGCGTGCTCGAGGACCTGATCGACCGGCACCTGGTAGAGATGATCGCCCTCGACATCAAGACCACCTGGGAGCGCTATGACAACCTCCTGGGCGTGGCCACCGTCGATGCGGTGAAGGAATCACTCGCTATATGCAGGCAGGCGAAGGCCGACGGCAGCCTCGGATCGTGCCAGGCCGTGGTCACCCTCTTCCGGGGCCGCGAAAGCGATCTCCCGTCGATCGCTGAGGCTACTCGCGGGCTGGATCTCGTGCTCCAGCAGGGGGTGGCCGCGGGGTTTGAACCACTGACAAGACAGGAACTCGAGGCAGCGGCAGCACCGCTCGGGCGGAAGATCTGGATACGGACCCGGGAAGACGGTGAGGTCAGATACGACCCTGAGGAGTAATCGTTTCAGGTAACGCCAACCATAATATCGTCAGGAACGCAAAGTTCATAGAGATGTTTGTGGCGGCCACCGCAACCTGCATCACCGGGATTTGCAGTCGGTCTCTCACCGGCACGGCCCGCTGTTCTGGATATAATATAATAAAATGGAGTAAGCCCCGATGAAGGTCATTGGAATCGTTGGTATGCCGGCAAGCGGGAAAGGAGAGGTATCAAGGATCGCCCGGGAACTCGGGATCCCGGTTGTGGTCATGGGGGATGTGATACGGGAGCGGGTGAAGGCAGCCGGGCTTCCGGTGACCGATGAGAACCTGGGCGCGATGTCAGGGAAGTTGCGCTCTGAACTCGGCATGGATGCCATCGCCCGGATCACCATCCCCCTCATCGAGGCAGAGGCTGCTCCGGTGGTCCTGGTGGACGGCATCAGGGGGGATCACGAAGTGGCGACGTTTCGGAAGCACTTCCCGGACTTCACACTCATCGGGATCGTATCCTCATTTGAGACGCGCTACCGGAGGCTCGCGAACCGGGGGCGGTCTGACGATTCTCTCACTGCCGAAGAACTCCGGGTCCGCGACGAGCGGGAACTCGGGTGGGGGCTTGGGCGAGCTCTTGCGCAGGCAGACTATACGGTCGTAAACGAGGGCACGCTTGAAGAGTTTACCGCAGAGATCCGGGCCCTGCTCTGCCGCCAGGGGGGGAGAACATGAGTCTTCTCCCGTATTTTTCATCCTCATCGAAAGTCTGGGAGTCGCGAGACTGGATCTTTGGGATCGAGGAGATCGGCTATACTGGTTGGGAGATCGTCGCCGACGGGAACTACCGCCTGGATGACCCTGTCAACTTTGCCGCGATCCGGGAGAACCTTGCAAGCACTGACCTCCTTGTGACCGTTCACGCCCCCTACAGCGACTTAAATCTCGCATCGCTGAACTACCCCATCTGGCGAGAATCCATCCGCCAGATATGCTGCTGCATCTGCCACGCGGCCGAACTGACCGATCGTGTGACGATCCATCCCGGGTTTGTATCCCCTATGGGGAAGCTCGTCCCGGAGAAAGTCTGGGAGATGCAGAAGACCGCTCTTGTCGAGATCGGGAGGTACGCTGAAGACCACGGTGTCCTCGCATGCGTCGAGAACATGATCAACATCAGAGACTTCCTCTGCCGCTACCCGGAGGAGATCCTCGGCCTCACTGAAGGAATACTCGGGATCGGGATCACCCTCGACGTGGGGCACGCCAACACCAACGGCCAGGTTGACGCATTCCTCAAATACGTCGGGGAGGTCGATCACCTCCACATTCACGACAACCACGGGCAATCTGATGAGCACCTGGCGCTCGGTGACGGGGTCATTGCCTGGGAGAAGGTGGGGCAGGTCATCGCCCGCGACTACTCCGGCCCGGTCGTGATCGAGGGGCGGACGCTTGAAGAAGCAAAACGGAGTCTTGCAGCATTCAGGAAGTGGTTCGTATAGCCGGAGAAACCCTGCATGTCTACTTCCTCGGCACGGCAGGCGCCCTCCCGTCGCCGCAGCGCAACCCGCCCTCCATCCTGATCCGGCGGGGTTCCGAGACCCTTCTCTTTGACTGCGGGGAAGGCACCCAGCAGCAGATGATGCGTGCCCGGACAGGGTTTACCGTGAACGCCATCTTCATAACCCACTGGCACGCCGACCACTTCCTCGGCGTCTTCGGGCTCGTCGAGACACTCGCGTTCATGGGGCGAACCACCCCCCTCCCGATTTACGGCCCCCCCTGGGTCCATGATTTCGTCGACCTCGTGCAGAGGATCAGCCGTCATACGCGCGGTTTCCCGGTCACCGGTCATGCCCTCGAACACGGTTCGGTCGTGCCTTTCAACGGCTATACCGTCCGCGCGTTTTCCACGCTTCACGGGATCCCCAGTCTCGGCTATGTCCTGGAGGAGGACAAGCGACCGGGCCGGTTCAACCGCGAACGGGCAATTGCGCTTGGCATCCCCCCAGGTCCGCTCTTCGGGAGGCTGCAGCGCGGGGAGGTGATCCGGATTATCCACGACGGTGTCGAGACCGAGGTCCGCCCCCGTGACGTGATGGGTGAGCCGCGCCCGGGAAGGAAGATCGTCTATACCGGAGACACCCGCCCTCTTCAGCACCTACCCGATGCCGCCGGGATGATCCGGGACGCAGATCTCCTCATCCACGACGCCACCTTCGACGATCAAGAGGCCGACCGCGCGCGGGAGGTTCTGCACTCCACCGCCGGTGAGGCCGGGGAGGCGGCCGCGGCCTCAAACGCCCGGATGCTTGCCCTGGTACACATCAGCTCTCGTTATACCAGTACAGCAAACCATATACGCGATGCAAAGCGACATTATGATGGAGATGTGACCCTCCCTGCCGATCTAACGGTACTGGAGGTGCCTTTTCGGAGTTGAACGAGATGGATGGTGATGGCGATGGGGCAGGATCTATACAGCCAGAGCCGCCGCCGTCTCGTTATGACCGGTCTTGGCGCCCTGCTCATCAGCGCCGCTGCATCGAGCATCGCAGGCATCTTCCTGGGCTCAGTTCATGAGGTCCTCAAACTGATACCCGGCCTGATGGTGCTCATGCCATCGATCATCGATATGCGGGGAAACATAGCGGGAGTTCTTGCTTCCCGCCTCTCGTCGTCGATGCACCTTGGCGAGTTCACCATCGATTTCCAGGAGGGCTGTGTCCTCGGCGACAACATCCGTGCCTCATTCGTGGTGACCGTCCTCATAGCCTTTGTCCTTGGCATATTCGCATACATTGCGAGCCGCCTCTCCGGTCTTCCGGTGGTGGGGATCACCGATCTGGTGTTGATCTCGGTCATCAGCGGGATCATCTCCGGGCTTTTGGTGATGGGAATTACCCTGATCATCGCTCTTGCAAGTTACCACTACGGTCTTGACCTCGATATGATCGCCGCCCCCACCGTCACCACCTCAGGAGACATCGTGACGCTCCCGATCCTCGTGCTCTCCGCGATATTCGTCGTGCTCCTCCCTCCCCTGGCACGCCTGGTGATCGGGGTTGCTGTGGTCGCCGCGGCCGTCATCGCCGTCCTCTACACCTGGCGGCGGCCGGAGCGGATCGGGGCTATCGTCCGGGAAAACCTCCTCCTCCTCATCCCGCTCAGCATACTTGGCACGCTAGCAGGGCTGACCTACTCGCTCAACCTTGACGATCTGGTGATGTTCGCGGCGTTTCTTATCCTGATACCACCGTTCATGGGCGGACTCGGATCGATAGGTGGTATCCTCGGATCAAGCCTCTCGACCGGGATGCACACCGGCGAGATCAACCCCCGGCCTCTCCCCGAACGCGGGGTCGTGCATCATTTTATTATTTCCTATCTCTATACGTTGGTACTGCTTCCACTGCTGGCGCTCATAGCCCATGGCGCGGCGGTGCTCATGGGGTTGAACAGCCCTGGTCTTGGAATGCTGGTCGTTATCAGCCTTGTAGCAGGTCTGGTCGTCATGACCCTGGTAAACGGCGTAGCGTATGTCACCGCGAGCCTCTCATTCCGGTACGGTCTCGATCCCGATAACTTCGGAATCCCTGTCATCACAAGCCTGATCGACCTGATTGGTGCAGCTACACTCATGGCAGTGATAGATCTGCTGCTGTAGTGAAGAAATACAAAAGGAACGATTAACAGACCCATGACAGAATATGAATACCAGCCGATCAGCTTCAAAGATGTTCTGATCGAGATGAAAGATATCTCTGAACTGATGGTTGATCTCGCTTACTCTGCGATACTCTTCGATAACAAAGAGATAGCGCTGGAAGTGATCAATCTCGAAGAGAGAATGAACAAACTAGTCTATCAGGCCAGGATTCAGAGTATTCTCGGTGCACGACGGCTTGAAGAGGCAGAGGCGATGAGCGGGATGCTGCAGGTGGCCGAAGCGGCAGAGAGGATCGCAAACTCGGCCTCTGACATGGCGATGCTCATCCTGAAGGACATCAAGTTTCCGGCAAAACTCAAGCGCGTCTTCCCCGAAGCAGAGGAGGTTGTCACCAGAGTCATCGTCAGCCAGGGAAGCGAGCTTGCCGGTCGCACACTCGGGGAGCTGAAGGTCCAGAGTACGACAGGCATGCAGGTGATCGCTATCCGGCGCGGGAAGGGCTGGATATACGATCCCGATAAAAACACCCGGATAGAGGCCGGGGATATCCTGATATCGCGGGGCCCGGAGGGCGGGGTAGATATCCTCTCAGCAATGGCAGGAACAGTGGAATGCCCCCGTTACGAACCTTCCCCCGCAGGTGAGGTCGATGACATCGACCGGGCTGTCCAGCTGATCATCGAGATGAAGAACCTCTCGGAGTTATCAGTCGGGCTCGCGTACACTTCCCTGCTCTTCAACAACAAGGAGATAGCAAACGAGGTGGTTGCCCTCGACAAAACTCTGGATAATATGCGATACGACCTGGATCTCTGGATCCTCGAGGCGGCGCGGAAGATCGATGATGTGCGCTACCTCAGAGGGCTTTTGTATATGTCCTCATTTGCACAGGCGATCAGCGATTCAGCCCACTCTATCGTCGATGTCCTGTTGCGCGACATCGAGATCCCGCCGGTCTTTAAGAAGATCGTCCGGGAGTCAGACGAGATCATCACGCGGATATCTATAGCTGAGTCGTCGCAGCTCGTTGGCAAGACTCTTAAGGAGGCTTCGCTTGGAACGGTGACCGGGATGGTCGTTCTTGCCATCAAGCGTGGCGACCGGTGGGTCTACCGCCCGGGGAAGGAGGCCCGGCTCCAGGGTGGTGATATTATCATCGCAAAGGGCAGGCGGGATGGAGAATGCCGGCTGTATGAACTTGCCGGATACACCGTCGAGGAGCCCGAAGAATAATTTGGAGAACTGTTTATGGAAGATATGATTGTCTACCGCCTCGGAGAGAGTTGCGATCTCGAAGAGGTGGAGGAAGGAAAGACCTATCTAGGATGGGTACAGGGTTTTGCTCCATTTGGCATCTTTGTCCAGTTAAACAACCGGATCAAAGGGCTCGTCCACAAGAGCAACGTGAAGATGCAGCACAGTGAACGCGACCCGATCATCGTTCGCGTCATCCAGATCCGGAGCAACGGCAACATCGATCTCGAGGAGGTCACGCCGACCGTCTACCAGACGCGGAACGTGACCAAGAAAACGGCAGGTGTGCTCCTCTCGAATATCGGGAAGAAGATCGGGAGAACCGTGATGATCGAGGGCGAAATCGCTCAGATCAAGCAGACATCGGGGCCGACGATCTTTACCATTGTTGACGAGTCCAGCACCGGGAACGCGGCCGCGTTCATCGAGGCGGGTGTCCGCGCGTATCCTGAGGTTGAGCTTGGGGATATCGTCGCCCTCACGGGTGAGGTGATGCAACGCAACAACCAGCTGCAGATCGAGGTCGCGTCCATGATGGTCCTGGAGTCTGAGGATGCGGCACGGGTCAGGGAGCGCATAGATGCAGCGCTGGATGAACGTGCAGAGCCACCTGATATCCCGTTCCTTGTGGAGAGCGAGGTTCTCGAGGCCCTCCGGCCGCAGATGCGCCAGGTGGCCAGAGAGATTCGAAAAGCTGTCCTGACCTCGCGACCGATCATCCTCAGGCACCACGCGGATGCGGATGGTATATGCGCCGCCGTTGCCATAGAGCAGGCGGTGACCTCGTTGATCCGGGAGAGCGGCGGGGACTTTGATGCGGAGTATTTCCTCTTCAAGCGGTCTCCGTCCAAGGCTCCGTTCTACGAGATCGAGGATGTCACACGCGACCTGGATTTCGCCCTCAAGGATCACGCCCGTTACGGGCAGAAGATGCCGATGATCCTCCTGATGGATAACGGATCCACCGATGAGGATATTCCGTCGCTGAAGGTGACCCGGATATACGACCTCCCGGTGATGGTCGTGGATCACCATCATCCCGACAGGTCGGTGGACGAGTACCTCATCGGGCACGTGAACCCCTATCACGTGGGCGGAGATTATGGTATTACGGCCGGGATGCTGGGAACTGAGATCGCCCGCCTGGTCAACCCGGCGGTCGAGGATCAGATACGACACCTGCCTGCGATCGCGGCGGTTGGCGACCGAAGTGAGGCGCCGGAGCGTGACCGTTACCTCGCACTTGTCGCATCTGAGTACTCGGAGGATGACTGTCGCGACATTGCACTGGCGCTCGACTACGAGCAGTTCTGGCTCAGGTTCAGTGACGGGAGGGAGATCGTCAAGGATATCCTGAACCTTGGTGGTGATCCCGTGCGCCACGAGAAACTCGTCGATCTGCTTGTGGAGGAGGCGAACCGGGCGATTGAGGAGCAGATGGAGGCCATCATGCCGCATATCGAGAGTCGGGTGCTACCCAACGGGGTTCATCTCTTCATGCTTGACGTGGAACTCTTCGCCCACCGGTTCACGTTCCCGCCGCCTGGTAAGACTGCAGGGGAGGTGCACGATCGGTTGATCCGGGACCTCCCGGGAGAGCCGGTTGTCACACTCGGGTTTGGCCCGGACTTTGTCGTCCTCCGTTCCCGGGGCGTCATGATGAACATACCCAGGATGGTGCGTGAACTCCGTACCGAGATCGTCGGTGGAGGGGTGAGCGGCGGCGGCCACCTGGTCGTCGGGAGCATTAAGTTCGTCGAAGGAATGCGCGACGCGGTCCTTGAGAGCCTGATCCAGAAGATCGGTGAAGCGCCGATCTGATCGCTGCTTCTTTCAAGCCTGTGCGGGGATATCTCCGCCGGCACCAGCCACCTCCGGACAAAGATCCGGTTCTCACATTTCTGCTGGCAACGTGATACGGTCGGCTGGAGAGCATGCAGTCGAGACCGGGGTCTCCCCGGTCGATCCTGGCCAGATGATCAAAACTCCAAACGCCGGGTTCATCACTATCCCGGAGAGAATCCAGAACCAGTCTCCCGTTTGGTCCGAGATGACATTTCATCGCCTTCCCGGCATACGAGACTCTATCCAGTCCCGGTAGAGAGCGGTATGCTGGAGGTGCCCGCATCTCGTTCGATGCTTGCTGTGGTGCGCGCCTGTCGGTTGATTACTGATCCTGTTTTTTATAGATACCGAAATATAAAAATAGATCTATACTTAATGAATCTGCCTATGGCAGAAAACCAATGGCAATGGAGAACGCTTCTGGTCGTGCTGCTTATGGCAGTAGCGACCCTGGTGTTCCCCGTGATGGCCCAGAGTGAGGTAGCCACACCTTCCAGGGATGGGACTCTGACCTGGACCCTCCCACCAACACCTGATGAGGTCTCAGAAGAAACTGCAGAGGAGACTCCAGAAGAAACCCCAGAAGAGACTCCAGAAGAGACTCCAGAAGAGACTCCAGAAGAAACCCCAGAAGAGACTCCAGAAGAAACCCCGGAGGAGACTCCCGCCGCCACGTCTGTAGAGACCGTAGACGAAACCGCTGAACTGGTTGTGGTTGTGCCAGGCGGTACAATCCTGGTAACCAATGCGCCACAGGTGTATGACTTCTCCGCGCTCAGGAACGAGTCTGCACCCAGTACTGCGGGTGAGTCGCCCCCGATCATTGAACTACGGGCGTACGGAGATGACGACCCGGAGAGCGGGGAGCTTGTTAACACAGTGAGCCTCGGCGGCTCTGATACCAGAGTGAAACTGGATGCATCCGACTTCAACGGTATCTACGGTACCTACTACCCTTATGATGGTGAGGCGGTCATCGATAAGCCGTTCATCATAGAGGGGCCTTCAGATGCGAGTGAACCAGTAAACGCGACGGAGAAGTATTCATCGGGCGTGGAGGCTGAGAACATGACCACAGCAGGCAGTATCATAGTATCCAACGAGACAGCCAGAGAAACCGGGCCTCCTACCACAACCGGGACAGACGAGATGACAACAGAGACGATGGAGACATCGACGGCTGATATGCCAACCTTCACGCCGATAATGGCAGCTGAGGTAAACCCCGACCAGACCCAGGCAGCCCCACTCTCGCTCCTGGGCGCCGTTGTGGGCCTCCTTGCGGCCGCCGGCCTCTTCCTCGTGATGCGGAGGAAGTGATACCCGACCAATTTTTGCGAAGCGGGGCGTGGTTCACACCACAACCCCGCTGCGCGGGACGAACACCAGAACCGGAACAGAAATCCAACCGAGTTCGATAATTTGGAGACGATGCACTGGTGACTGCTCCCCCGATTGGAATCGGGGGCATCCAGGGTTTTTCAGCCCAGAGATTGCAGTCCCAATCTCATAATATTGATCGCCGCATTCTGGTCGCGGTCCATCATCAGCCCACAATGTGGACAGGTATGGACTCGATCAGAGAGGGTCTTTTTGACGATCATACCACATCGGGAACACATCTGCGACGTATTCCTGGGGTTCACCAGGATCACACGAGAACCAGCCTCTTCCGCTTTGTTCTCCGTGATCGTGATGAACAGATTCCAGGCAACATCCGCGATGCTTTTCGCCAGACAATGGTTTTTCTGCATATTTTTGATATTCAGATCCTCGAATACAATCGTAC
>Ga0208564_1000433_pt1 | contig 38473 bp, 38 predicted proteins | sample AD_UKC073_MetaG_FD_184439 | JGI IMG/M metagenome (GOLD analysis project Ga0208564, IMG submission 184439) | Active sludge microbial communities of municipal wastewater-treating anaerobic digesters from USA - AD_UKC073_MetaG (SPAdes) (version 2) | ecosystem: Engineered > Bioreactor > Anaerobic >... | reverse complement strand
GCTTAGCAGTCTCACCGAATCGTCTTCAGGAATGAGTACCTCAAAATCCATTGGCAAAACTAGTTGATTTCCTGAACTTAATGTCTTATAGTTTTTATGTGGAAGTGTCATAACCACATTTTAACAGGAAACGAGCCCTTTTTGGGGCTCGTTTCCTCTTATTTCAACAAAAAAAGGCTGCCGCACAATCAGCTTAATCGGCTAATTGTGCAACAGCCCCTTTTTTGCGTCTTCTAGTTTCAAGTCCAGGTTTGCGGCTTTGCAAGTAAAACAGTTCCCACTGCAAGCGTAACAGCTTGTGGGTATCTCGCTTCCACAACGGACACACCTTGTGGTTAACAGATCTTCTACTTTCATAACCAGGCCGCAGTTCAAACACTTGATCTGTCTCATTGTGATCTACCTCTAAATCACTATTTGTGCCAATGCTCCGCCAATGAGGAAAGCTGCAGCGATACAGCTTAAAAAGACAATCAGTCCCTGTTTTAGTCCTCTCTCTTTGAGAATAACTACAACACTGGCTATGCACGGAACAAATAGAGTAAGTGTTGTCATGGCAACAAGGGTCTGCTCTCTTGTCAAAACCATGTCGTAGAAGCCGGCAGCACCAAAGTCCCTCCTAATAATGCCCATGATAAAAGCGGTAGCGGACTCTTTAGGCAGCTTCATCCATGATACTACCAGAGGTGCCATGACGTTCTGAAGGAACTCCAGCGCACCTGTAATATTAAGCACTCCAATGAGCAGAGCTCCAAGTGCAAATATCGGTCCTGCCTCTTTAACAAAGTGTGCTGACTTGCTCCAGGTCTTCTGGAAAACATTTTTTACTACCGGCAGTCTCATTGGAGGAACATCGATCAAGAGGTCGGTTGATTTACCTGGAACTACTTTGTTAAGAAGCGTACCTGTAATCAGGAAAACTGCAACAATGATTGAGATATACAGCAGGAAGTACCAAAAACCAATCTGGGCCAGAAGCCCTGCAATAACCCCAAGCTGAGCTGAGCATGGGATGGTTAAGCTCAGAAGCACGATAGCAATAAGCCTCTCTCTGTCAGAACCCAAAATACGCGTACTGATAGACGCCATGGTCACACAACCAAAACCCAAAACCATGGGTATAACTGCCCGGCCGTTGAGGCCGATCTTGTGGAAACCGCGATCGAGCATAGTTGCAAGTCTTGGGAGATAACCCGAGTCTTCGAGAACTGCCAGGAGAAGGTGGAAAGTAATAACCAAGGGCAAAAGTAGCGCAACAACATAAGTCACAGTCATCGTCAGAATACCAAATTCTCCAACGAGAAGTTCTGCGAGCACTGAGCCTTCCGGAATAAAGGAAGTTATGATGCCGTTTATCCATGGCTCGTAGTTGTCTACCATCCAACCTTCAAGGAAGTCGACTACCTCTCCAGCAACTAACACTCCAAGAAGCTGGTAAGCAAGAAACAGCACCAATACCAGGACGGGAACAGCCACAACCGGCCTCAGCAGAAGATAGCCGATCTTATCGCCAATTCCGGCTTTAGTCGATTTATACTTGATGATTTGCTTACATAACTCGTCTACTTGCTTTCTGCGCTCGAAATAGATCTCCTCGCGTTTGTCCGCGATGCCCTCTATCTCAATATCAGCTTCTAATGCAAGTAGAATCTTGGCATCTGGGAGGTTGTCTTTCTTAAACTGACTAATGAGCTGTCCGATCTTTTTGTCCTTTTTGCCAGGTTTTGCAGACTCCAACTTCTCTGCCAGCTCTTCCATGCCCACTTTCTGCGCTGCAATAATCGGGATCACAGGCACGCCTAAGCGGTGCTCTAGAGCCTTGATATCGATCTCAATTTTTTGGCGTTCAACTTCATCCATCATGTTGACTGCAACTACCATGGGTATTCCCATGTCAGCCAGCTGTAACGTCAGAAACAGATCTCGCTCCAGATGCACGCCATCCACAACGTTGACGATAACATCTGCTTCTAAAATAACATCCCTGGCAACTTTCTCTTCATCGTTAAACGAAGAAACGCCATAGATGCCAGGTGTGTCCATAACAAGATAGTCTTTATAAGTACCTGAAGAGATCTCAACAGTTGTCCCAGGGAAGTTGGAAACGTCTACGTATATGCCGGTGAAATAGTTGAAAACAACCGACTTACCTACATTGGGGTTGCCAACAAGTACTAACTTTTTCTGCTCACGCCCATCTTTCGGGTTTTTTTCCATCTGAGTGCACCTTCCCGACTGTTGTTTCTACTTCAATCTGTTTTGCTAGCTCTTGGCCGATTGCAATCTGCTGGAAATTCTTACTGATAACAACTGGTCCTTTGTTGATCTGACAGACGCAGGTCACTTCCGTACCAGGTGTAAGGCCGAGTCTAATGGCCTGAACTTTAACTAAACCGCTTGGTAGGTTCTGTAATTTGGCTTTCTGTCCTGGCTGTAGTTGATTCAGTGTCATTTATATTCTAGCCTCCCAAATGAGATGCGTTCTCAATAACGTCACTATGATTTTACATTAGTTGAGAATCTCTGTCAATAAGCGAAAAACAGGGATAACCAGACCTTTAGTGAGTTTTCCTGCACCAACCACGCCGCCTGAGCCTTTGACAAGTATTTGACAAAAACCCTACTGCACTTGCAGGTCTTGCAAAGAAAGCCTAACATATAATTAAGTAAATTAATTGTTTTAAGGAGATGGAACAATGGTATCTATAGTTCATAACATAGACATACTCACCAATCTCGTTGATCGCTTTGTACTTCCTGAAGCTTTGAAACAAGATCCCAACCAACTGTCTCCTTCCCAGTTCAAAATCCTCTCCTATTTATACACCCATCTCAATGTACGTCCTAGAGACCTTGCATATGCACTTAATATCACTTCCCCTGCAGCAACTTATGCTCTACAAAAGCTAACTAGCGACGGCTTCGTCGAGATGGAATCGTCTACTACAGATAAACGCGAAAAAACGGCGTCGCTAACAGAAAAGGGCGTTGAAGCTGTGGAGACGATAACCACTGCAAAAGAACGACTCATTCTGGGCATGTTCGAGGCAATGAACCCGGACGACCAAGAAAGCCTTCTCCGCGGCCTTAAGGAGTTTTTGTCCAGTGCAGGAGTTAAGTTTGGACCAAAGCAGCTGTGTTTGAAGTGTGGCTTCAAGCACTCTCCAAAGTGTGTACTCAGCCAGGGACGTGGTCAAACTATGGAAGACTAAGTCAACGTCAAGTGGGTATATGGGTTGTGGTAGCTCATTTATCTTAGTGAGGGGTGTGAACATGAGCGAGTTAATCGATAACAACCGAAAAAAACAGGAACAGATGCTTAAAGAGATCATTCTCGAACTTCATGCCGGTAAAAGCGTGAATGAAGTAAAAGAAAAGTTTAAGCGGTTGATTAAAGCTGTGGGGCCCAATGAAATTGCTTCACTGGAGAATGCCTTGATGCAAGAAGGAATCAGTGAAGAGGAGATCAAGAGTCTGTGCGACGTTCACCTGAGTATCTTCGAGGACAGCCTGATTCTTCCAGAAGAATCGCCAAAAACAGAAGGCCATCCGTTAGAGGTCCTGAAACAAGAGAACCGCAAACTTGAAGAGATTGCCTCGGAGCTACGGACAATTCTGGCTGGGGATCTGAACCAGGAATCTGCTGCAAAATGGCAGGCTCTCCACAGAGAACTGATGAAAGTCGATGACCATTATCAGAAGAAGGAACACCTCCTGTTCCCCTACCTCGAGAAGAAAGGTGTCTACGGACCTCCAAGTGTAATGTGGATGATTCACGACGAGATCAGGGATGAGCTCAAGGGCATTGCCAAAGTACACGAAGAAAGTCCTGGCGATTTGGCTGCCCTAAACAGCGTTAAGGAAGCTGCTCTTGCGGTAATCAAAAAGATCGAAGACATGATCGGCAAAGAAGAAAAAGTACTCTTCCCTCTGGTGACAGAGAAGTTTGACGCAAACGATTGGGAAGAGATCAAACAGAGCATGCCCGAGTTCACAGAAGGTCTTGTGGAAGTTCCACAAGACTACAAGGAGAAAGAACAAGAAGCTGCCTCCATCACCGCAGAAGGCATTGTGGACCTCGGAAGTGGGAAGTTTACAATCAAAGAACTGGCCGCATTCTTGAACTCTCTGCCACTGGACATTACTTTCGTCGACAAAAACAGAGAAGTCCGCTACTTTACCGAAGGCAAAGAGCGCATTTTTGCCCGTCCTAGGACTGTTTTAGGTAGGAAGGTCGAGAAATGCCATCCACCGGAAAGCGTCCATATCGTTGATCGAATCGTTAACGAACTTGAAAGTGGGAAACGCGAGTCAGCGGATTTTTGGATCAACCTGAAGGGCAAAATGATCTACATCAGATACCTGCCTGTACGTACCGCCTACGGGGAGTTCCTCGGAGTACTCGAGATCACCCAAGACATCACTGAGATTCAAAAACTCACCGGCGAAAAACGCTTGCTGGATGAAGAATAAACCTATGCCTAAAAAGACATCCCACTCAGGTCTTCTTTCCCTGAGTGGGATGTCTTCTGTTTAGTAAGGGCTTATACTCCAAAAATGTAGTTAACAGCGATCATAAACACTACACCAAGTATGAACGAAGCTGTTGAAGCTTCTGCGTATCCGTGTCCGTGAGATTCAGGAATCATTTCCCTAAAGACTACGTAAAGCATAGCACCTGCAGCAAACGCAAGTGCAAACGGGATTATCGCCTGGACGTAGGATACCAGGGCCAGTCCCAGCATGGCTGCGATTGGTTCTACAAGCCCCGTGAGCGTGGCTATTCCCAGCATCTTCCAGACAGAAAGCTTGGAATCTAAGAGCGATGCTGCCACTACCAATCCTTCCGGTGCATTTTGAACGCCAATCGCTATGGCCAGGGCGAAACCCATTCCAGGTGCCTCTGATGCAAAACCCACACCCACTGCAAGACCTTCAGGCAGGTTGTGCAGTGCCAGGGCAACAATCATTAGCATCGCCCTTTTTGCAGCCACTTTGTCGCCTGTACCGAAAAGTTTCTCATAGTCGATATTCGGAGTATACCTCTCAAAAAGTCCCAAGATCAGTGCTCCGAATAGTATTCCTGAAACTACGCTGAAAATCGAACCTTCGTTAAGTGCCGGAACGATTAAGTTAAAAGCACTAGCTGCCACCATAACCCCCGCAGCAAAAGCCAGGAGAACGTCTCTCAATCTATGAGAGAACTTTTTGATAAAGACAATTGGTAAAGCTCCTAATCCTGTTGCAAGACCTGCAAGAACACTTGCCCAAAACGCTGCTGCCATACTCCCACCTCCACCTATAGGGGCGCATCTACATTAGAAGCTGTTTAGCGCTTCCATAAGTTCTGCCGTTGTAGGCGCTCCTTGTTGTGCATAAACGATGTTTTTGTCTTCATCTACTATATATACTGTACGAATGATATCTCCTTCTTCTGTTGCTGCTTCGTAGAGTTTTGCTACCTTCTTATCGGTGTCGACGCACAGCGGGAAGTCCAAGTCGTACTTGGCAGAAAACTTCTGGTGGCTTTCCAGAGATCCGTAGTTTACTCCAATAACGTTAACATTCAAGCTAAGGAACTCAGTAAGGTTGTCTCGAGCCGCACAGAGCTGCTTTGTGCAAAGTGGAGTGTCATCCTTAGGATAAAAGACCAGTAAAACCTTTCCATTAATGTTAGCAAGATGAACAATACCCTTAGTGCTATCCAGCACAAAATCGGGGGCCTTGACTCCTACTTTTAACATCATTACACCTTCTTTCTTACATACTGGTAAAGAGGCCAAAGTGCGTCAATCTCAGCTAGAGCCCAATGGTACCAATCATCGAAACTGTCTCCTGGAACGCTTTCAAGCACCTTGCCCGTTTCCAAACCGTAGCTTTTTTTCTCGATAGCTTCTACCACATCTTCACGTTTTACTTCTACGACGTCAGGACCCTTCTGCAGCCAAATCTTTCTTGGCGAACCCATGTCCAAAATGGCGTCTGCCAGAGCTGTTTTCTCCTGAGCATCGGCTTTGGCCATGAGTTTGACAAACGCACCGAAGTAGCCAACACCTACTGCAAAATGGGCATAGTTCTTGTACCCCCTTGCAGATGGGCTGAATGCCACCCAAGTTTCATCAGGAGGATTCACCGATCTTCTGGCGTGCTTGGCAACGTGGAAGTGCAACAGAGTACCCTTCCCTTTAGCAATACCATCTGCAAGACTGCTGCCGAGAAGTTCAAGTTTCGGCGATATCTCAGACCTGATTCTCTCCATCCTCTCTGCAAATGTCGGTATGACGAATATTTCTAACTCCTTTGTTGTGATAAAATCGTTGGAGCTCAATTTCCTGCAGCCTCCTTTTGCTAGTAAAAGACGTCTGTCTTATGATGGTAATACCCCATATTCCCGTCTTTTAACTAGTCTTCCCCATCGCTCGCTAGATGCAAAAAGGAGTCGCTTAAACTGCGTGCAGCGCTTAAGCGGCTCCTCTATTTTGCTATTTTTTAATCAGATCGAGAGTCTCTTTTGCCAGGTCCGAGATCTTGACCTTATTGTAACCTTGAACGCCGGTGTAAAGAGTGTCGTTAATCGGATCGATCCATTTTTCTGGAATCTTTTTGGCTCCAAGAAGTGCGCCTAAGATGGAGCCTGCAGTTGCACCGTTGCAGTCCGTGTCCCATCCACCCATAACTGCTATGGAGATGGTTTTGGAGAAGTCCAAGTTGCCGTAGACAAGGCCTGCAACCACTATCAATGCGTTATTGATGGTGTGTACTGGGTGATAGAAGCCGTATTTTTCGTAGATATACTCGAGGCCCTTTTCAAAATCCGGCTCAGTCTTGGCAAACTCCATAAATTCCCTAATGGCCGCGGCCAAACGGCAGTTTTCTGGAATCTGGTTGAGCCCTGCTTCAATGACGGCCTCAATTGAGTCCTCTACAAATGCTGCTGCTATTGCAGCTGCAACAAACATCTCTCCATAAATACCGTTTTTGGTGTGGGAAATGCAGGCGTCTCTGTAAGCGTACTCAGCAGCTCTCTCTGGATTTCCCGGGTTAACGTAGCCCCAGAAGTCCGCACGAATCTGGGCACCGATCCATTCTCTATATGGATTGCGGTAGAAACCCGACTCTGGAGGAGAGATCAGATTGAGGAAGTTCTTGTAGGCAATTCTCTCTGCTGTATAGGTATGGAATACAGGCAGATGCATCATCCAAGTGTTGGCAACATCTACTGCAGTAAAGTCATGCCCGTGTCTTTTGATGATATCCAAACCGATGACGGTGTAGTTGAGGTCGTCATCTTCCGGCATACCATCGAAATCTCTATACTTATAACCCTTAAGTGAAGGATCCAACTGGTGTTTTTGCATAAACTCGTCGGAGTAATCGAAATCCAAGTAGTCGTTCATCGGATAGCGATTGGCTTCTACAAGGACATTCTTTATTCCGTCTTTGCCCTTAGCCATGCCAAAACCTTCCCAAGGTTTTCCAAGCCAGCAGCCGCTAGATCTTCCCAACCAAGCGCCAAGAATCTTATCCAGCAAAACTTCATCGTTCAGGGCTAGGGCAGGTTTCGCTACATGGTGAGGTCTCTTTGCGCGGATGTCATCGAGAGTGTCCGGTTCGTCAAAGGGAAAGTCCTTCGAGACCGGGCGGTTCTGCAGCTCGTCCACTGCCTTCAGTGCTTCTTCGCCATCTAGATCAGCTGAAATTCCAGAGATGTCTTTCCCTTCTTCTTTGGCCTGAACCAATTCTCTTTCCAGGAGTTCCTTAGGCATAAAATAGTAGATGTGCACTGTTTATCCTCCGTTCATTTGGGTTCTTTTAACGTCTTTCTGCATTTCCCATCTGGTAGCCTTGTAGCCGAGGCTTTGGTAAAGGCTAACCGCAGCGGAGTTGGAGATGGTAACCAACAGTTTTATGCTTTGCGCTCCGCGTTCCGCAAAGTATTCTTCTCCCTTTTCCATAAGCTTCTTGCCAAATCCTTTTCCGCGAAGCTCTGGAATAAGGTAAATCTGTTCAACAGAACCAAAGATACCGTACTCGTTGGTATCGTATATTTTGCACCAAATAAAGCCACCTATTTTTCCAGGGATGTGCTCTAGGACAAAAATGCCATGTTCAAAAGGACGGAGTGCCGCTTCGCTAAGTCTTCTTCTCTGTTCTTTCAGGAAGTACGGATTCATCTGAAACCCTGCGAAGTTGGTGGTAAAAAGGTCTTCTTGCCAACTTAAGATCGGCTCCAAATCCGTCTTAACGTTGAACTCACGTATCCTTGGTTTGAAGACTTCTTCGCTCCTCCCGAAAACGTTTTTAAAGATTTTGTGGAACAGGCTGTCTCTTGTCATTTTCGTCGCTCGTAGAGTGCTTCTAGAGCTTACTCCTTTCCCAGCTAAAGCCAAGGATAATTATGGTCTTTCTGCATGTAATTGGGAAATGGCATTGTAAATAGGAGTGTAGTCCTTTGGCAGAAGCTTTCTTGCTTTATAGAGGCAGAAACAGGCTCTATCCCAATTGCCCTTAGCCAGATAGGCAAGTCCAAGATTGTGATAAGCCTTACCAGAGTCGAGATTAACCTCCAGGGCTTTATTAGCATACTCGATGGCCAGATCGTACTCGTACTTATAAAAACCATAAAAGGCTGATAGATTAATCAAGGTGTCTTCCCTGGTCTCATCGAGACCGTAGGATTCATGCAGCATCTTTTCAGCAAGATCCGGGTCTCCGGCTTCTGCCAGAGCAAGACTGTAGTTGTTCAGAAGCTTGATCAATACATCAGACGGCTCGTTGTGCGAAATCAAAAACACCGCTTGTTTGTAGTGCTCTAGCACTTTGTCAAGGTCGTCGGTACCCTTAAAATAGAGATCTCCAGCGAGCTTATGGAGGAGTGCACTACTTGGATTTACCTCCAGTGCCACTTCCACTTCCTCTAAAGCGATCTCGACTTCGCCAATGCGATCCAAAATCAAACAGGCGTTGTAGCACAGAAGAACGTGCCCAGGGTTTAAATCCAAACCGCTGAGGAAGTAGTTCAGTGCAGACTCCAAGTCATTTAAGAGCATATATATCGAACCTATACCTAGGTACAGTTCGGGATTGCTAGAGTCTTCCTGGAAAAGGCGCATATACCAGTCCAGAGCTTTGCGAAACTCGCATTTGTCAAAAAGAGATTCAGCAAGCTCCAAAGCCAGCTTCCTGTTCTCCTCGTTTTTCAAGAACCAGGGATTTTGGTTGCAGAGTTTGAGCAAAAGGTCGTCGGCTTCGGTGAGCTCTCCGCCTTCCAGCGCAGCAGCTAACTCATCTACTAAGGTTTCTTCGTCGTAGGACTTAACCGTGGTGATTTTGCCCCTATATAGTTGAAAAACCCTGTTCTTGATAGGAGCCGCCTGGTTATCTAGATTAAGCACAATCCAGCTGCCGACCTTACCTTCCAGGGAGTTTATCAGTTTAATCGAATGCACGCCTTTATTCTTAAGAAAACTGCTTAAGTCTCTATTTGGTAGAACTTCTTTGTACATCGACGGATCATACCAGGTGGAGCGAACTTTAATGGTGTTTACTGCTTTCTTTGCAAGAGGCTCTTTTTCGCCGCCTAGAAGCTGACAAAGAAATTCTTCGCATTCTTTATCTGTATTGAACTGGATATAAAGACTTTCCAAGCTTTCTCACCTCTATCCATTATCTAAGTATATGCGGTTTCCCGAAATTAGCAAGTAAATTTTCCCAGCCAAAACAATTTCCTATTTCTGGTTCCCTGTTAAAGTGTTTCCATATTATAATAATCTATGCCTGCAACAAAATAGGACTAAAGTCTCACGAACTTAAGTTTAAATTGAAGGAGTTTCTTCCTTTGTAACTAACTTGTGAATAAAGCGATGAAGTTCGTAAGCGGGCTGGAGCAAAATTCACAAGAAAGGTGGTGAATACCGAAGCTATCCGCGCCCCACTCTTATAGTTTTACCTAAAGACCTTGCAACGGGCTTTAGGTTGAGTTTGAGGTTAGCTGATTCGCGGTGTAACTATGGAATGTTTGCTACTAGATAGTTCCGTTTTCAAATACGCGATGGACAACCTTCCTGCGTCGGTTCTCCTTACCGACAAACAAGGCCACATTGTCTATGTCAACGAAAGAGCTTTGAATATGTACGAATGCAAACATATAAATGAAATGATGCTCGATCTCTTCAGCTTGTTCGCCCTCGAAGAAGAACAAAAATGTTTCGCTGAAGTCTTCCAACATAGTACTGCGTCCCGCAAGGAGCCCGGTCATTTTGTATGTAAGCACAAGACAGTTAAGGGTCGCATAATTGACGTAGACCTGAAGTGGCAACCGTGCGATTTTTCTTCCACAAACCTGATTTTTGTCGTTGAAGACATTACCGAAAAAAGAAAGATGGAAGAAGACCTCAAGAGACTTAATAAACTAGAAAGCACCGTTAAAAAGCTAAAAAAAGCCTCCACTAAACTGAAGAAGTACCAGCAGAAGCTCCTCGCAGAAAACTCTTTTCTTAAAGCCAAGGAAGAAGCTAATGAAGCGCTTTTGAGCGAGCTTGCATCAACCAACGATCACCTCGAGAGGCTAGCATTGGAAGACTCACTAACCGGAGTCTACAACCGGCGGTACTTCACTTATTCTTTGGAGATTGAGCTAATTAGAGCCATGCATCTTAAAGAGCCACTTACTCTCCTCCTGATCGACTTGGACTACTTCAAGAAGATCAACGATACCCACGGTCATACAATTGGGGACGAAGTTTTGAAGATAGTTGCCACATCTATCCAAGATGTTGTTGGTCCCAAGAACATCCTCTGCCGCTACGGTGGCGAGGAGTTCGGAGTAATCTCCCTGGGCACCGATCTTGAGGCGGGCAGGCGGCTGGCTCTGAAAATTGCCGATTACCTGGCAAACAACCCGATTGAGGTGGAACAGCATAAAGTGACTGTTACTGTAAGTATCGGCGTGAGCTCGGTCTCTCCTGCAAAATGGAAGGCCCCAATGGATGCGATTTTAGATTACCTTTTAAAAACAGCAGACAGTGCCCTTTACAAAGCCAAGTCTGCAGGCAGAAACACTGTAGAAGTTTATTACAAGCGCCCAATGGTGTAGAGCTTGGAAGTAGCTAAAAACCACTGGGCGCCTTAACTGTAACAAAAAACACCCTAACGGGTGTTTTTTTTAGCTTAAGACGTTGTAACCTGAATCTCTGATCGCTTGCTTAATCGTCGTTAAGTTCACCAGCTGTTCGTTAAATGTGACCTTTGCAACACTAGACGCCAGATCGATGTCGGCGTCCTCAACGCCATCTAAGGTCCGCAGTTTCGCTAAGAGAGCTGCGACGCATCCCATGCAGTTCATTCCGTCTATTCTGATGTCCGTCTGCACAGTGCTCACTCCTAAGTGCTAGTCCTCTGATTAGCATTACACGAAATGCAGACCTTTATGAAGGTTATTTGTCCAGCTCAAAAGCGCTGTGCAGAGCTTGAACCGCCTTCTCAACGAGCTCACCGGGGATGACTGTGGAAATACTGATATCCGATGTACTGATCATCTCGATATTGATGTTGTTCTGCGCCAAGGTTTCAAACATCGCTGCTGCAACGCCTGGATTTGTAAGCATTCCAGTTCCAACGATAGATACCTTAGCTTGGTTGTCATCTCTTTCCACTGATTCAGCAGAGAGCACCTCAACCATCGAGCGGGCAACTTCCTCAGCTCTGTCCGCATCGTCCTTGCTCACGGTGAAAGAAATATCTGCCAATCCATCTTTTCCAGCGCTCTGTACGATCATATCGACGTTGATATCTGCAGCTGCCAGCTTCGAGAAAATCATCGCAGCTACGCCCGGTTTGTCAGCGATTCGAGCAATTGTCAACTTGGAAATCTTGCTGTTATGCGCTACACCTACTACTATGCGGCCTTGCTCCATGTTTTCCCCTCCTTTAACAACGGTGCCTGGGTTCTCATTAAAACTGGAACGCACATGAAGCGGTACGTTATATTTCTTTGCCAGCTCTACGGCTCTAAGGTGCAGTACTTTTGCTCCTAGGCTGGCCATCTCGAGCATTTCATCGTAGGAGATCTCATCGTGCTTTTTCGCATTCGGTACCAGTCTCGGATCTGCAGTGTACACACCATCTACGTCTGTGTAAATCTCACACATATCTGCGTTTAAGGCAGCGGCTAGCGCTACTGCAGAAGTATCGGAACCTCCGCGGCCAAGAGTCGTGTAGTCGTGTTTTTCGTCGATACCTTGGAATCCGGCAACGATAACGACCTGACCTTTTTCCAGTTCTTCCTTGATCCGTTTTAAAGAAATCTCAGTGATCTTAGCTTTTTGATGAGTTCCGTCAGTCTTGATGCCTACCTGAGCTGCGGTCAGAGAGATCGCTTTCCCACCCAAGTCGGCAATGGCCATTGCCAGAAGCGCGATGGAGATCTGTTCCCCAGTAGCAAGAAGCATGTCTACTTCACGGGGATTAGGGTGTTTCGCAACTCCCCTGGCCAGCGCCAACAGCTCATCGGTCTTTCCAGCCGGGGCAGAGACGACGATGACCATCTGATTTCCCTTCTGCTGAGTGTACAAAACTCTTTCTGCGACATCGCGAACCCTCGTTGCGTCTGCTACAGAGGTTCCTCCATATTTCTGTACAATTAAGGCCATAACAGGTCACCTCCCCCAAGTTTCAAACCTTCAAATGTTAAGCCTTGTAACTTCCTTATGCGAGAATGAGAATCCTTGCAAAGTGCTTTTTATAATTGTATCAAAAACATGGCTCCCTTCAAGCAAAATTATTATTTTTTCAAGCTCGCAGTGTTAGCTGTGGCTTGCTTCTTGTATCCTCGTTCGAAGCCCTCACCTCTTGTTAAATCTTTGACGACCAACTACCACTCGGTGTCTATCTGGTAATTTATACTGCAGATCATTCCGTTTGTAAGCTCCGTTTACTTCAAAGGAAATCAGGAGTTTTTTGTGGAAAGAGTTTGAGGAAACGCCTACTTAAACTATAGGGGGTATATCATGCTAAACAATAGGGGTTTGAAACTACTACTAGTTGTCCTAATCTTAAGTACCAGCTTATGCGCCTCGACCATCTCGGTTGACCAGTACAAAGACAAAGTTCTAGGCGGCTGGCTTGGACAGATGATTGGCAACATCTTCGGTCTGCCTACTGAAGGTCACTTTATTACCGCCATGGGACCTACAAATCTTACCTACTACCAGTCCATTCCGAATTCTGCGTTTGCAGATGACGATACTTTTAACGACTTGGTATGGTTGTTTGCTTTAGAAAAGTATGGTCTTGATCTTACCAGCTTAGACCTTGCAGAAGAGTGGAAGATCCAGCTTCCTGCAGGTTCAATGGCCTGCGCCAACTGGAAAGCTAGGCTTAACATAGAAGAGGGCATCATGCCTCCTCTGTCAGGCCATCCGTCCTACAACGAGTACAACCTCTACATCGACGCCCAAATCGAAGCCGATATCTGGGGTTTGATTTCCCCGGGCATGCCCGATGTGGGAACCGACTATGCCTCGCTGATGGGTGAACTGATGGCATACTCTGACGGAGAGTACGGCGGACGCTTCATCGCTGCTTTGTATAGCTTGGCCTTTATCGAAGATGACATTCCAACCATGATTAATAAAGCTCTGGAGTTCATTCCTAAAGAGAGCCGCTACTACGAGGTAATTCAAGCTGCCATCAAAGCTTGGGAGACTTACCCGGACAGCTACAGACGCGCAAGAAGCGAAGTCTACCGCAACTACTACAAAGCCGGGCAGACCCCTTCAAGCGGCTGGGTCATTGCTGATGTCAATGGGGCTATGGTAGTTCTCGCTCTCCTCTACGGCCAGGGCGATTTCGACCAGACGTTGGCACTTGCGGTGCAGTTCGGTTTGGACAACGACTGCAACGCTGCCACAGCAGGTGGAATCCTCGGTGCGTTCATCGGGGCAGAAAACATCCCAGATCGCTGGAAGAATCCGCTTAACAACCTCTACTACAACAACGTCCTAAGACAGGCTCCATCTTACCTCCTCATCTCTGACATTGCCGACAGGACCGCTAAAATCGGATTGGCAAACGTCGAAAAACGCGGAGGTACTGTTGATCTCGAGAACAACACCATTACTCTGCCGGCCTACAAGGTCGTATCTCCTGAGTACAATGAGCCTTGGTCGGACGACAAAGTAGCCGGAAATATGCTGCGAGGCTGGGAAGATGGCTGGGAAATGGCTAACCTCGGATGGGATATGAGTCCCGGCATCAGACCGGTTTACGAAGGCAGAACCAATGTCTTTTCCAGCCATCCGCTGGATCAAAAATCGCCTTTCTACTTCTACAGAACCGAAACTCTCCCAGCAGATAAAATCACTGTACTCAAAACAGGCGTTACCAGCTTTAACGGCGATGCCCATCCCACTCACTTCGAAGCTGATTGGGAGCTTAGAGTGTACGTGAACGATGAACTGATCTTCTCCAAGATTATCGAAAGAATCGACAAAAAAATAGTTTGGTACGATTTAGAGGTTTCGCTCGCCGAGTATGCAGGACAGACCGTGACAATCAGGGTAGAGAACTATCCTAACAACTGGTCTTTTGAAGCAGGATACTGGGACTACTTGAGGCTTGAGCAAATAGACTAGTACCGAAAAAAATAAGGGAGTGCTGCCAGCTTTTCCAAGCTGTGCTGAAGCACTCCCTTTTTTGCGTGGAATTTCGCTACCAGTCTGGCTTACGACAACCAGGATTGGGTTAGTCTAGGAATCCAAAGGTTTCAACAAACTCCTTGATGGCCATAAAGATCGCTTCAGCATTCTTAGTAGAGAAGTCCCCGGACTTCTGCCACACCTCAATGCTGTAGTTGCTGACAAAGTCTCCTTCTGTAAGGATGGCCGGCATTGTCCACTGGCGGATTACCGCAAAAGACCTGTGTGCAAAGAAGCGGTATTCCGATCCTTGGTGTTCGTTCATGTACTTGATGGACAGCCTGGCTAGCTCGTGGCTGTAGGGGGTGTAGTAGTAGGATTCTGTGCCGCTTGCAGATCTGTTGGATGCAGCGTTGTTGTGAATGCTGACAAACAGATCCGTCTGGTATCTCTCTGCAAAAGCCACCCTGTCGGATAATTCCGGTGCATAGTTATAGTCTTTGTCTCTAGTCAGGTAGACTCTGCACCCTGCATCTTCTAGAAGTTCCTTCAGCTTCAGGGCAATCTCCAGGTTGAGGTCTCTTTCCAAAAGCCCGGTAGGTCCCACAGCGCCGGAATCGGGACCGTGTCCCGGGTCAATAGTGATCCTCTTGCCTTCGAGAAATGGCGTGAACTTGCTTTTGATCCGCAGATTCAGGTTGTTTCCTGCAACGCTCACATCATAACCGTAGATAGTGTTCCCCTTAAGGTCGATTCTGTACTGGAGAATGTCATCTGTAATCTGCATCGGGGTGATCAGCTTCACAAAATCTGCGTCTTTTCTCCATGCCATGTGGTAAAGGCCGCTTGTGGTATTGTAGAAGGTTACAAGCAAAGCCGGCTCGTGAACCAAAGGTGTAATGGTGTAGAATGCAGGCTCCGACATAGTGAAGGTGACGTTGGTCCAGTCGCCTTCTTTTGAAGCCGTAATGTTGCTGATCACAGGTTTTGAAGGTGCTGTGCCTTCCTCAAGGAAGCGGAGGTTGCTCTGGTGGATCCACGCTGCATAGGTCTTTGCTGGAGAAACTCTGTAGTAATCTCCAACTCTGGCCGTAACCTCAACCTTGGCAATGGTCTTGATCATCCCCACTCTGTCGTACTCCGTTGACGGGCCGCTGTAAAGGCTCACAGGATTGTTAGGCGCTAAGATCTGAGCTACCACTGGTCTTGCAGGATCGTATACTGTAACACGGGTGAGCCGGCGTGTCGTTGTGTTTTTCGCTTTGTCGGTAAGCGTTACTTCGATATACATATCCTCGCCGATATCATCGCTCTGGAAGCGGTAGACTCCGCTGTAGTTCCCAGAGGTAACCTCTGTCATGGGAAACGGACCCTTGTCCCCTATAGAGAAGGTCACCTCGCATCTTGCTTCACTTGCAGTTAGAGTAAGGTTCAGGATGTCTCCAGGTGAATACGCCAAGATCCCCGTAGGTTTATACTCCCTGACTTGGGGTTTGGTTGTGTCTTTCTCGATGCGAACACGCTCGGAGATCTCGTTCCCTGCTAAGTCCTGGACATCGAAGTAGAAGTAATTTCTCCCTTCATCAAGGGGCAGCCTTAGAGAGAATTTCCCGTCCTTATCTGCTTGAACTTTGCGTTCGTGTTGGGTAACCGCTACTGTGGCAAAAGGTTCTGTACTACCGCGGACGGTGATGTAATCTTCAGTGGCAATATAGTCAATATCTGGGAACTCAATGTCCAAGAAAGGCGCCACTGTATCCAGATTTACCTGAATTACTTGCATCTCCATATTGGGCAGCTTTTCATCAAAGACAGCAACATAGATGAAGTTCTCGCCTTCTGTCAGGCTGACTTCGGTGCGAAACGAGCCATCTTCAAGAAGCGGATGCACAGCTCCGTTTATAAACAGACGACTTTTCGGTTCGGTTTTCCCCGAAACCGTTACTCTACCCGTGTTCACAAACGCTCCGTCTTTAGGTTCGAAGATTTCCAGTAACGGTGGCACTGTGTCTCTAATAATGCGCCGTTGCAGAATCACCGCTTCGCCTGTTTTGCTGCTTTGAGCTTTGATGCAGATGATGTTCTCCCCTTCCTCCAAGCTTACGACAGCTCGAAAGGTTCCATCTGGGAAGACGTCTGCAGGTTTTTCTCCAACCCAAACCAAGCAGTCCGAATCGGTTTGCCCTTCAACCGTGATTGTGTCTTTGTCTGTTCGAGGAATGTAGTCAGGTTTGAACTCCAGTGCCGGATAGGGCGGGTAGTAGACAACGAGTTTTGGCACTGCGGCTGCAGTCAAAACCGATAGTGACAAAAAGAGCGTTAAGCACAACCAAAATCTCAATCTGACCCGCATATTCCCAACTCCTTCCATCGTTGTAGTTCAAGAAACAGCGATTTTTACCTTTTCTTCACTAAAAAAACGACGGCACGAAAATCTTAGGATTTCCTGCCGCCGTGCTTTGGCTGTGATATTCAACGTATATGAACTTAACATAACTAACTAAAGACCGAAGAAGGCCTTCACTTCATCTATCGTAGGTAGAGATGGCTGAGCTCCTTCTCTTGTCACCGAAACGGCCGAAGCTCTGCTGGCAAGATCAATAGCCTCGTCAAGGGAGAGTCCCCGTGCCAGTGCCGCAGCCAGACTGCCGTTGAAACAGTCTCCGGCAGCAGTAGTGTCTACAGCATCCACCTTGTAGGCAGGAAAGAATCTCTCGCCCTGACCGTCGATGACAAGCCCGCCATTGCTTCCTCTTGTCATGATCACGGTAGCACTTGTAGCTTCCTTCAGCTTTCTACACGCAACAATAGCTTCTTCATCGGTGTCCACAGGAAGACCGGTCAAAGTCTGGAGCTCGGTACTGTTAGGCGTGATGATATCCACCATCTGAAGAACCTCATTGCTGAGTTTTGCAGCAGGCGCTGGGTCCAAAATCACCTTGCAACCTTTTTCCTTAACAAACCTAATTGCCTGCTCCACCGTCTCCAAAGGTATCTCCAGCTGAAACAGAACGTAATCACCGCTGGAAAAAAGGTTTTCTGCTTGAACAACTTCCTCGAAAGACAATGCTCCAGAAGCACCTTTAGCTACGATGATGGAGTTTTCTCCGCTTTTGCTTACAGCGATGAGGGCAATTCCACTTGGCCTACCTGGGTCTACAGAAACGTAATCGGTGTTTACTCCGTTGTTCTTTAAGTTATCCTTCAGCGATTGGGCAAACTGGTCGTTGCCCACTTTCCCTATCATGTAACTACATGCACCTTGCTTTGCAGCGGCCACTGCTTGGTTGGCGCCTTTCCCACCGTAAAAATAATTCAGGTCTCCGCCCATGACAGTTTCGCCCCGTTGAGGAATCTCTTCTACTCTGCTCACAAGGTCCAGATGAATGCTTCCAATAACGATTACTTTATTCACTGCAGCCACATCCCTTTAGCGGTAAGATGTCGTGATTTTAGCTTGGATCTTTGATGCGCTCGATTTTTGCTCCGAGAGAGGCGAGTTTTTCTTCCAAGTGCTCATATCCTCTGTCGATGTGGTAGACACCGTCGAGGATGGTCTTCCCTTCTGCTGCAAGGCCAGCGATAATCAGAGCAGCACCTCCGCGAATGTCTTTAACCTCAACAGGTGCACCGGTTAACCTCTCAACGCCTCTGATGATTGCAGTATCTCCTTCGACTTTGATTTCCGCACCCATTCTGGCCAGCTCATCGACGTAGGCAAACCTATCAAAGATGGTTTCCTTTACAATGCTCACTCCTACAGCTTTGGTCATGTATGCGGCAAACATCGACTGATAGTCTGTGGCAAATCCAGGATATGGAGTTGTTTCGATATCCGTTGCGATCGGTCTTCTGCCAACAGGGGCTTTTACCGTGAGAATTCCGCCATCATCCTTAATCTCTACTCCACTTTCTCTAAGCTTTGAGATCAAAGAACCTAAATGCTCGGGTACAACGTCGTTCAAGACGACTTCGCCACCTGCCATTGAAGTTGCGATCAAGAACGTGCCTGCCTCCAATCTGTCGGCAATGATCTCGTGTCTTGCAGTCTTCATGTAATCTACGCCTTCAATGGTGATGATGTTGGTGCCTGCGCCTCTGATCTTTGCACCCATGGAGTTCAGCTGGAGGGCTAGGTTAACGACCTCTGGTTCCCTAGCTGCGTTTTCCAAAGTTGTAATGCCTTCTGCCCTACTTGCTGCAAGCATCAGATTAACTGTGGCGCCAACGCTAGAACGACCGACATATATGGTAGTGCCTACCAGCTTGTCAGCCTTGGCTTTTACATAACCGTGCTCTACCGTAACCTCTGCCCCTAAAGCCTCAAAACCTTTTAAATGAAAGTTGACAGGCCGGCTGGAAAAGGGATCCCCACCAGGCAGCGGGACCTCGCAGTACCCAATTTTGGCGAGTAACAGACCTGCAACATAGAAAGATCCCCTCAACTTACGAACTAGTTCGTAAGGAGCTACCGGGTTGTTCAGCTTGCTTCCGTCGATAACCACAGAACTACGTCCGGTCCATTCCACGGTAGCGCCGAGGTCTTTTAAAATCTCGATTATGTCGTATATATCTGTGTAATGCGGTACATTATCAACGTGGCAGGGTTCATCTCCAAGAGCTGCACCTACCAGTACCGCAAGTGCGGCGTTTTTTGAACCGTTAATGCTCACTTCCCCGTAGAGGGGATAACCGCCTTGAACGACGATTTTATCCATACGTTTTCCCCCTAAAAATCATGGTTGTATTAATTTCTCCAGATGTGTCCTTATAACTTTAATGACTCCACAAGTTCCAAAGCTTCGACAACTTTAGCTTCAGTGCCCTTGAGGTTGATCACAACGCTACCCTCAAACCCAGGGAAGCCTCCAGCAGCAATCAATGCGGCCTCAAGGCCAAACAGGATTTCAAAAGCTCTTATCTCATCGATAATCAAACCATTTGTGACCGCAAACATACCGACATTCATATTCTTGGTTTCCACGTGAGGTTCGGAAAGCAGTTGTGCTGCTTCTTTGACTGAGGGAACTCGTTTTTCCAGTCCTACGGGAATCATTAACGGTACTTTGTTGACCACTAGTGTTCCTAAAGCCTGTCCGATAGTGCCTCCTGCTTCTCCGCCTACCAATACCCCTGCCAAGCCGGTAGTATCGTAAGCATTAGCACCTTTGATAAACAGACTGTTTTGATCCATCTCCGGCAGCGCTTCTCTCCAGGGAATGTCGAGAACTTCGCCTCTTTTAAGAACTAATGCGGGAATGCGTCCTGCAGATTCGGATACTGTGAGAACATCGGTGATTATGCCTACAGAGTATTTTTCTTTGGCGATTTTATTCCCTGTAAACTCTTCATATATAAAAGCATTGGTTGTGCCTAACGACAAAACAACAATGCCTTTTTCTATGGCTCTTTTAAAATAATCGCTTTCCAGGACCGCTTTTGCAATAAGCCGTTTGCTACATTTAGGAGACAGTACAACCTGAGCGTTAATCATCTGAAAAAAATGCCTCCTTCGACCTAAATTTGCTATTTGCTCCATTTATTATACGGTTTCTATAAAAACTGTGTTCATCCTTCTTCATTCTACTGGTTAGTTGTTGGTACTTGCTTTTGTGGTATAATCTAGTATACACAATTAACCTAGAAGAAATAATGGTTAAGAACTCTTCTTTTCAGTCCAGGTAATACTCAAAGAAAGGTGATTTTAGTGCGTCTCAGTGTTAAGTTAATTGCGCGAACAGCATTACTCCTAGCTCTAACTTTAGTGATCCAACTCGGGGGCTTCCCTCAACCCATAACAGGCCCTGGAGTCAACCTGATGCTGATTCTCTCAGCTGTGTTTGCCGGTCCGGTAGCCGCTGTGATCATCGGCTGCCTTACTCCAGTAATCGCTTTCATTAGGGGAATCATGGGTTTTGCACCCCTTGTGCCATATATCGCTGTGGCAAATGCTGTCTATGTACTAGCTTTTTACTTCACTTCCTATTTCCTACAGAAAGCTTTTGCCAAAAAAGAAAGAGCCCTTTTGAGCATTGGCTTTGATGCCGTAGGGATCCTGCTCGGTGCCATACTGAAATTTGCCGTACTTTCTTCCGCAGTAAGGTTTTTCGTCCAAGCACCGCCAAAAATGGTGCAAGCCATGCAAGTTCCCCAACTCATCACGGCTCTCACCGGTGGAGCTATCGCCCTAGTTGTGGCAAGTGCCCTGAAAAAAACTGGTGCCCTCAAAAAAGCCCAGTAATTTAACTGGCGGGTGGATTTCCACCCGCCTTTTTTTACTTAATGAAGACTTCTTTTTGTGTTCTTGCGGACTCGTATATAGCATCCAGGATTTTCATAATGGTAACGCCGTCTTCTCCTGGGTTCATGGTCTCTTTGCCTTCGAGATAGCAGTCGATGAAGTGCTTGATCTCTGCAGTGTGGAGTGTAACGTTTCTAGTCGGAACCTGGATGTTTACCTGGTTGTAATCCATATCGGTGTAAATCTCTAGTGGATAGAGCTTGGCTCCACCTTTATCGCCGTAAACTTCCTGATACCCATAGCTTTCTTTTACGTTCTGGGCCCAGCTTGCTTCGAGGAATAGAGTCTTGTCGCCTTCAAATCTGATCAAAGCAACGCTGTGGTCTTCCACGTTGAAGTTGGATTCCTCGGCAATAAGGTCTTCGGAGTATACATCGCCTTCGGTTTTGTAATCGCCGAACTTATTCCAGGCAAAACCCATGACACTGATTGGCTTGGGTTTGCCCATGAGCCACCATGATCTGTCAAGGGCATGAACGCCGATGTCGATCAGTGCACCGCCTCCAGAACGAGCTTTATCGGCAAACCAACCCTTAGGATTGCCGCGACGACGGAGGTATCCAGTTTTGACATAGTAGATCTCGCCAAGGCGGCCGTCTTCGATGAACTTCTTGAGCTTCATAGCATCATCGGAAAAGCGGCTGCAGAATCCCACCATCAGGAGGGAGCCGGTTTCTTTGGCAACTGTGACCATTTCTTCTGCTTCCTGAGCGTCCATGGCCATAGGCTTCTCAACAAGTACGGCCTTGCCTGCTCTTAGACCGGCAATAGTTGCATCTTTGTGAGAATCGTTCCATGTGGTTACAGAAATAACGTCACAGTCCGATTTCTCCATCATTTCGTTGAAGTCTAAGTAAGCTTCGGACACGCCTAGCTCTTCTTTTGTAGCCATTAATCTTTGCTCGTTAATATCGCAGATAGCAGTGATTTCCACGCGTGGATCTGCCTGGTATGCGGGAATGTGGCCCCAATGAGCTACGGAACCAACTCCTACTAGACCAACTTTAACCTTACTCAACAAAAATCACCTCGATGAATTTCACAAGATATGCATTACTTCTATAATAGAAATAAAAACCCTTGCGGGCAATAGTCTTTTTCAAGCCCTATAGCTGGTAACAAAATCTAACTCCCGAAGAACCACTAAGGCCTCTTGATTCCTTCAGCTATTCGCATGCTTCTTATAAGCGTTACGATGTTGTACAACCACTTTTGAAGGAAGCAAAAATTGCTTTTAGAGGTAAGGACCGCTTGTGGACCCTTTTGAATGCTAACTACAGCTTGACCAATCCTACCTTTATGGCTATAATCTTATTTGAAAATACTGGAAGACGCAGACAACCATAGGTCTGCTTCGCACAAGAAACATAAGTACGATTTCTTTGGCTACGGTTAAATGTAGCTGATTCTTTTTTAGCGGAGCAAGCTACTATGTGCATCTCCAGTAATGATAACAGCAAATACCGGCTATTTCCAAAAGAAGTTGCAGAAGAAACCAAACTGATTCCTGATCAGTAATCTAGGATCGACGCATCTTCTTTTTTATGGTCTACACTGAATCAACTAAGACGTCTCTTGAAAAACCTGCATAAGTCAGGTGTTTCCTACTTATGGTTTGCACAAGTTCTTAAGAGGTGAAATCAAACCTTTGTCAAATAACTACAAAGAACCACCTTATGGTGCTTAGAGGCACCGACCAAATAGACAACATCAACTCCTTTTCCCCCAAAGTCGTCCGATTCCCGGACGACTTTTCTTGGTTTTTGAGAGGATTTTTCAGGTCGATCGCCAAAGCATCAGTGTATATTTTGATTCATTGGAGGTAGCAGATTTGAGAATAATGAGTTATAACATCCAAGTCGGCTGGGGCAAAGGTCTTGAAGCTGTCTGCGATCTTATAAAAAAATACGATCCTGACGTAGTAGCAATACAAGAGGTCGATAGAGACCGTAAGCGCACCGGTTTCGTTGACCAATTTCAAACCCTTAAGGATCTTCTGGGCATGCACGGCGGCTACGCATGTTCTTACAGCGGTCCAGCATCTGAAGGAGAAAATGCCCAGTACGGTCACGCAATCTTTGCCAAGTATCCTGTTGCCGTTGAAAAAGTACACGTTCTGGCAAACAGAGACTATAACCTTCCAGGCGAAGAAGCTTGGGTCACCGAACCTCGCGCTTGCTTGCAGTCGGTCATAAACGGCATCAGGTTCTTTTCGCTGCATTTTTCAACGGTCGACGATATCCAAGCAATGCAAGCAGCTCAGCTGGCAGAAATCATCAAAGCAAACAGCGACCTGCCGGTTATTTCTCTTGGCGACTTCAATAACGACTACTATTCAGAGGCACTAAAGCCCCTCACTTTCCTCAAGAACGGTCTGGAGGAAATCGAGCCTGCTCTCAGCTATCCAAATGGTAGTAGAGCTGTAAGCGCTATCGATCACATCCTCCTCAGTGATCATTTCGAGGTTTTAGGCGCTCAAGTAGTTGTAGAGAACGAAGGCATCTCCGACCACAACCCGGTTATTTGCGATATTAGACTCAAAGGATAGGGGATGTGAACGTGATAGATCTGAGAAGCGACACCGTAACCAAACCAACTGCGAAGATGCGTGAAGTGATCTTCAATGCAGAAGTTGGTGACGACATCTATGGCGAAGATCCGTCTATCAATGAACTCGAAGCCTACAGCGCAGAACTCTTTGGTAAAGAAGCTGCCCTGTTTGTCACCAGTGGAACTCAAGGCAATACTCTGGCAATTCTCTCTCAAACGCAGCCGGGGAACGAAGTAATCGTGGAAAGCAATGCCCACATTTTTTGGTACGAAGGCGGCGCTGCCTGCGCAATTGGCGGGGTGCAGTTGCATCCTGTACCAGGCACGCGCGGCGTTATGACTGGAGCGGACGTTGAAGCTAGAATCCGGCCTAAGGGCAACGTTCATTTCCCACAGACGGCCCTCGTCTGCCTTGAAAACACCCACAATAGAGCTGGCGGTACCTACTGGTCTTTGGACCAGGTAAAAGAGGTTAAGGATGTTGCAGACAAGCATGGTCTGAAAGTGCATATGGATGGTGCCAGGATCTTCAACGCCTCGGTAGCAACTGGGACACCCGTCAAAGAGTACGCAAAATATGTGGACACGGTGCAGTTTTGCCTCTCCAAAGGCCTCGGTGCCCCTGTTGGTTCGGTTCTCGTTGGCCCAAAAGAAACCATACAAAAAGCTCGCTTTTGGAGAAAGAGGCTTGGCGGAGCCATGCGTCAGGCAGGTATCATAGCTTCTGCAGGTTTGTATGCGCTTCAGCACCACATTGATAGGTTGGAAGATGACCACAAACTAGCGAAGAAGCTGGCCTTGGGGCTGAAAAACTTAGGGCTCGACGTGGATCCAGACAGCGTTAAGACCAACATGGTGATGCTTCGTTTCGCAGACTGCGATCGTCTCTTGGCAAAGCTTAAGGAAAAAGGTATTCTTGCAGGGCTTTCGGTTCCCGGAGTCATCCGCTTTGTCACCCATTTTGACATAACTGAGGAAGATATCGATACTACCATCAAGACCATCGCCGAACTGATATAGAGAAGGTGCCTTCACGGGCACCTTTTTTTGCTTCACAGCTACCTGACAGCCTTTACCGGAAGGCCTTGCATGATCTGAGGTGCCTTGACCAAAGGTGGCCAAAAACCTTCTCTAACGTTAAAGACAGGTCTTTCAACCATCCTCTCTAAGTCCTGCCAGGTAGATATCACTGCGACTTTAGCCTCCGGAACAGTTCTCGGGCTGTAAGGGACAATTACCGTCTTTTCCAAACCATTTTGCCCTATGTCCAGAAAGATTGGGGCATCTCTTTTTTCCTTCCGGAGATGCCCGGTAAAGAGCTCTGGGTAAGTAGCTACAACCAATTCTCTTAACGCCTTTAAGAATGGGGCAATCTCCCCATAGGTATACTCAGGCTCGATGGGAATCATCACGTGAATACCCTTTTTCCCTGTAAACTTCGGATAACTTCTCAGTCCCAGTTGCTCTAGAAGTTCTTTAACAAGAAGAGCTCCTTGCTTAACCAACAAGAACTCAGTTCCTTCCCTGGGATCCAAGTCGATAGCTATCTCTACCGGCCTCTCCACCTCTTGTACGGTGCTCAACATCGAGTGGATCTCTATGGTTGCCTGGTTCCCAAGATAGACAAAGTCTTCTACAGACTTTAACACCAGATAGCGGGTGGATCTTTTCCCTCGTACATACTCCCAAGACCTGAGCTGGTTAGGGGCATGCTCCGGCAGATTCTTTTGGAAAAAAGTCTCTCCTCCGACGCCATCAGGTGCTCTCACCAGCGAAAGGGGCCGGTCTTTCACGTACTCCAGCATCGCTGGTGCGACGTAAAGGAAGTAGGTGACTAGATCCTTCTTGGTGATCCCCGGCCAGAGTTCCTTATCGAGGTTTGTGAGGTTGTACAAGCTGCTCATAAGTACACTCCCAAGGCGATTTATCTTCTCGCGTGCGAACAAACCGGGCGTGGCGAAAAGCCTTCCCGGTGTACTCTCGGTACCTCACTGTTACCACTTGAGGTCCTTTTTGTTCCAAGTCGGCATATCGGCTCAAAGGGACATGCCCAACCGGTTCGAGGTGCCCACCTCTGAAGAGCCCTAAAAGGGCGGTTCCTCGCTCTTTTATTACCTCCAGCACAACAGCATCTATCTCTTTATAGGCAACGATCTTCAACCAGTCGCTAGAGCGTTCTCCAGGCCGATATACAGAGCCTTTGCGTTTTGCAACGATCCCCTCCCAGCCGGCGTCCTTTAGCGCTGCAAAGAGCTTTATCCCATCAGAGTAGTCCGGTGAAAAACCGATTAGGTGCTGTCCTTGAATCAGCTCTTTCAAGATCTCTTTGCGTGACTCAAGGGGCAGTTTTGTTACATCCCTGCCGCCTACCGAGAGGAGGTCAAAGGCCATGAGCACTGCTGTCTGTGGGTTTTTCCTTAGAGAGGCAAAATCAGGCCTACCGCTTGCAAAACTCACCAGTTCTCCGTCTATAACCGCTTCATCGATACTGGTTTTCGTTAGATGGCGGAAAGTCTCAGTGAGACTCTTTCCCCTCCGACTTCTGATCTCACCAAGTTTTGTATAGTAAAGGGCTCTGTACCCATCCCATTTCGGTTCAAAGATGTACTCAGGCGAATCAAAGGCCGCTTCTGCTTCAGTGGCGAGCATTGGTAGGTACATTTTGCTCCACCTTTTCCAGGCTCTTTTGCAGAGCTTCTAGAATGCTTGCAACCTGCGGCTCCGGCGCTTTCTGGGCAACATGAACCTCCTGCCCTGAGAGCTTCCTTTGCACTAGTTCACCTATGGCCTCGCGATATGTGTCTGGATATTCCTCGGGATTGAAGGGCTTGGTGAGTTTGTTGATTAGAAGTTCTGCAAGTTCCAGTTCGGCTGCAGTTACTTGGTATATAGGAAGAGTCCCCAACATTTCAGGTGAACGCACTTCCGACGCATAGTGAATGGTGTTTAGCATCATAACACCGCTGGAAAAACCCACAAGACACAGTTTAGGTTTGGTTCGCAGCACGATTCTGCAAAAGGCGTCTTTGTTCTGAGCCTTTAGAGCTTGTCCCAAAAGGGAAAAAGCTTTTTCACCACCTGGTGCAGGGTGGAGGTAGTAAGTGTCGTCGAAGTAGGGAAGAGGCACTTCTCCTTTCTGAATAAAGGCCAGGATTTCGATGGTTTTCGACCTAGGAGAAGCTGCCTTTTCCAGTTCTTCCTCGGTTAGCAGAACGTAGCGGCCTTTTTCGTATTCATATCCCTTGACGATGTTTTCGTTCTTTACATCCTGGCCACAGACCGGGCAGTGCTTCTGATACTTAATGGGACTGTGGCAAGCATCGTGAAGAAGCGTCAGATGGAAATCGTTGCTTTCTGTAGCTTTAAACATCTTCACCGGTATGTTAATCAGGCCAAAAGACAAGAGACCCTGCCATAGCGCTCGCATAAAAACACCCCTTCTCTTTTGAGGATGCATCTTCAGGGGGAGCTTTATGCCGCACGTTTTTTCACCAAGCATCCAGAAAATCAACTTAACTGGGAAACCTTCTTTTACTCTCTTGTACCTAAGTAGCAATAAGGCCGCTTGCGATAAGCAAGCGGCCTTGATCTGTAAGTCCCTTAAAACTTGTAATTGAAGAACCTTTCTGTGTTGGCAAATGTGGCCATCGCCACTTCTTCAATTGTCAAACCTTTGATCTCTGCGATTTTCTCAGCAACGTGAAAGACTAACTTCGGTTCGTTTCTTTTTCCGCGAAATGGTACAGGAGTAAGATATGGAGCATCTGTTTCTAACAGGAGCCTATCCAAAGGTACTTCTCTGACGACTTCCACAGGTTTTTTTGCATTCTTAAAGGTTACAGCACCACCAAGAGAGATCGAATAGCCAAGCTTCACTATCTCTCTTAGCACTTCTACGCTGTAGGAATAGCAGTGGAAGATACCGTTGTGATAGTCTACCTCTTTCAGGGTGTCGATGGTGTCAAGCGCTGCTTCTCTGCTGTGGATAGCAAAAGGCTTGTCTAATTCTTTTGCCAGCTCTAGCTGCTCCCGAAATACCCGCATCTGCTCCTCTCGAGGGGAGTGGTCGTAATAGTAGTCGAGGCCGATTTCGCCAATTCCCAAGATCTTAGCTTCTTGAACAAGCTCTCGTAGAACCTCCAGATAGCCTTCAGGTGCGTCTTTAGCTTCATGGGGGTGTACGCCTACGATGCCGTACACCCCTGGGTATTTCTTTGTAAGCTCCACGATTTTCTTGGAAGTATCGAGGTCTGAACCAGCAAGAATGATCACGTCTACGTTATTTGCAACTGCGTCTTCATAGACCTGATCGCGATCTGTATCGAAAACCTCATCTTCCAGGTGACAGTGACTGTCTATGAGGCGAAAATCGCTACTCATCCTATAACAGAACCTGCCTTCACCGTTTTTTCGGGATTCAACACCGCGAGTTTCCCTCCGTCATCTGCTGCAAGAATCATAGCTTCTGAGAGCAGTCCGAAGATCTTTCTGGGCTTCAGGTTGGTTACTACTGCAATCTGCTTACCCAAAAGCCCTTCAGGAGCATATGCTTTGCCGATACCCGCCACAATCTGGCGTTTTTCGGAGCCAAGATCCACTTCAAGGCGCAGGAGCTTATCGGAGCCTTCTACTCTTTCTGCAACCAGTACTGTTGCAACTTTCAAGTGCACTTTCAAGAAGTCGTCAAATGAAATCTCTTCTTCCTGCGGCTTTTCAGGTTCCTGAGGTTTTTCTTCTTTCTTCTCAGCTTTTGGCGCTGTTTCTTCTTCTTTTTCGATCTCGATTCTCGGGAAGATCGGATCTGCCTTGAGAATCTTTTTCTCTGGCTCCCAGCCGTTCCAAACGTATGCGTCTTCCCATTTGCATTCAGTGGGAAGGTCTAGCTGTGCTCTGATCTTTCCGGCGGTGTCCGGAAGAATCGGTGTTAGGGCAACAGAGACGATTCTGAGCACCTCCCCCACCGTATACAGCACTCTAGCAAGCCTTGGGTAGTCTTGGTTTTTCGCCAGCGTCCAAGGCGCTGTAGAGTCGAGATACTTGTTGGTTCTGCGAATGAGGCTCCAGAGCGACTCTAATGCCACGTGGGGCTCTAGAGCATCCATTTTTTCTTCGAACTTTGAAATGGCGTCTTTGGCAAACTGAGCTAGTTCCTTTTCTGCATCTTCTTCTGCTCCTAGAGCAGGCACAGCTTCCGGGAAGTATTTGGCGTACATAGAGCTGGTCCTGTGAAGGAGGTTGCCAAGGTCGTTGGCAAGATCTGAATTGATTCTTCTGATCAGCGCGTCTCTAGAGAAGTTGCCGTCCTGACCAAAAGTGATCTCCCGAAGCAGGAAGAAGCGTATGGCATCTGCCCCAAACTCGTCGATGAGAAGATTGGGATCGACCACATTGCCCTTGGATTTTGACATTTTCTCGCCTTCAATAACCAGCCACCCGTGTCCGAAGACTGTCTCAGGCAAAGGAATGTCCAGAGCAAGCAATATTGCGGGCCAAATAATCGTATGGAACCTCATTATCTCCTTGCCCACAAGATGCAGATCTGCCGGCCAGTATTTTTGGTACTTGGATTCGTCTTCAGAAAGATAGCCCAGAGCAGAGAGATAGTTAATCACAGCATCGAACCACACGTAAATTGAGTGATCCGGATCGAAGGGAACAGGAATACCCCAACTTACAGCAGTTCTGGAAACACATAGGTCTTCCAGACCGCTTTTTATGAAAGCTTCCATCTCGCGCAATCTGGACTCGGGCTGGATAAAGCCGGGATGGGCTTTGTAGTAGTCCAAAAGCGGCTGTCCGTATTTTGAAAGGCGGAAGAAGTAGCTCTCTTCTTCTACCTCTTCAACTGGTCTTCCGCAATCAGGGCACTTGCCGTCTTCAACTTGCCTTTCCAGCCAAAAAGTCTCACACGGAGTGCAGTATAACCCCTTGTAGCTACTCTTGTAGATTTCGCCTTTTTCGTAAAGAATTTGGAAGATCTTTTGCACGAGCTTCTCGTGGCGCTCGTCTGTTGTCCGCAGAAAATCGTCATAGGTAATGTTCAGCCGCTGCCAAAGGGCCTGGAAGCTTCTGACTATACCATCAACGTACTCTTTGGGAGTCATGCCTCTGCTTTCAGCAATACGCTGAATCTTGAGACCGTGTTCGTCAGAGCCAGTGAGGAAAAACACATCTTTGCCTCTCAAGCGGTTAAATCTTGCAAATGCGTCAGCTATGGTTGTTGTGTACGCATGGCCGATGTGCAACCTGTCGCTGGGGTAATATATTGGGGTTGTAATGTAATAAGTGTTCTTAGTAGACTTTCCCATAGTTTCTACCTCCTTCAGTTTGATTACCGATAAATTTGGTAAAAAATAAAGCTCGCCCCGAAGGGACGAGCATAGAACCCGCGTTACCACCCTAATTCTTACCAGAACACTTCTCTGGTAAGCTCTCCTTTTCAGGTACCATCATACCCTAGCGCTGTAACGGGCACACCCGAAGCAACCTACTCCACTTTCAATTGCTCAGCTCCGAAGCCATGTTCAGCAGTTAAGTCTTTGCTGGCTTTCACCTAACCCAGCTCTCTAAGAAAAACCACCCTGCTTACTCTTCTTCTTCACTGCTTTTTTAGTCTTTTCTGTCTTTACAAGAAGATACCACTTGATGAGAGATTCGTCAAGTAGCTGGTTAAAACCCACTACTCGGTCAGCTTCAATCCTATTTCATACACGGCGTTTTTCGGAACTCCTAGCTCTTTGGCAAGTCTTTTTGCAGCTTTGGACAAAGTCTCTCCGCTGTCTAGTGCCTCTTGTATTAGTTTGGCTAAATCTTCTTCGCTGTAGTCCCCAGAACTCTTCCCTGAGATAATCAGAGTGATTTCCCCCTTAACCTCTTTGGAGGTGAAGTAGGTATGACACTCCTCGGCAGTGCCGCGGTAAAACTCCTCAAAAACTTTGGTAAGTTCTCTAGTTACCACGAGCTGTCTTTTAGGATCAATGTCCTTGATGATCTCCAAAAGCTCCGCGAGCCTGTTTGGCGACTCGTAGACTACCTGCAATTCTTCCCTGTCCATAATAGTCTTTACTTTGTTCTTTAGACCTTTCTTTCCTAAAAAACCGCGAAAGGTGAACTCTCGCGTATCGAGCCCTGAAGCAGAAAGTGCTGCCGTGAGCGCAGATGGCCCCGGAACAGGTCTAACGTTAAAGCCCTCATCAACCAGTTCGGCAACGAGCTTTGGGCCCGGATCGGAGATGCAGGGCGTCCCGGCATCGCTGACCAAAGCTAGGGCTTCAGTCTGGAGGATCTCTTTAATCTCGGCGAATCTACTTTCAGGAGAATGGCTGTGGAAGCTCATTAAGGGAGTATTGATATCATAGTACCTGCACAGCGTCGCTGTCCGCCTTGTGTCTTCACACAAAATCGCGTGAACATTGCCTAAGACGTAAAGTGCTCTTAGGGTTATGTCACCCAGGTTCCCTAGTGGTGTTGCCACCACGTACAAGGTTCGGGATTCAAGGGATTCGTTGATCTCGGGGTACTTCAAAGCAACCACCTAACCTTACCTAGAGCACTTGCTTACTTAAAACAGTTTTTGCCGTTTGGACACGACTTATGATCGCAACCGCCTTTGGCCTTAAAATTGCGACCTTTAGGCTTGGGATTGTCTAGTTCTTCGTCATCGAGAATCAGTTCTTCATCGTCATCATCGATGTCCAGCATGTGGTAGACCGGAGCGTTACCTCCAAGCTCACCTTGTTCATAGACTTCATACTCATACCTGAGGCAACACATAAGCCTGCCGCAGACGCCTGAGATCTTGCTGGGATTTAGTGACAGATTCTGCTTCTTGGCCATCTTAATGGAGACCGGTGCAAACTCCCCAAGGAACGTTGCACAACACAAGCTCCTTCCGCATGGCCCCAGACCACCGATCATCTTCGCTTCATCACGAACGCCGATCTGTCTCAGTTCAATTCTAGTTCTAAACACCGAAGCCAAGTCTTTGACCAGTTCTCTAAAGTCGACTCTTCCCGGTGCGGTGTAGTAGAAAATGACCTTCTTCCTGTCGAAGGTGTACTCCACATCGATGAGCTTCATCGGCAATCCGTGTTTTTCGATTTTCTCCAAGCATACTTGAAACGCTTCTTTTTCCTTATTGCGGTTTTCCTGCAGGATAATCTTGTCCTCTTCGGTAGCTTTACGAAGCACTTCTTTAAGAGGCTGAACGGTTTCGCTTTCATCAACTTCTTTGATGCCAATGACAACGTCACCGTATTCCACACCTCTTACGGTCTCCACAATCACCGATTCATTCTCAGATATTTCAAGATCTCCTGGGGAGAAGTAGTAAACTTTACCAGCTTCTCTGAACCTTACTCCAACAACTTTAACCATGTATCTAAACCTCGCTTACATGCGGCAAATTCTGATAAACAGTCCCTCAATCGCCAGCTGCGGGTTACCGTAACCGTTGAGATAAAGTTTTAGTTCTTCAATGTGATCTAAGACAGCAGCGATTTGGGTTATCGAGTACTGTTTCCCGAAAAGCAGGCCGAATTCCTGCTTAAGGCTTTTTTCCCTAAGAATATCGGATAAAAGCTCCAAAAACCTTACCGCTTGCCGCCGCTCGCTACCAACAGTGTTTGCCACCTCAATCATTTCGTGTGGCTTAAGTTTGGTTAGTTCTTCCACCACTCTGGTTGCAGCTTCTACAAGGGCCTTGGTCTCTTCGGACTCGTAGAGTTCGAGGGCTTTGCCCAAAGATCCGCCGCAGTACTGCGCAAGCCTGTCGGCTTGATCTGCAGAGAGGCTCTTGTGATCCACAAGATAACGGGCAATCTCCCTCGGCTCCAAATGCCCGAAGCGGATCATTTGTACTCGTGAAATAATCGTGGGAAGCACGGCATATTGGTTTTGAGCCGTAAGGATTATCACCGAATCCTCTGGAGGTTCTTCTAGAGTCTTTAGCAGGCTATTGGCAGCTTCCTCTCGGAGTTTCTCTGCATCCTGGATGATCCCAACTTTGAATCTGCCTTCAAAACTACTCATCGCGATAAAGTTCTGAAGCTCGCGAATCTCGCCGATTTTGATGGAAGGTCCGTCGGGAGCAACCATCTTTACGTCGGGGAAGATTCCCTCCTTGATTCTCCTACAACTGCTGCAAACGCCGCAACCATTTCTTTCTTCGCAGTTTAAAACCATTGCCAGTTCCACTGCCATGGTGGTTTTACCTACACCTTTTGGTCCATGAAAAAGGTACGCGTGGCTGATGCCATCGTTTTCCACAGCAGCAGTAAGGATTCTTTTGCTGCTTTCTTGTCCAACAACTCTTTCAAACACAGAGACTACCCTCTTTGCCTAGTACTGATCTTTCCTTACAGAAATGAGGCTGCTCTGCAGCCTCGTTTTAACCCATTAGGTCGACTAAAAGACCGCGAATCTCGCTTACACGCGCCACAATTTCAATTTGAGCTTCGTGCCTTTTCAAAATGGCTTGTGCAAGTTGTTCTAAAGAATCATCCACTTTTCTGATGATCTTGTAAGACCGCGGTGACCCGTATATGTCGATGCCTGACTGATCTAAAACCTCAATCGATCCTTTGATGGCATAGGAGATGAACTGCCTGATGGCTTCCCTGTACCTTTTCAGGGTCTTCAGCGATAAGTCTTCTGCAAGAGCCGCACCAAGGCTATCGATCTCCTGCAGCAGTTTTTCCAGTTCTTGCTGGGTATTTTTACCGGAATCCCTCTTTAACAGGTCCAAGAAGTCGGTGTTGGAAACTTTGAGCTTGGTGCTTTCCTTCAGCTCAACATCGGTGCGGATCATGCCGCTTTTGGGTCCAATTTTTACGCCCAATGCTACCTCACACCTTTTCGAAGTGGTGGACGTCGAGAACGAACACCGTAGCTCCGCCTACCTTTACCGAGACAGGCTGAGGAATAAAATCAGGAACAGAACGGCTGAAGTCACTTACCACAGGTGTGATCAGCTGCTCTTTGGACGAACAGGTCCTTCTAATAATATCCAGAACGGTGTCTACCAAGTTTTCGTTTACACCAATCAGGAGCGTCGTATTGCCCTGCTTAAGAAAGCCGCCTGTACTTGCAAGCTTTGTAGCCCTGATTTTTTCTTCTGACAGTTTATCGAGAAGCAGAGGAGCATCCTGATCTTGTACCACTGCAACAACAAGCTTCATTATCCCAACCTCCTTTGGTCTTGACATCGTAAAAACCAAACCTTCTTCAAACGTTTAAGGCGCGGGTAACTGCTTTCATCACCTTTCCGTGGAGGATATCGATCGGTTCTCTTCCATCTAGTACAATAATGCGGCTGTCGTTTTTTGCCAGTTCGAGGAATCCCTGTCTCACCTTGCGGTAGAAGACCAGATCCCTTTTTTCAATTCGATCTTCTCTATTGTTTATTTCGTTATTCGAGCTTATCTCCCTGCCTGAGGAGTTTTCGCGTGCTTTCGACCTGCTTCTTGCTTCTTCCAGATCGATATCGAAAAGGAAGACCAGATCGGGAAACGTTCCGCCCATGGCGAAATAATTGATATTCCAAATGGCATCGATGTCGATGCCGAGGCCGTATCCCTGATAAGCTAGGGAAGAATGCACAAATCTGTCGCAGACTACGACCTTGCCGGCTTCCAGGCTAGGTCGAATGACTCTTGCAACGTGCTGGGCTCTGGAAGCGGCATAAAGCAGGACTTCTGTTGAGTGTGCTATCTCATCTTTAGAATAGAGGAGGATCTCCCTAATTTTTTCAGCTACAGGTTCTCCCCCTGGTTCTCTGGTTTTTACCGCAGGAATGTTCATTTCCTGCAAGGCCCTGAAACAGAGATCAGCCTGCGTACTCTTGCCACAACCGTCAATGCCTTCAAAACTTAAAAATAACCCAGCCACTTTATTGTATTCACATCCTCTTCTAAACTTTAAGCATCAGTATTCCTGCCTAGCGCTTTCCTGCCGCTTTCCACCATTTTGTCTATTATCTGCCTGTCACCATTAGGAGGGGCGATCTCCGCAAGAGCGTTCATAATCTGGATGGCGGTGTTGGATCTAATGACCTTAACAGGCAATCCTTTGAACTCTGCCTCTTTAATGTCCGCAGGCAGTCTGGTGTACTGTCCCTTAAGGGTTAATACTATATCGGCATCTTTGATGCTTCGCACCACATTCATCGGAGCTTTCAGCTCCGAGATGGCAACCTGGAGTTTATTCCGGCTGATGCCGTAAGGATAGATATTTCTAAACTCCCTGTGGCGCTTCTTGGTTTTCTCGAACTCCTGCTCTTTTACGATACCATCAGGTGTTCTTCTGCGAATCTCTTGGGGATACGTGCTCCCCATCAGTAGTTTATCGATTGCTTGGCCAACGTCTTCGATAACGATCAGTTCTTCTCTACTGACAATCTCGATTACAATCTCAAAGGTTGGCTCTTGTTTTCTTTCTTGAATAGACTTCTGGGTCCCTCTTCTACGGGCTTCTTCGTCGCTGAGAGTGACCGTTTGGACTCCTCCGACTAGATCAACCAACGCCGGATTGGAAACCAGGTTTTTCAGCGACAACCCGTGGGCAGTGCCGATGAGCATCACGCCTCTTTCTGCGATGGTCCTTGCTGCTTCTGCTTCGTAGGCGTTTCCGATCTCATCGATGACCACAACTTCCGGCATGTGGTTCTCCACTGCTTCGATCATAACCTGGTACTGCAGATCGTGCCTAGGTACCTGCAGACGCCTAGCTCTGCCGATTCCCGGATGGGGGATGTCGCCGTCTCCACCGATTTCGTTGGAGGTGTCTACTATAACTACACGCTTTCTTTCCGCCAGCTCTCTAGCTATCTCTCGGAGCATGGTCGTCTTACCCACACCGGGTTTTCCCAAAAGCAGTATGGATTGACCTTTTTTTATTATATCGGAAATAATATCGATTGTCCCCATAACTGCGCGACCGACTCGGCAGGTAAGACCGATAATCTCTCCTCTGCGGTTTCTCAGACTGGATATTCTATGCAGGGTCCTTTCGATCCCTGCCCTGTTGTCGGAACCAAACTCGCCAACTTTAGATATGACCTCAGAAAGCTCCTGTCTGGTTACAACAGCATTCCCCAGGTAGACAAACCGGTCGGGAAAGCGTGCCTCAGGGAGCCTTCCAAGATCCAGCACTACCTCAAGGAGCTCGTCGAGTTCGGGATCCTTTTCCAGAACTTCACTGATTCTTTTTGGCAGTACGCCGAGAAACACATCCAAGTCATTTGTGACCTTTTGCGTCATTTTACTTCGCTACCACCCTTATAAATTCTGCTTTCTCGTCTTCAAAACCGCGGAGTTGCATTCCGAGCTCTTTGTAGTATTGTATCAATTCGATGACTTCTTTAGTAATCTCCTCCCCGGGCATCAAAAGCGGTATGCCAGGAGGATAGGGCGTGATCATCTCCACAGACACCAGACCTGCTGAATCTCGTAAGGACACTTTTCTACTTTCTGCAAAATAAGCCTCTTTTGGGGTCAGGTGTGCGTTCAACCTCGGATAGAAAAACACCTGCTCTGTGTTCCCCTCTACAGGTTTTCTGCCTTTGAAAATGTGTTGTAGAGCATCAAACAAGAAACCTAGATCTTTCTGGGTATGAGCCGGAGTGAGAAGAAAAAGCACAAAACCCGGCTCGGCAAGTTCCGGCACTATTCCCCTCAATCTCAGTTCATCTCTAAGGGCAAATCCGTTTAGGCCAGCTTTTCTGCCGCTTACCACTAGTTTAAAAGGATCGAAGCTGTGAACTTCAGGGTGATTGACTCCAGGCTCAAACAGCGTAAGTCCGGGTATATTTTTCAGTTTTTCTCTAAAGGTTAAAACGCGATCTAAAGCCTGATCCCAACGGTCGGGATTCTTTGCTTCAAGAGCTCTTGCCGCATCTAACGACGACCAGAGGATGAAGTTTGGACTTGTGCTTTCGATGAGCCACAGGGCTCGTTCGATGGCAAGGATTGCATCTTTACTTTTTACGTGCAGCCATGAACTCTGGGTAAGTGCAGTCAGAATCTTGTGTGCGCTCTGGACCGAAGCGGTTATCTCACTGTCTATAGCAGACTTTGGCAGCCTCTCGGAAAATCTAAGGTGGGGACCGTGAGCTTCGTCTACTAGGTTATATACCCCGCTTATGATCTGCTCATCCAGGTTCTGACACAATCCGTAGTAGTTGGGATAAAGGTGGAATGCTCCGTCAACGTCTGTGTGCTCCAGCCAATCTTCGGTTCTGCACACTGTGGCAAGGCCCAGTTCGGAGTCGATTTCAGGGTACACCCAAACGGGCTTCGCTCCAGTGAGAATTAGCCCCCCTACAGCTGCTCTGTGGCTGTTTCTAGGAAGGAGAATCTTCTTCTGAGTTCCGTCTTGGGAAAAGAAGGCCATAAACAAAGCGTGAATGCCCTCTGTGGTGCCGTTTATAAGAAAGAAAGAACGTTCCATGCCGTAGAGATCTGCAAGGAGTATCTCAGCTTCTTTTCTTGCTATTTCGTAGTCGTGGGCTCCCTCTGGGTAGTCCACTTCTGCAAGATCGTATAGGAGCGGTTGGCTGTACAAGTTGCTTGCACGCTCTAGGATGTCTCTTCCCTGTATGTGCCCAGGGGTATGAAAGGGCACTAAACCCTTTTCTACATACCTTTCCACTGCATCCAGGAAAGGAGTCTTGGTTTGGTCTAAAACCTTCTTACTCTTCATCTTTAATCTCTCTTTCTATGGTACCTTGTTCTGTGGTTTCAGCGGTTTTCTCCGCCGAAGCCAAAATTTCTTGAGACAGAGGCTTGAAAACAGCAAGGAGCTCCTCGTACTCCTTGTCGTTAGGGTTTCGGTTTAAGATAGCGTCTTCGCAGTTCCCGCAGATAGCGTGCTTTCCAATGACAAGAATGCTATCGACTTCGCTGCCGCATATCAGACATCTTGCCATTAGAAAACACCTACCTTCCTTCGTACTTAGTATTCACTTAAATATTACGACTTCGCTTATTCTTTTCCCCTCTACACTATAAACAAGAAAGGGACCGGTTTTCGGTCCCCATCAACCAGAGTGGATAGGCAAGCGTCGGCTTCACCGAGGATCTGAGATGGCAAAGTACAGCAGCTACCGCATAAGGTGTAGAGAAAACGCTACCTACCAGATAGTGCGCTGATCGTCTTCTGCAGATCTAAAGACAGCTGTGCAGTTTCCTCAGAAAGCAGAATTCGGGCTATTTCGTCCTGAGTAGGAGCGTCAACAGACAAGAGAAACAAGCGATTCTGGTAAGCAATAGGAAGGTAATTCAAAATCGCTTCGTGTACCTTCTCGTAGCTTTCAGGGTAAAGGCCTCTAGCAATCTCCACAAGATAAACGCTATAGGCTGCAGCACCTTGCTGGAGATCGGGGCTTACGTGAAGCGGAGGATCCAGTTCTAGGTGCCAAACATCTTCTTGCACCATTTCCGTTACTCTCGCAACTAATGTGTTGTATAGCTCCCTGCCGAACAGAAAATCCACATAAAGATCTTCCACGACGGCGTTATTTGCTTCGTCTTCAGACAAAAGGATTAGGTTTTCTGCTACTAGGTTCAAGTACTCCTTCAGTGCTATAGCAGCTAGCGTCATGCTCCTTACATCGTTTCCATCGATCTCAAGGAGTTTTTCCAGCTTGGCTTCAAGGATGGACTTGTGTGTAGCGTTAAATGAAGCCGCCATGAGCGGTTGGGCTATTAGGACAAGTATGGTCAGTAGGATCAAAAACTTTTTCATCGGTGTACACCTCCGCTCTTGGCAATTTCAATAAAACTCGCCTAAACCCTGCAAAAATGTGGAGAAATTGGATGCAAGGTCGCTGGAAAAAGCCCCTCAGGAATGAACCTGAGGGGCAAAAAAAGATCCGGCAACGACCTACTCTCCCACAGCGTCTCCACTGTAGTACCATCGGCTCTGAAGCGTTTCACTTCTGTGTTCGGAATGGGAACAGGTGGGGCCGCTTCGACGTAGTTACCGGAAA